>JGI24025J20009_10003000_pt1 | contig 11720 bp, 13 predicted proteins | sample Cruoilmetagenom3_FD_20009 | JGI IMG/M metagenome (IMG submission 20009) | reverse complement strand
TATCGGCTTGGCCAGCTCTGCCAGCAGTGGCAATCGCCAAAGCGGATCACCGAGGAGATCTACGTTAAGGGGCTGCTCATGGAGGGAGAAGAGGGCCCTGAACCGTACCTGGACCTGGAGTGGGCGGTTGAAACTACATTCCTGCGCCCATTGACGGAGTTTGGGCTGCTAGAACAACGGTGTGAGAAACCCGCCCTGATCCTGATGGATCACCGATACCGAGTGACGGGGTTGTTCGATCGCTTCTTGATTTTCGAGTGGCAGTTCTAAGTGCTCTGCGATTCAAGATCGCCCTTGAGAGGGGTCGTGTCGTCGTTGCCATCGGCCTCATTGTGGATTTCCAAGCCTCAGTAGATGCTGGTGTGTTTGATTTCACAACGGGAATGATTTCAGGGTACTGAGAATAGACACCCTCCGAAGCGTATCGCGGCCATCACGTCCGCTGGTTTCATGAAAGCCTCCCGCTGGATACCCCCCCAGCAAGCTGGGGGGAGGAAGCGGGCTCGCCGGAGGCGAGAACCCGGTTGCACTTTCAAGCAAAGTACTGTAGAAGTAAGACATGTGCGCGTTAAGAAGAAGCAGCCATACCGTCTATGACATCAAGTACCACTTCGTCTGGATTCCCAAGTATCGCAAGCAAATACTCGTGGGAGAAGTGGCCGAGTATACCAAGGAGGTATTTCGGCGGATTGGCGAGGAATATGGCTTGGTCATCGACACGATGGATGTGGAGGAAGACTATGTGCACATATTCCTCGAAGCATTGCCAAAGTACTCTCCGGTGCGGGTGGCACAGATTCTGAAAAGCATCTCAGGGCGAGAGATCTTCCATCGGTTCCCCTGGTTTCCTTACAGGATCCCTGTGGGAGAGGCAGCAGCTATGGGGAGGGGAGCTGTGGGGAGACGGGTATTTTGTTCGATCTGTGGGAGACCAGGTGACAGCTGACATAATCAGACGATACATCAACTATCAAAGAGACCAAGCTGGTCAACTAAAGCTGTGGGAGTAGGCCCAAAGCCCCGCAGCTTGCCGCGGGGTTCTTTACTACTACAGCGTTTGCCGTTATTCTGGCGCCACAAACTTGATATCAACTGATGGAACTCGCGAAAGTGCGGACTCAAACCTCAGAGGACTCGTGAAAAACGGTATCCGGGGGCAATCAAGGGCATACCACATGTCGTAGTCAATGCTGGTCAGATGCCTACATGTTGCGGCAAGCCTTGAAGAATACCTCAGATGATCAAGAATCCGCTGGGTCAATAATCCGTGTGGGTTCGAACCCCGCCTGATAAAGCACAATATGTTGTAGTCAATCGCTGAATCTGTCCTACATCTAGGGATGCCGGGCTCTCCCATGGCGGGAGAGTCTTTCCTATTCTCCCAAAAGGTCCTGCGGACTTTGTAAGGCTTGACCTTCTCCCAAGGGGAACGGACGCCAAGATGGGAAAGCCATTTGAGTCATATACGAGTGGGCGCTCTGAATTGGACAACTCAATTACTTGGCACTGCGACTTGCAGCTCAGCGGAATTAGCCCCCTGTTCGACACTTGCCCGAGGAGTGAACGGTAGCCTAGAGCGGGGATCAAGTCCTTCGCTGAACGAAGAGCACAGTAGGTGGCGATACGGTCATCATCCGCCACTCTTCTTTTTCTGTGATCTTTCACCAACGCCACTTTTCGCGTTCCCTGTTGCTGGCGCGGGCCCGAAAGACCCTTGCCTTGCCCCGCTCTTTGATGAACTCTATCACTCTTCTCTCTAGAGTTAAAGCCTGCGCTTCGCTCTCCACCAGCCCGTAGATGGTAGGTCCCCATGAACTCTGCCCTGCTCCCTTGGCCCCGCATTGGAGCATGCAGGTGATAATCTCTGCCGAGATCTTGCTGGCGTATCTCCCTCCTTGGGCGGCTGCAAAACTATCGCCGACCAAGCCTTGAATCTCGCTCAAGCTCTCACCAAAGCCGGTTATGTCTCTTTCCATTAGAGAAGGCAATATCTTCATGACTAAAAGCCGGCAGATCTTGCCCACATACTCGGGGGGGAGAGGAGACAGGGAGTCAAAAGCTTCCTCTTCTGACTTTCCACTTAAGCCTACCTTGACCTCCGGTATGGCGATGACGAAAGTCCAGGCCTCAGGGAAAGGGCAGCGGAAAATGATGGGAGGCAGAGAGGATAGCCTCTTCTCTCGCATGCTCTCAATCAGGCACCCTCCGTCCACCAAGAAGCCACCATATTTGAAGGCCCCGATGCCGATGCCAGACCGCTTGCCCCGGCCCAGCAGCGCTGCCAATTCGGCGATGCCGACATCCAGGTTATGCAGTTTGGCCACGGCTGTGCCCACTGCCAGAGCCAGCTGTGTCCCTGAGCCTAAACCCACGTGCGCTGGTATCGTCTCCTCTATCCGCAGATGAGCACCGCCGGCAAGGGTATAACGCTCAAAGAGGCGCCTAGCAAAAGCCTCTGCCCTCTTCTGATCTTGGCCATCGATTACGAGTTTAGATGAGGGGGAAGCCTCTACCAACACCTTGGGATGCTGTAGAGCTACCCCGATGCTACCGAACTTCCGGCCCAAACCTCCATGCAAGTCTATCATGCCTAGGTGTAGCCGGGCTCTTGCTTCAATTCTTATCGTCAAGGGGCCACCCTTTCAAATAATCCATCAAGTATCGCATCGCCTCCTTCTCTTGTTTCCCACCCGTCTTGGCGACTATCTCCTCATAGCATTGGAATTTGGCCAAGACTTCCTGCCGCTCATAGAATCGCAGCCGGGTGGCTAAGATAGCTGCCTCTATTACCGCATTCTTGCCCCGATTGAAGCCCAAAAAATCCCGCAGCCATCCTCGTCCTACCACTTCACAAGAGATTTTGGCCCGTTCTTCTCCGACGTCTATCTTGGATGCGACCACCTCATAGTAATAGCACGCATCCTCCAGGACCACACCTTCTACATGAGAAGCAGGGAAATGCGGGAATTGGACATCGGATAAGGCGCTCTTGGCGAAGATCAAAACGTTGTCCGTGACGTTAACAACTCCTTCCTTGGTAGCAATTAGGTTCCGGTAGGTGGTTGTATCCTTGTAGGGTTTAATAACCAATACCTCCTCACCCCAGAGAACACCCATCGGTGCCAAGTTGACTTTCTTCTCCCGGTCAACCGTTGAGACGATAGATTCGATGATCACCGCCGCTTACCTCAAGAGACTTTGCAAAAAAGGTCGGTCACCAGGGGAGGCCCTTGTTTAGGCTCTCAAATCCTCTGGTACTAGATAGCCGCCACCCTGCAGGCTGATCGTGCCAATGACCAGCCGATGACCGCACCCATCGATGCTTTCCACTTTGCCTTGCGCCTCTACCCTCTCGTTGACATCGACAACCTCAGCGTATAGCCCTTCGTAGGAGACTATTTCTTGGATATCCACCGGCCGCCCCTCTATCACCTCCACATCCTTGACCTGACAGAGGTGAAAAAAGGGCTTCTGAAACATTGGTGAGTAAAGCCCTGACGCGCACCGTGCCCTTGTCGCCATAAATGTGGTCACCATACGCCTCGATTATCTCGCCATCCCTGCAGGTGGGATGGATGGAGAAGTATCTGCCCCCAAAGCGTAGATAATTCTACCTTCTATGGACGAAGTAGCGTGCCTCTCGTGGAGAGAGAAAGGGGTGAGTAGCCATGATCTCTCTGCCTAAACTCTCCATCTCCTTTTGATTAAGGCCCCTAATTTGAGCCTGGCCCGTCATGGCGGAAGGCAATTCTGAGCCATAGGCACCGGAGTCACCCTCCCTGGCTTTGAAGGGCCTCAAATGAAGATAGAAACCCTTTGACTCGCAAAGCGTTTTTCAAGCCAAAGATAGAGAGCCTGTAAGCTCCTGATCCTCCACTCTGGTTTGAGCTCTCCTGGCGACTTTGAGGGCCAATTCCGCTGCCGCTTCCTCCAAGGGATCCCGGCGAGCGGTCAGGATTTCCAGCAACCTCTCTTCAGGAAGATAATATTCTTCCACCTGCTCGCGGGGGACCATGGAGAACCTCATCTCTTGGACTGGACAATAGTGAATTATAGTGAGGATAGTTCTCTTCCAAGTATCCTACAGTGTCCCGAACGCTGCTAAGATTGTACCTAGTCAGGATCCTATCGTAGCGCCCTTGGTCCTTATGCCATCTCCCTTGGGGAGCGGGGATATATTTCAAATAGGCTGTATATTTGTCAGGCGGGTGCAGGTAGCCCACCGCACAGAAAAGCATCCCCTTCACCGTCCGGGTGAAATCCCGATCTTTGGCCTTGCGTTCCTCTGGTTTTCCCATCTACGCTTCACCCCTGGAATCTTGGGAGGAGGGGTCACTTTGCCGCACCTTCCTCATCCAGGTAGCCCCAACGAAGCTCCTCATCTTGGATATATTTCTTGCCTAATCGGAGAGCCAGGGCGGCCTTCGTTAGCTCTCGGCCCAAATAGAAGGCATGAGAGGCCTCCTCCACCCCCAATTGGGGGAAGATCTCTTCGACATCTCTACCCTTGATGAAGAGTTGGTTGTTGAATACGTAGATATGCTCCTCGTCGTTGAAGATGCGAAAATTTCGATCTTGCAGTCGCTGGTGCATCTGACAGAGTTCCTCCTCACTGTAGTGTTTGTGAGGAGGGTCTTTCACGGTGATCAGGCGATCGTCGAGATGCTTAGGCAGAATGTGGTTTTGGTGGGCATAGAACATCAATTTGCGGGCTATGTCGACTTCTCGCACCGAACCTCGCGCCCAGCTGATCACCTCGGTCGTTAGGATGTAGTCGATCTCCAACTCCGTGATAATCCCCATCAGCAAGGCATTGATCCCTGTGCTGTCAGCATCGATCAACTCGGTGATGTTGCCTACTCCCATGAGCATTTTGGCTTTGGGGTGTCGCCTGCGCATCTCGTAGAACCGGTAGAGGGACTCTGTGAAGCCGAAGTTGATGGGGTTCAAAATGGGGTCGATAATGTAGGGCACCCCCCACACTTCGAGTTGGGCGATATTGCGCTCTAAGGAATCCAATCCCCCACCGAAGTCGGGGATGACCACCACTTGGCAGGACAATTGGCGGGCCAGGTCTAGGTTGGATCCATTGACACTGAGAAGGTAATCGAAGCCCACGCGATTGGCCTCCAGGATATCCTCCCGGTGAAAGGTATCCAGACTTGTGGCGAAATCCCGCTCTTTTAACGCGGCGACGACGCGCTCCACTTCCGGGAAATTTCCCTGAGCTGGCCAGCCCAAATCGATGACATCTGCTCCGCTGGCCGCATAGTATTCGGCCCTGGCCAGAATCTCGTCTATGCTGAGGCGATAGGCGTCCACAATCTCGGCGAAGATCTTGGCTTGGTATTCGCCATAGCCCTCCCGACTTTGCTGGAGGCCGAAGAAGAAGGGGATATCCTTAAGGTCCTTGGGGCCGCGAACGACTGGAATGCCGGTGGCCTCTTCCAGGGGAGCCAACTCGCCTTCGCACAACCCGGGGATATAGATCACATCGCAGTCCCGCGGAGGTTCCAAATGCTTGGCTATCCAAGGTATAGGCATCAAAGCGGCGACACTTATCTTCATGACAGCCATCTCGTAGGCAAAATCGGGGTTCATCTCTTGCAGAGTCCTTTCCAAGGCCTCGGCCGCCAGCTTTCCCGTCACAAAGAGAAACTTCTTCATCTCTTAAACCACTCCCACAAGGGCTTACTCGTAACTGACCATTCCCCATCCGCTGGTATCTATGCTCAATGCAACCTCTGAGATCCGGCTATCCTGGGATGTTTCAGGTTCATCGAACGTCCATACTTGCCCCTCAGAGACGTCGCCGGCAAGGAACCCCCTCCCTGGATTACCCTTTTACTAACCCTTGAAGGCCCAGTTCCTCCAATTTTTCCGGTGTAGGGATGCCATTCTTAGTCCAGCCCCGTTGTTCATAATACATAGTCAACAGTTTCTCAATATCATCCTTAGGGATCGACTTTCCCTTGGTTGGGCCGCTGGTGACTGGCTCCTTCCAAATTCGCGGCGGAGGGTAGTCCCACTCTCGGCCAAAACCATCCACCTCCCTTACCCAAAAAGCACGAGTCAGGTTCCACACTCGCTCCGATACCTTTAGGAGATCTTGCCAGGCTCGGTCAATGCCCGTTATCGCGCCAAGGATGGGGGCGTAGAAGCCCAAATCGAGGCCCAGTTCTACCCACTGGAAGCGACAAGCACCAAGGCAATCGAAGAGGGGGCGTATATGTTGTAGCTCGATGACCTTTGCGACCTTATCCGGGGTGATCCTATCTCTGCCCACCTCGATATCATAAGTGATGGCCGAAGACCGATTGTGGTGAGCGCCCACATCACAGGTCATGTAGGAGAGTAACATCGCTGGGGCGTTGCGGGATTCGTAACCGCTCATCTCTAGCCCTTTCACTTGCATGGCGAAATCGACGCTATCCCGACCGAAGATCTCCGCTGCACGTTTGACCCCTTCGGCCAAGATATCTCCAATCCCCTCCCGCAGGGCGATTCTCTTGAGCAGGGTGAAAATTCCTTGAGCCTCACCAAAGCGAAGCCGCACCCCATCCGTATCTGCCGTATCGATGATGCCCCTCTCAAAGCACTCCATGGCGAATCCGATGACGTTGCCTGCCGAGATCGTATCCAAGCCATATTCGTCGCACAAGTAATTAGCATAAGCGATCTCGTCGATCCTCTCGAGACCACAGTTGCCACCCAGAAGGGCCGTCGTCTCATATTCTGGGCCCTCCACATATGCCTCATAGTTCCGGCTATAGGAGTATTTGCCACAGGGGGTAGGACAGGCGAAGCAGGCTTTATCAGCGACCACTAATTTGCTACGCATCGTCTCCCCGCTTATCATCTCGTATCCGTCCATCGCTCCAGATTGGAAATTGCGGGTGGGGAAGGCACCCACTTCGTTTGACCAGGTGGTGATGCCCGCTGTGCCATATCTCTGCCAAACTTCTAGACCTTCGCTATTTCGACAAGCCTTGAAGATCTCTTGGGACAGGGATTGGTATCTACCTACATCGGCGATGGGCACGCTCTTTGTACCACGCACGGCTATGGCTTTTAGCTTCTTCGCACCCATTATCGTACCAATCCCGCCCCTTCCCGCCTGGCGGCCGAAGTCATGATTGATGCAGGCAAACCTAACTAGGTTTTCCGCTGCTGGCCCGATGGCTGCAATTTGAAATTCCTGGCCTAGATCATGCTTCAACGCTTTTTCCACCGTAATGGCACCCTGCCCCCAGTAGTGGTGGGCCTCTCGCAATTCTACCCCTTCGTTGTCGATGAAGAGGTAAACGGGCTGGGGGGAGGTCCCTTCCAAGATGATGACATCATACCCTGCGTACTTCAGCTCGGCGCTGAGGAGGCCACCCATGCTGGCGCTCGCGTAGCCACCTGTAGCGGGTGATTTAGTAGTGAAGTCCATCTTGCCCGCACCGGGCACCAGCAGGCCTGACAGCGGCCCGGACGAGAGGATCAATTTATTCTTCGGACCTAGGGGGTTGGCGCCTTGGGGGACCTCGGCGTAGAGTATGTAGGCGCCGAAGCCCCGCCCTCCCAAGTAGTCTGCAGCCAACTTGGGATCCAAGGGCTCCTTCTCGATGGCGCCCTCCCTCAGATCAACGCGCAATATTTGACCAGCGTACCCGTTCACACCTCACTCTACCCTCTTGTTCTCGGGGACGAAAGGCCACTACCCGATCCACAAGGCTCCTGTACCACAATACTCTACACACTCACCACACAGATCGCACTCAAAGGGTTCGGCCAAATCAGGATGAGTGAAGATCACCCCTTCGGGGCAGGCGTCGACGCAGGCTAGACAAGCGATGCACCGCTTCATGTCGATATAGTAGGCGCCCCTATCGTTCAGAGGGATGGAGTCAACCGGGCAGACAACTGCGCACTCGCCGCACTGGGTGCAAGTTCTGACCTCAAAATAGCCTGGTTCTGGAAAGTGGGAAACGATGGTCAGGGCGGCTTTCTTGGGGTTATTCTCCCGAAAGAGATGGAGAGAGCAAGCCAGAAGACAAGCCCGACAGCCGGTGCATAGAGAATTGTTGGCTCTCAAATACACTTCAGTTGTTCTCATTGAGGGCGCCCTAGTAGCTAGAGGCATGCGCTCTTTAGGGTATCCTTCGGAGCCTTTGCCGGCAGCCTGCCGCGATAAACAGATCTCCAGAGATTCTTTCAGCTCCTGCGTGTCCTTCACCACGGTGACGCCTTGGAATCCCCTTAACTTCTCTACATTCTCCAGATCTATCACTCGGGGATAGACCCTTACTTGACCCCCCTTGGGCCCTGGAGAGGTGGTATTCTCCGCCACATCGGTGGGCAGAACGATAATCGGCACTCGGGACTTGCCGGCTTGAGCGAACAAGTTACTGATGAGGTTATCAGAGATGCCACAGACGAATTTGGCCACGGTATTGCTGGTGGCTGGAGCCACCAGCAATACACTGTACACTCCTAAGGAGAAGCGAGCCACTATGGGAGCGCTGGCTAGGCTCTGCGTATCCTGATACACTCTCGCGCCGATCTTCTTGATCTCGCTCTCCACCCCGTACATCCTGAGGACCTCTCCTGCTGCCTCAGACAAGAACAGATCCACTTTTCCGCAGCCTTTCATCATATCGATACACTCAGCGAGAAAATGTCCTGCGCCAGTGATCGCCCAGGCGATCCTTTTCATCTTGCCGCCTCGACTAAGAGATAATCTCGAGGGTGACCTCCGACCACCAACCGATGATAGGTTCCACCACCTCTGGTGCTTACGGCTTCCAATTTTCCAGAAGCAATGAGAGCCTCGCCTTGCCTGTTCGCAGAATCTACCTCTGTAGGATACGATCTCTGTCAAGCGGTTCACTCCTCGTCCTCTTATGTGGGATACATCATTAGCGCTGTAGGTGCAAGGTGTGAAAATCGCTTCCTCGTCATTGACCACCATGGCCTTGATTTTGGCACAGCCTACTGGCCTATACTCTTGTCACTATATCTTTCAGCGATCTCCTCGGGCCCTTTGATGAACCGGATGAAATAGTCACGGTCGCCGCACTTGCCTTGTATAACCTTATGCCTCTCATTGCGAACGAGGTCCCCAAAGGCTACTACCCCTGTATACTTGACCCGATAGGCGTACAGTGCCTTCAGACCTTTATGAGCTTCTCCAGCCGCTCACGATGTTCGCCACTCCGGCACAACCAGCGCTGATGAGGCCCAGAGTCCGCTGCCCCTGGGTGTGACCCAGATCATCCTACGCACGGAGATCCTCCTTGCTTGGGAAGCCCTGAAGGAAGTTCTCCAGGCCATGCCCAGACACCGTCTCATCTTCAGCGTCGACACGCGAAAAGGTCAAATCATCTCTCGCAGCCGCCAGTTACCCAACTTGAACCCGCTTAACATCTTAGGGATGTTGGAGAGGAAAGGTCTATATCAGGCGATCCTCTTAGACCTAGCCCGCGTTGGCATAACGCGAGGCGTAGACATGCAGCTTCTCGCTCTGGCCCATCGGCGATACCCAGGCCTGACCCTCATCGCTGGCGGGGGCATCTGCAATCTGGCGGAACTGAGCGCCTTGCGGGGCCTCGGCATCGATGCACTCTGCTGCCTGCTGGCCACTGCCCTCCACCGAGGCGAGATCACCCCTCGAGAGTTGCGCCACTCCCTTGAGTAAATCTCTCCCTGTAGAAGGCCGTTTGTCCCGGCGACTCCTCCACTCCAGCCACGATGGTCTCAATATGGCCAGTAACCTGTCCGGTCAATTCCTCCTTGATCTGCCCACAGATGTACTCGGCCAGTCGCTCAGCCGTGATGTTATCCACGGGCAAGACCAAGACATCGCGGGCCGGGAAGAGATACCGTTGCTCTTGAAAAAGTACCTCCCACTCATTCTCCCTTGCCCGCAGCGTCAAATGCTTGTTGTGCGAGGGAAGCAGAATGCGGTGATCGAGGGCTTCACAGATGTGGCGAGTGATATTCTTAAGGGCCACAAAGTCGAAGAGATAGGCATCGCCGGTGAGGTTGCCCTCTAACTCCACTGATATGGTGTAGTTGTGACCGTGTAGGCGCTCGCACTTGCCGCCAAAGATGATGAAGTGAGCGGCACTGAAACGAAGATAGCCTCCCTCCACGACAATCTTGTGACCCATGTCAGCTCTCCAGCCACTCCCCCAAAGTCGTGTGCTTCTTGATATATTCACCCGTGAGAACCTCACGCCGGATTTCCGCCAGAGTGCCATATCTCTCCGCAAGGGCATTATACTTATGGATCCCTTCGAAGTTCACTTGTTTGGCTAGGACAAAAGCCTCATCTGGCAAATCTGGGTACGTATCCACGACCCTCTGGAGCATCTCCCGCACGACATCTTCTACAAACCGAGGATTGTCATGGGCCTTGGTCACCACGAAGAGCTCATCCGCTCTCTTGAGCAGGTCATAGGTCTCGGCGCTCATGGAGGCCTCCACGATCTCTACCAGGTCCTCAGCCCTAATCTCCTGCTCCGCGCCAATGAGAAGTGTGCCTTTTCCTCGCTGGTTGTGGGTGGCGATGGGGAGGATCTCCAATACTTTGCTAGCTTGTTCTGCAGAGAAGCCTTCTTCTTGTAACCTCTCTTGAGAGTAAGTTCGAACCATCTCTTGAGCGCAAGGGCAGGCGGTCATGCCTTCAGCTTCCACTCCCACAACACGCTTAACCCGTTCTGTGGTACACACGGCGATGCTGATCAGGGTATAGAGCTCTTGAGTCTTCTTGGCTGAGACAGGAGTCCATTTTTCCATAGGATATTTGATGCTAATGCGCACCTCCGAGCGGATAGCCTGTTGACTCTGCATAATCGCCTGAGCCAGCTGCACAGCCAGGGATTCGATGTTCGGTGACCGCTGACTGACAATCTCATCTACCACTTCGTCCAAGGTATCGCTGAAACGGGACATATGCACCCCAGTTTGTCTGGGGTTTAGATCAGCGAAGAGATCAATCGTGGCCCAGAATAGGTTATCCTTGCCGCCTTTAGCGATCCGGATGATTCGTTCCACCCCTGTGATGCCTACCCGGCTTAGACTCGCAGGAATCAGTGGTCTTTCCTCTTGGATGTCACGGCCGAAGCGCATTTTTAAGCCCCGTTCGACCTTCCTCACCCCCTCTTGCCCCACCTGTTGAAGCAGCTCAGCGGCCGTTCTCTTCAGGATAGGGTGAACCTTATCCGGTGCGATCTCCACCAGAGGAACGAGGAGAAAGGCCCGCTCAGCCAAACGTGGATGGGGGATGACCAGATCGGGGAGATCCAAGACCAGATCATCGAAGAACAAGATGTCGATATCGATGGGACGAGGACCGTAGCGCTGCGTCCGCTGCCGCCCCATCTTTCTCTCGATCGCCTTGATGAATAGAAACAGGTCGTAGGGAGCGAGGCTCGTCATACCCCCGCAAACGACGTTGAGAAATGGGGGCTGATCTAGGTAACCCACGGGTTCGGTTTCGTAGCAGGATGAGACCGCTTCGATGGTTAGCTGGTCTCTCAATTTCTGCAATGCTTGGAGGATGTTGCTCTGGCGGTCTCCTAGGTTGGAGCCTAGGCCGAGGTATATCTGATGTCTCTCACTCACTTCCTAAACCCTCAGGTTCCGTCACCATCCTGATAGCTGCTCCTCCCTATAGGGCCTCTCTAAGCGAGCCTCCGAGGAACGTAGATCCAGGCCTCCCTCGGCGATCA
>JGI24025J20009_10002999_pt1 | contig 11725 bp, 12 predicted proteins | sample Cruoilmetagenom3_FD_20009 | JGI IMG/M metagenome (IMG submission 20009) | reverse complement strand
TAATGCTTCAATTAGAGATTCCTCATCCAGTTATTATAGAGGCTTGTAATATAGCTAAAAGAGAGAATATTCCTATTGTTTTGGATACTGGTCCGGCTATGAAGTTTCCCTTAGAAAAAATTAAGGGGGTGGAAATAATAACCCCAAACGAAACGGAAGTCTTATCTTTAACCGGAATTAATATAAAAAATTTGGATAATGCTAAAATTGCAGCAAGGATTATTGCTCAAAAAACTAAGGCAAAAAACGTAGTTATAAAGATGGGTGAGAAAGGCGCATTCCTTTATCAAAATGGACGAACTAAGCTATTTCCAGGTTTTAAGGTTAAAGTAATAGATACTACAGGTGCAGGTGATGCTTTTACTTCTGCAATGACTGTCTCTTTTTTGCGATATGGAGATATTGAGAGAGCTATTCATTTTGGGAATATTGTAGGGGCACTAAGTGTTACAAAGTTAGGAGCTCAATCTTCGTTGCCGAATTTATATGAAGTGCAAAAATTTATTAAAGAAAGAAGTATAAAATGGTAAAAATAGGTGCTTCTATAATGTATGCTAATTTACTAAATTTAGCTGAAGATATTTATAACCTTGATCGAGCGATGATTGATTATTTTCATATTGATATTATGGATGGGCATTTTGTTCCTAATTTGGCATTAAATTTTGATATTATAAAACAGATTAACAACTATTACTAACACTCCTATTGATGTTCATTTAATGGTAGATAATCCGATTGTTTATATTAAACAGCTTTATAATTTAAAAATAGAATATTTTTCCTTTGATGTATCATCTTGGTTTTTTATAAGAAAGAAATGTATAGGATAAAGAGGAGAAGCATTGTGAAGAATTTAAAAGAAGTAGAGAAATTAGTTAGTTATACTAAATTGGCTTGGGATAGAAAACTTACCGAATCAACTGGCGGTAATATGAGCCTTAGGATTGGAGAAGAAATTTATATAACACCTACTTATTTTGTTAAGCATTTCTTAACCGTTGATGATACATCAATTATAAATTTTAAAGGGGAAAAAGTTCAAAATAAGAAGGTAAAATTTTCTTCAGAGTACAAAATGCATTTAAGGTTATATAAAGAACGAAAAGATATCAAAAGTATTTTTCATGCACATCCACGATATTCTTTAATTTTAGCAATTTCTAATGAAAAGCTAAATATAAGATATTTTCCGGAGAGTATCGAAAGTCTCAGTAGTATAACTTATATCCCTTACCATATGCCTGGTACTGATGAGTTTGCTGATAGTTTTATAGAAGGGGCTAAAAAAGGAAGTAATGTGTTTATTTTAAAAAATCATGGTGTTACTGTATGCGGATCAAGTATTGAAGCTGCATTTGCTACTTTAGAAAATTTAGAAACTTGCTGTTTTGCTTGGGTAACAATGAAATTATTAAAAGAAAAACCAAGTTTAATTTCCGAAGAAGACGCAAAAATACTACTACGGAGCATTGAAGGTTCACAAAATTACTAGGATTAGATAGAAAATATTATTATCACTGCTTTTCTGAAATTAGCAGAAAAAAATTTATCAAAACAGATGTTTCAAAATTTTGTGAACAACAATGACTAAAAAAACAAAAGAGGTGATGCGATGAAAAAATGAATTTAGTTTCTAATTATTTTTCGAATTACTGTTAAAAATAAAAAATTTTTTTAGGAGGAAATCATGAATAAGAAAACAATGTTTCTAATGATTATTGTTGCTGTATTAGTTTTATCTCTTGTAAGTTTTGCCTTTGCTGATAGTTTTGTTACGAAAGCTTCTAAAGAATGGAAAATAGCTTTTGTACCAAAATTAATTGGTATTCCCTATTTTAATGCAATGGAAGCAGGAGGAAATAGAGCAGCAAAAGATTTGGGTGTAAACTTTATTTATACTGGCCCTACTACTGCTAGTGTTCCTGAACAGATACAGTATATAGATAATTTAATAACTCGTGGTGTAGATGCTATAATTGTAGCTCCGAATGATCCGGCGGCCATTACTTCTATAATGAAAAAGGCTAAAGAAAAAGGTGTATTGGTAATGACTTCAGATACAGATGGTGCATTAGGTGTTAGAGAATTATTTGTTAACCAGGCAAGAGCTAAAGATATTGGATATACTTTAATGGATGTAACTGCAAAACTTATGGATAATAAAGGGGATTTTGCAATAGTTTCTGGAGGGCCAACAGCTTGGAATCTAAATACTTGGATTATGTATCAACAACAAAAATTGGCTGATTATCCCGATATTAATCTCGTTACTATAAGATACGCTGGTGAAGATGTTCAAAAAGCAATTGATGTTGGCTTGAGTGTTATCCAAGCATTTCCTGATTTAAAAGTTATTGTGGGAGAAAACTCAACTGCTTGCCCTGGTGTTACTGAAGCTGTAAAACTTGCGGGTAAGAAAGGCATAGTTCAACCAACTGGAATAACTGTTCCTAGCATGATGAAAGATTATGTACATGAGGGAATAAATAAAGCATTTGTTTTATGGGATCCTGAAAATTTAGGCTATCTTAGCATTTGGGCTGCTATGCAAATTTTGGAAGGCAAACAATTTGTAGATGGCGAAAAAATTGATCTTGGAGATAAACTCATTACATCTCCAGAATATGATGCAGCTAATAAAGAATTGGTTTTAGGTCCTCCCCTTATATTTACCCCTGAAAATGTAGACAATTATAATTTTTAGGAAATAGTTCTTAGGGAACTTGGTCTTGTTCAGGAGGATAGTAATTTACCATCCTCCTGAACAATTAAGGAGGATAAATAATATGAACAGTTTTTTTAAAGCAGAGAAAATAGTAAAAAATTTTGGAGGGGTTAGAGCCATTAAAGGGGTAAATTTTGAACTGAAAAGAGGAGAAGTTCATGCCCTTGTAGGTGAAAATGGTGCAGGTAAATCAACGTTGATAAAGATAATTTCGGGTGTTATTCGACCGGATAGCGGAAAACTATTTCTTGATAATGAAGAAATAAAACTGCTAAATCCAAAAAATGCACATGAAATGGGAATAGCTACAGTTTATCAAGACCCACTTATCTATAAAAAACTTTCTGTTATTGAGAATATATTTTTAGGGAACGAGATAAAAACAAAAAGTGGGACGATTGACTGGAAAAAACAAGAAGCCAAAGCTAAAGAATTATTTATTTCTTTAGAAATTAAACCGTATTTTATCAACCAGCCCATTTCTAGTCTTAGTATAGGTCTCCAACAGATAGCTTTGATTGTTAAGGCTCTAAATTATTCAGCGAAAATTCTTATATTTGATGAACCTACTGCTATTTTAACCGAAACAGAAGCAGAAAGACTTTTTAAGGTGATACGAAAGTTAAAAAAGCAAAGAGTTTCGATATTATACATAAGCCATCGTCTTGAGGAAATATTTGAAATTGCTAACCAAGTTACAGTTTTTAGAGATGGAAAAAACGAAGGTACATTTGATATAAAAAATGTAAATCGTGCTAAAATTGTTGAACTTATGGCCGGTAAGGTTTTGACAGAAAATATAGAAAAAACTATAAGAACAAATAAAACTAAAAATAAAATACCAATAGTAGAAGTAAAAAATATATCATCATATTATTACAAAAATATTTCTTTTTCTCTTTATCCTGGAGAAATATTAGGTTTTTCAGGACTTATTGGTTCGGGGAGAACTGAAGTTATGCAAACTTTGTTTGGTTTAATAAAACAAGAGGAAGGTGAAATATTTTTTAATGGAAACAAATTTAAAGTAAATAATCCCTCAATCGCTATGGAATCCGGTATAGCATATTTACCTGATGATAGAACTTCAGAGGGTTTATTCTCGAAACTTGATATAAAATTCAATATTTCTATTCCTTTATTAAAAAAAATGAAAAAGAAATTTCTTAAAGTAGATAGAGAGGCTGAAGAAAGCTTAGCTTTAAAGTATATTAAATTACTTGAAATAAAAACACCTTCTACCTCAACAATACTTAGTAATCTTAGCGGTGGAAATCAGCAAAAGGTTTTATTTGCTAAGTGGCTATCTACTAAACCCAAAGTATTAATATTAGACAAACCTACTAAAGGTGTTGATGTTGGAGTTAAGGTAGAGATACACCGGGAAATTGTAAAATTAGCAGAAGAAGGTATATCAGTAATTTTGGTTTCTTCCGAACTTCCAGAGATAACTAAATTATCAGATAGAGTTATAGTTATGCATGAAGGAACTATTACCGGGAGATTTAACGCAAAAGAGACTATTAATGCTAAAAATTTATTAAATGCAGCAACCGGCATACGAATGATTCATACGAAAATAAATTAAGGAGGTTTTCTATAAATGAAGAAAACTATGCTTGCTGAGCTTTTTAAAAGACGTGAATTTACTGTAACAGGGATAATAATTATTTTAGCAATATTATTCGGTAGTCTATCGAGTAATTTTCTAAGTATTTCCAATATAACTAATATTTTTATACAAATTTCGAGTATAGGTATTGCTGCGATAGGAATGACAATGATTATAGTAACTGGCGGAATAGATGTATCAGCAGGTTCAATTTTGGGAATAGTTGCTGTTATTACAGCTAAAGCTGCGTTAACAGGACTCCCAACACCTTTGATTTTGATACTTGGAATAGCTACGGGGGCTTTGTTAGGGGGTATAAATGGGTCTCTTGTATCTTTTATGGGTATTCCTCCTATTATAGTGACTCTTGGTACAATGAGCTTTTTTAGAGCCATGGTATTCCAACTTTTGGGTGGTAGATGGATTAGTTCCTTTCCGGATTCATTTCGTAGAATAAGTACAGGTAATTTTTTAAATATCCCCCTTCCAATATGCGTTATGTTTTTTTTAGCTATTATATTTACTTATTATCTTGAATATCGCCCTACTGGAAGATATATTTATGCTATAGGAAATAGTGTTGAAGCAGCACGTGTTTCAGGTATACCAACTAAAAGAGTGTTACTTTTAGTGTATATATTTGCGGGAATGATGTTCGGTATTTCGGGTGTTATAGTAGCGGCAAGAACAGGAATTGTTCAAACCAATACAGGGGCAGGTTTTGAACTAGCAGTAATTGCGGCAACTGTTTTAGGAGGAACTAATATTTTAGGAGGAGAAGGAAGTGCTATTGGAAGCATACTTGGAACTCTTTTACTAGCCATAATTACAAATGGAATGATTTTAGTAAATCTACCTGCGTTAACAGAAGGCTTAATAATAGGGATAATAATAATAATTTCAGTGTTTACAGATATAATGAAACTTAGGAGGAGAGGATACCAGTATGAATAAATTTTTAGATATCGTAGCAAATAATAGAAACATTTTCCTTGGATTAATATTAATATTTTTAATCTTTGTATTTTCTTTTATAGTTCCAAATTTTTTTGAATTATATAATCTTTCCAATATGACTCAATATGGTATAGAAATAGGTTTGCTTGCCTTTGCTGAAGCCTTAATTATAATTTCTGGTGGAGGTGGGATTGATTTATCGGTCGGGTCCCTCCTTAGTTTATCTGCCATGGTTATTGGCGTATTAGTGGGTAGGCATAATTTTAATATTTGGGTAGCAGTAATATTTGGGTTAGGAACTGGTGCTTTAGGCGGAGCTTTTAATGGTTTTTTAGTAAATTTAGTTAGAATACCTCCTCTTTTAGTTACACTTTCCACTATGTATATATATCAATCACTTGCTCTTTTGGTTTCAGTTGAACCTCAATTTGGAAATCCTATGCCCATCTCCAAATTTCCTAATAATTATCTTTTTATAGGCCAGAGTACTATTTTAGGAATTCCATTTCAAGCGTTAATTATTTTTATTCCAATATTTTTTATATTAAATTACTATTTGAAATATACGACTTTCGGACGAAACCTTTATGCGGTAGGAAATAATGAAAAAGCTGCTCGATTTTCTGGTTTATCAGTAGAAAAAACTAGATTTATTACCTATTTAATAGGCGGTATTTTAGTAGGGATTGCAGCTATAATAATGACCTCCAGAATATCAAGTGCTCGTCCAGATCTTGGTGAGAATTATAATCTTCAGGCAATAACCACTGCTGTTTTGGGTGGAGTAAGTATATTTGGAGGTGAAGGAAATATGGTTGGAGTCCTTCTTAGTATCGGAATTATAGTTGTTTTATATAATGGATTACAACTTGCCGGAGTAAATGCAATATGGCAAATGGGAGCATTAGGACTTATATTGATTGGAAGTGCATTAGGACATAATATGCTTTTTCAGAGAGCTGAACGTCTTCAGTCCATGACGTAGTTATCCGTTTCTAAAGATTTAAAATAAATTTATCATCTTTATATCCAATTAACAAGTGTTTTGATAATTATATTCATTAAAAGGGAATATATAATTGACTAATTTTACTTATCTCCAGAATCATGGATTTATTGCTTTAAAATTTTGCCTTATCGGAGTAAAGAATATTATCATAACTGCTAATAAAGCCACTTAAATTCATTTTGAATATTATTTACGGATGGATAAATAATTTTTTTAAAGGATATAAGTAATAACCTAATATCTTTAAGAGAATAGGTTAAAAAGATAGAAAAAGCTTATTTGAATAACTGAAATAAAATATTTATCTTTATTAAACTATAGGGAAAGAAATATCTTTGTCGTATTTATTGTATTAACAAAAAGAGGTAATGTAATGCAAAAATTCATTGCTATTGACCTTGGGGCCGAAAGTGGAAGAATAATTGTGGGCGATGTTTCAGGAATGGAAATAGTACATTGTTTTCCCAATAAGCCGGTAAGGATTAAAGATAGCATATGCTGGGATATTCTTAATGTATTTATAGCATAAATAAAATTAGATATCTAACATATTGCACAAATAAACACTAATACAAATATTGTATGGGGGTTAAAGGTGAATCTTGAACTTGGAATTAATCTTGGATTTGCAATTAACAAGTATATAGAGCCTGAAGAATGGGCTCGAATTGTGGGAGAAGACCTGAACCTCAGGCATGTTCAATTTGTAGCGGATTTGCTAAATCCATTTTTGCCTGGGGATTATATTGATCAGCAGATAGAGAGAATACAGAGAAGTACTGAAAAATATAATGTAAAAATTGATTCGGTGTTTACAAGTGCATTTACAAGAGTAAACCATTTGATGCATCCTGATAAGGAAGCTAGAAGGATATGGATTAATTGGTTTAAGGACCTTTTTAAAATTGCTGCAAGGCTGGGTGCAAAAAATGGAGGAAGTCACTTTGGCACACTTAGTTTTGCGTCTTATGAAGATAAGGAAGCTAGGGAAAAACTGATTGAAGAAGGGGTAAAAGCCTGGCAGGAGCTGTCATTCTACGCTAAGGAAATAGGATTTGACTGTTTGATTTTTGAGCCCATGTCAGTACCCAGGGAAATGGCAAATACTGTCGAGGAAACTCTTGAACTTATGGAAAGGGTAAATGAGAATTCTTGTGTACCAATGAGAGTTTGTCTGGATGTAGGTCACGCTCCGCATCCTGGTCAGAGAGATCCTTATCTTTGGATAGAAAGACTGGCACAATATTCACCTATAATTCATTTACAGCAAACAGTAATGCACAAGAGTTGTCATTGGCCCTTTATTCCCGAATACAATGAGCAGGGAATAATTCATCCGAAAAAAGTGTTAAGAGCTATTGAAAAATCTGGTGCAACGGAGTCCCAGTTAATACAGTTAGTATTTGAAATAAGCCACAGGGAGCATAGGGATACTGATTTTAGAATAATTGAAGATTTAAAAAGTTCAGTTGATTACTGGCGACCATATGTAAAGGAATAATTGTAATCTGATTGGAGGGATGAAAATGAAAGCGTGTGTACTTCACAGTATTGCTGACTTAAGATATGAAGAAGTAACTTCACCCAAAGTTGGTAAAGGTAAAGTGCTGGTTGAAATAAAAGCTTCGGGAATTTGTGGTTCTGATATTCCTAGAGTATATACAAAAGGGACATATCATTTTCCTACTATACCTGGGCATGAATTTGCCGGGAAAATAGTTGAACTGGGAGAAGGAGTTGACAGCGAACTTAAAGGTAAGAAAGTCGCTGTATTTCCCCTTCTTCCATGTATGAAGTGTGAGCAGTGCCAGATAGGAGAATATGCAACCTGCAGTGACTATAATTATTTTGGTTCCCGCTGTGACGGAGGGTTTGCCGAATATATAGCAGTTCCTGTATGGAACCTGATTATGGTGCCTGAATCTCTATCATATGAAGAAGCTGCCATGGCTGAACCTGCTTCAGTTGCAATCCATGCTTTAAGGCAGACAGGAATTGAAATAGGAGATAATATTGTGATATACGGAGCAGGGCCTATAGGACTTATGCTTGGACAGTGGGCTCAGGCCTGGGGAGTTGACAGAGTTATGCTGGTGGATATAGATGATGGAAGGGTATCTTTTGCAAAAGAAGTGGGGTTTAGAAATGTCTGGAACAGCAAAGATGGTGATCCGGTGGAATGGGTAATGAGTATTACCGGGGGGAGAGGAGCCGATATTACTGTAGAGGGTGCAGGTGTATCTCTTACACTTGAGCAATGTCTCAAAAGCGCTCGCCCTTTTGGTAAGGTAGTAGCAATGGGTAATCCCATGGGGGAAATGAAGCTGTCTCAAAAAGGATACTGGGAATTATTAAGAAAACAACTGAAAATTTTCGGTACATGGAATTCGAGCTATGTTTCGTTGCCAAAAAACGACTGGAAACTGGCCATAAGAGCAATGGAACAGGGCAGAATCAATGTAAAGCCTTTTATAACCCACAGGTTTTCTCTCAATGACTGCAATAAAGCGCTAGATATGATGAGGGATAGAACAGAGTTCTTCAGTAAGGTTATGTTTGTAAATGAATGAACTTAATTAGCGTGAATACGTGAATAACGATTAAGAATTTAAAACAATGTAAGGAGGTTCTTAGCAATGAAGGCAGCAGTACTTGAAGCACTTAATAAAATAATAGTAAAGGAAGTACCCACACCTCAAATAGATGACAATAGTGTATTGGTTAAAGTAAAGGCATGTGCGGTGTGCGGTTCCGATATAAGGACTTTCCGTTATGGAAATAATAGGGTAAAGCCGCCCCAGATACTTGGGCATGAAATGGCTGGAGAGGTTGTTGAAGCAGGTAAAAATGTTGCCAAGTTTAAGGTTGGAGATAGAGTAGCTATAGGCGCAGATGTTCCCTGTGGAGAATGTGTATTTTGTGAAGCGGGTATAGGTAATAACTGTCAGAAAAACTATGCAATGGGTTATCAGTTTGCAGGTGGATTTGCAGAATATGTTCTTTTAAACAGAATAGTTGTAAACTATGGACCAGTTCATAAAATCTCCGATCATATATCTTATGACGAGGCAGCTCTTGCAGAACCGCTCGGGTGTGTTCTTAATGGCCTGGAACTTTCAAAGATAAGATTGGGAGATACAGTGGTAATAATCGGTGCAGGACCTATAGGTTGTATGATTATCGGAGTGGCAAAAAAGATGGGTGCAACCAGGGTAATAGTAGTTCAAAGGTCTAAACCAAGATTTGAGATGGCTAAAAAGTTTGGCGCGGACGTATATATCTGTTCTTCAGAGGAGAACAGTGTGGCAAGAGTCCTTGAAGAAACAGCAGGATTGGGTGCAGATGTAGTAATAACTTCATGCCCGTCTCCACAAGCTCAGGTAGATGCAATAAATATGGCAAAAAACAGAGGCAGGGTTAATTTCTTTGGAGGACTTCCCAAGGACAAATCCATGGTTACTCTTGATACAAATATTATTCACTATAAGGAGCTATTTGTCCATGGTGCACATGGTTCAATGCCAATACACCACCGAAAAGCTCTAGAACTTATTGCATCAGGCGCTATAAATGCAAAAGACTATATTTCTCATAACTTTGGCTTGGATGATGCTATCAAGGCTTTTAAAATGACAGAAAGCCATAAAGGTATGAGAGTAATAGTTAACCCTTAGAAAACAAAAAAATGTTAAGATTTAATTCCAAAGGGGGTAAAAAAATGGGAGGCAAGATTTCTCCATCAATAATGTGTATAGATTTCAAATATCTTTTAGAAAATATCAAAAAACTTGAGGGTATCGGTGTAGAGTATCTACACTTTGACATAATGGACGGGAGCTTTGTACCTAATTTTACACTTGGACCTGATTTTATGAAATCGGTAAGGGAAATTACCAATATTCCTTTTGATATTCACCTTATGATCGAGCATCCTGAAAACCATCTGGAACTTTTCGATATTAGACCGGGAGACCTGGTTTCCATACATCAGGAGTCAACATTCCATATTCAGAGGACTTTGCAAAAAATAAAGGATTATGGGGCTAAAGCATCTGTCGCGTTAAATCCTGCAACACCTATATACAGTGTGGAGGATATACTTGACGATATTGGAGTAGTACTTATAATGACTGTCAATCCAGGATTTGCAGGGCAGAAGCTGGTACCCGCTTCTTTTAAAAAAATTGTGCGTATGAAGAAGTTTTTAATTGACAGAGGATATGCTAACATAGAGATTGAAGTTGACGGCAATATAAGCTGTGAAAATGCAAAGAAAATGAGAGCTGTTGGTGCTGACATATTTGTTGCCGGTACATCCAGCCTGTTTATTAAAGGAAAGGACCTCATAGTATCGGCAGGAGAACTAAGGCAATGTATTGAATAATAAGTGTTTTATGTTGTGCTGGGTGGTGTAGCTATTACCGGCGGAAAAGGAAATATTTTTGGAGTAGTTATTTCCATTTTTATAATTGGATTTCTTAAATTCGGAATGGGTTTAATTAATGTTCCCGGTAAAGTTATGAATATTATTATAGGATTATTATTAATTTTGGCAATTATGCTTCCTCAATTACTTAAAAGATTAAAACCTAAAAATAGTTTTAGGAGCAGGTTAATGAAAAGAGCAGCATTTAAAATGAAATTAAAAGTGGGATATGAAGGAGAATACAAAAAAAGACATGATAAAATCTGGCCTGAGCTTAAAGAAGAATTATCCAGAGCGGGAATTTATGATTATTCCATATTTCTTGATAAAAAAACACTTACTCTCTTCGCAGTGCAAAAATTAAAAGATAATAATACAGTCGGAGAACTTCCTTCAAAAGAGATAATGAAAAAATGGTGGAATTATATGAAAGATATTATGGAAACCAATACAGATAATTCTCCGGTTATCACCTCTTTGGAAGAGGTTTTTCATATGGATTGAAAAAGAAAGATGGGTTAAAAGTAAAAGTAAAAAAGATAATTTTAACTTTTTAGATTTAACTTTTAACTTAGAGGTAAGAGACTCAATAGAGGAGGAAAAAATGATAAATAAACCGGATATTAGAAGTAAAATTTTAAGCGAACTAGTAAAACTTTCTAATAATCTTGGAAGAGAAAACTATCATCTTGCAATTATTGGAGAAGGTAATACTTCAGCTAAAGTTAAGACAAAAGATGTTACTGGTAGTTTTTTTATAAAAGCAAGCGGGACTCAACTTGCAACTGTAACCGGGAATGATTTTATTGAGGTTTATTTTGAACCAATTGTGCAGCTTATAAATATGGAGAATCCTAATGCTGAAGAAATTAATTATATTTTTGAAAAAGCTAAGGTGGATAAAAAATATCGAGCTAACCCTTCCGTAGAAACCCTATTGCATGCTATTTGCCTTAATCTGGAGGGAGTAAACTTTGTTGGCCACACTCATCC
>JGI24025J20009_10002998_pt1 | contig 11726 bp, 12 predicted proteins | sample Cruoilmetagenom3_FD_20009 | JGI IMG/M metagenome (IMG submission 20009) | reverse complement strand
GGCCACCGCCTGCAATCCGCCTGTTGGGGCACTGCGCAACAGCTTGATGCCCAGCCAGATCAGATAGGCAGCCCCCACCCACTTCAGCGCCGAAAACAACGTGGCCGATGCGAGCACCAGCGCCCCCAGTCCGGCCAGCGATGCGGTCATTGCAATCAGATCCCCCAAGGCCACGCCGACGGCTGACGCCACCGCAACGCTGCGGCCTTTGGACAGCGCATAGCTGAGAACCAGGAGGATCGTCGGGCCGGGGATCAACAGCAGGGCGGTCGAGGCGGCAACAAAGGTCAGCCAGAGGTCAAGGGGCATGTCGAGCAGCTTTCATTTCCTATCAGGGTAACGATTGGCAGTCAGCCGCCGCTGGGGCGAGAATTTGCACCTCCTCAGAGGACAACGGCAAAGACGGCAAAGCACAAAGTTTAGCAATGGCTGAAGCACACGCAACCCGCGCGGGGCCTCCTTTGGCACAAAACACAGCTCGGGGCGCAATAAAACCGTGGCGCGATGTAGCCAAACAGAAAACCCGACAATACCCAACGCAGAATGGTGAACCCGATTGACGCAAACGCGGTTGCCAGGAATTGCGCGACCCCCAGGAACATCCCCCAGTGGGCATTGTGACGGCCTTTCTACAGCACCCTGCCTGCTACCGCATCCAGCCTTGCCAGCAACGCCGGATCGCGTGCATCCGGCGCGGTCAGAATCGCATGATCCAGCGCCCTGTCACACCCATGCGGGCAAGGCGCGCGGTTACTTCCGAGAAGGGCGGGCAACCGCCCGACGAGGGACCGGCCCTTGTCAGCATTGCCCATCAGCGTGGCGATAATCTGCGCCACATCCACCTCGCCATGATCAGGATGCCAGCTGTCGTAATCGGTGATCATCGCGACGGTAGCATAGCAAAGCTCGGCCTCGCGGGCCAGTTTGGCCTCGGGCATCGCCGTCATGCCAATCACATCCGCGCCCCAATGGTCACGATACATTCGCGATTCCGCCAGCGTGGAAAACTGCGGACCCTCCATCGCCAGATAGGTGCCGCCGCGATGCACATTGATCCCCACCGCCCGCGCCGCCGTCTCGCAGGCATCGCCCAGTCGCGGACAGGTCGGGTGCGCCACGCTGACATGCCCCACACATCCCGTGCCAAAAAAGCTTTTTTCACGGGCGAATGTCCGGTCAATAAACTGATCCACAATCACAAAATCCCCCGGCGCCATCGCCTCACGGAACGACCCGCAGGCGCTGACGCTGATCACATCCGTCACCCCCAGCCGTTTCAGCGCGTCAATGTTGGCGCGATAGGGCACTGACGACGGACTGTGCACATGCCCCCGGCCGTGTCGTGGCAGAAACGCCATCGCCACCCCGCCCAACTGCCCCGTCAGGATCGCATCCGAGGGCGTGCCCCAGGGGCTGTCCACCTGAACCCAGCTGGCATCTTCCAGCCCATCAATATCGTAAATCCCCGATCCGCCAATCACGGCAATTTTGGTCTGAGTCATAAAGGCCTCCGGCTGGCATTGCGGCCGCGATGGTGGCGGGGATTTACGGTGAAATCAACCGCCGAAATGCAGTGTTCGGAACGACGGCTTTGTCGTGCCGTCAGCCGCGTCGAATCCCCCCGGCCAGCACTTTTCCATTTGCCAACCTGGAGAGGGATCAACAACAGCAGGCGCGTAACCCAAACGGACCTGATCCGCGGTTTGGCGTGGATCGGCAACGGCCAGCATGATCTGAGCGCATGGCTGCCTGCCGTCTGGCGCTGTGGCCAAAAAACGGTTATACCGATATGGTGCTGCATTGCAGCGAACATTTCCAAACAGGATTCCCCATGCCCCGAGCCTTGCTGGCATCATTTGCCAATCGTCTAGCCATACCCGACCTGCGCTGGATGCCGGACGAAGGGTTCAGCGTGTCCCGCGTGCGGATCGAGCTTTTGTCCGGCCTGACCGTCGCCCTGGCCCTGGTCCCCGAGGCCGTGGCCTTTGCCTTTGTCGCCGGGGTGCATCCGCTGGTGGGGCTTTATGCGGCCTTTCTTGTTGGCCTGATCACCGCGCTGATCGGCGGGCGGCCTGGCATGATCTCGGGCGCGACGGGTGCTTTGGCGGTGGTGATGGTGGCGCTGGTGGCGCAGCATGGGGTGGAATATCTGTTTGCCACGGTGGTTCTGATGGGGCTGATGCAGGTGGTCGCCGGGGCGCTGCATTGGGGCAGGTTTATCCGCCTGGTGCCGCATCCGGTGATGCTGGGGTTCGTGAACGGGCTGGCGATTGTGATCTTTCTGGCGCAGCTGGGGCAATTCAAAGTGCCGGGCAGCATGGAAAACACCGGGCATGGCATGTCGGGCGGTGAATGGCTGACGGGCGAGCCGCTGTATCTGATGCTGGGCCTTGTGACGCTGACCATGGCGGTGATCTGGGTGATGCCTCGGATTACCCGGTTTTTGCCGGCACCTCTGGCCGGGATTGGCGTTGTGGCGGCGCTGGTGATTGCCATGGGGCTGGACGTACCCCGGGTTGGTGATCTGGCCTCAATCAAGGGGGGCTTGCCTTCGTTTCACATCCCCGTGGTGCCGCTGAACCTGGAAACGCTGGAAATTATCCTGCCCTATGCGGTCATTCTGGCGGCGATTGGGTTGATCGAAAGCCTGCTGACCCTGAACCTTGTGGGCGAGATGACCGGCAAGCGCGGTGGCGCCAGCCAGGAATGTATCGCGCAGGGGCTGGCCAATACGGTGACCGGGTTCTTTGGCGGTATGGGCGGTTGTGCAATGATCGGCCAGTCGATGATCAACGTCAAATCCGGTGGGCGCACACGCTTGGCCGGGATCGCGGCGGCGCTGTTCTTGTTAGTGTTCATTCTGGTGGGGTCACCGGTGATCGAGGTGATCCCGCTGGCGGCGCTGGTGGGGGTGATGTTCATGGTGGTGATCGGCACGTTTGCCTGGAACTCGCTGACCATCCTGCGCAAGGTGCCGCTGACGGATGCGTTTGTGATCCTGCTGGTCACTGTGGTGACCGTGATGGAAGACCTTGCCGTGGCCGTGGTGGTTGGGGTGATCGTTTCGGCGTTGGCCTATGCGTGGAACAATGCGCGTCGCATTGATGCGACCACCAGCGAAACCGACGAGGGTGCCAAGGTGTACCAGGTGCATGGGCCGCTGTTCTTTGGCTCGTCCGAAGGATTCGCAGAGCTGTTTGACCCGATCAATGACCCCGACAATGTAATCGTGGATTTCGCGGCCAGCCGGGTCGTGGACCAGTCGGCGTTGCAGGCGATTGAGGCGGTGGCGCTGAAATACGAGGCTGAGGGCAAGCAGATACAGCTGCGTCACCTTAGCCGGGATTGCCATAAGTTGCTGACCCGGGCCGGACATCTGATGATCGACAGTGATGACGATCCGGATTACGCGCTGGCGGTTAACTATTCGGTGCGCACAGGGATTTTAGGGGGGCATTAGCGCAGGTTCCCTGCACGCCGTATGCATGATTGGGTCTGCTTCAAGCTCAGAAAAAAACCAGAGGGTTTAGGGCGCAGCGCGCTCCAGCGCTGCGATATCGCCGCTGAGCAGGGCAGGTATGGCGGCGGTAATGTGGTCGACGGGCCAGTGCCACCATTCAAGTTGCAATAGGCGGTCGATGTCGGGTTGATCAAAGCGCTGTTTGATCACCGTGGCCGGGTTGCCGGTAACGATGCTGTAATCGGGGATTTGGCCGCGCACCACAGCGCCCGCGCCAACAATCACTCCGCTGCCGATCTGGGCCCCCGGCAAGACCAGCGCGCCATAGCCCAACCAGACATCATGGCCGATCAGCGTATCGCGCGTGTCGGGCTGATAGCTGGTCATTTGCGCTGGATCGAAGATCGGGAAGGGAAAGCTTGTCAGCCCGTCCATCGCGTGATTGGCGGAACTGGTGATAAAGCGCACCCCGTGGGCGATCTGACAAAACCTGCCGATTATCAGCCGCTCGGCAGAGCCGGGAAACAGGTAGGGTGCAAGGTGTTGCGCCCAGTTCTGTGGCGGGTCGAAATCTGACGCATAGGTGAAATCGCCAACCTGAAACCCCGGATGATCAATCACCCGTGACAAAAACACCGTGCCTGCATGGTTGGACCCGTCCGGCAAGGTAACGGGATAGCGGCGGCTGGGATCGGGCAGCGGCATGGGGCGCTATTCTTCGCCGGGGCGGATCAGTTCGAACAGATCAGTGACGCGGGTATAGTCGCGGTATCCCAGCCGGGCCAGGGGCTGAAAGGTGGTGACGTCAAAGCGGCCATCTTTTAGGCAATTGTCGCGGATATGGATGCCGGTCACTTCGCCGATCACCATGCGGTTGGCGTCGCCTTCAAGTTGCACAATCTGCGTCATGCGGCATTCCAGCGCCGCCGGTGCCCCCTGAACCCGCGGGCAGTCGATGGTTTCACATGCCGCCGCCGTAACCCCGGCATGGGCGAATTCATCGACCTCTTTGGGCAGCTCCGCCGAACTGGCATTCATTGCGTCCAGGGCACTGTATTCGACGATATTGACACAGAACACGCCGGTGTCGCGGATGTTGGCCAGGCTGTCCTTGGCGTCCGTCTGGTCCGGCTTCACCCCGGTTGTCGAAAACATCACCTGCGGCGGGGTATAGGCGACGCCGTTGAAAAATGAATAGGGGGCAAGGTTGGCCACACCATCGGGGCTGCGGCTGGAGATCCAGCCAATCGGGCGCGGTGTGATGATTGCGTTGAACGGGTTGTGTGGCAGGCCGTGGCCATCCTGGGGGCGGTAAAACATATCAGACTCCATCTGTTTGATCATGACTTAGTGCCGTGCTACCCCGAAATCCACCGCATTCAGGTAGGCAGGCGCGCCAGGTGATTGAACTGAAACCAGAAAGACCCGACGACTGGTGGGAGGTCGAGGCGCTGTTTGATCTGTGCTTTGCCCCCGGACGCGAGGCATTGTCGTCCTACCGCCTGCGCGACGGGGTCGCCCCGGTGCCGGGCCTGTCGCTGGTGGCGCGCGACGAAGGCGGCATTCTGGCGGGGGCCATCCGGTTCTGGCCGGTCCACATTGGCGCGGCGGCGGGGCTGCTGCTGGGGCCGGTGGCGGTGCATCCGACGCATCAGGGCGAAGGGCTGGGCGCGGTTCTGATCCGCGACGGGCTGGACGCGGCGCGTCTGGCGGGCTGGGCGCGGGTGCTTTTGGTGGGGGATGCGCCCTATTATGGCCGCTTCGGTTTTACCCGTCTTACAGGCGTGATCATGCCGCCGCCCACCAATCCTGACCGGGTATTGGGGCAGGCGTTGCAGGCAAGGGCCTGGGACGGGGTGCAGGGCGACGTAACCCGGTGGCGTGGGTCTGATCAGATCTGATCATTGAAAACCCGACCGAAAATGCCAATCTTGTAAGGGCGGATAGGATGGGCTGAATGACGAATATCAACACATTGACCCCTTTGGATACCGAGGCCGAGTTGGATCGTCTGGCTGCGCGCTACAGCGCTGCAGGTGGGATCGGGGTGCAGATGCTGACCCTGCTGGGCGGCAAGGCCGAAGGGCTGCTGGATAAATTGCCCGCCAACGTCAAATCCGGGCTGACCGATGCCACCGAACGGGCGCTGAACCTTGCGATGCGCGCTGCCAACACCTCGCGCGGGGCGGTGGGTGAACAGAAGCCGTGGGTTAACACTGCGCTGACCACCGTCATGGGGGCTGCAGGCGGGTTTGGCGGGCTGCCCTCGGCGCTGGTTGAACTGCCGGCAACCACCACGATGCTGCTGCGCGCCATTCAGGACGTTGCGGTAGCGCAAGGCTTTGATCCGGCATCAAAAAGCGTGCAATTCGATTGTATCCGCGTGCTGGCTGCTGCGGGCCCGCTGGCCGAGGATGACGGTGCCGATCTTGGGTTTTTCTCACTGCGCCTGACTCTGACCGGGGGCGCAATGCAGCGCCTGATTGCCACGGTGGCGCCGCGTCTGGCGGCGGTTCTGGGGCAAAAGCTGGCGGCACAGACCGTGCCGGTTCTGGGGGCGGTGGCCGGGGCGACGGCGAATTACGTCTATACCAGCTATTATCAGGAAATCGCCCATGTGCATTTTGGCCTGCGGCGGCTGGCAATTGACGCCGATTTGCCGCACGAGGATCTGGCCCAACGGCTGGCCGAACGGATGCCAAAACGTCTGAGTTGATCAGATATTGGGGCTGGTCACGCGACAAAAATGGAAATATTAGGTGAAATTGTCATATTTCCGGTGTATTCTTGAAAAAAACAATAGAGCAGAACCGGTCAAGTCAGATGATGATTAAACAGTTACCCATTAGTATACGTGCGTCGCACAAAAGTGATGTTCGCAGCCAGTTTGCCGCTTTGTGTTACCGGATCCGGCGCGGCAAACCCGAAATCCTGATGATCACCTCGCGCGGGTCGGGGCGCTGGATTGTCCCCAAGGGCTGGCCGATTGATGGCCTGACTCCGGCGGCATCAGCCGCACAGGAAGCCTGGGAAGAGGCCGGGGTGATCGGAGCGGCCTATGATCGTTGCCTGGGGCTGTATTCCTATAATAAGGTTCTGGAGGATGGCTCGGGGCTGCCTTGCGTGGCGATGGTTTATCCGATCAAGGTGAAATCTTTGGCCAAGGACTTCCCCGAAAAAGGCCAGCGGGTGCGCCAGTGGATGACGCCCAAAAAGGCCGCAAGCTTGGTGGCAGAGCCGGAGCTGGCGCGGATCCTCAAGGATTTTGACCCGCGCGCAGTTCACTAACCGGTGCACTGACGGACGCAAACCGCTTGCACTTGCGCGTCTTCGGGATATCTAATCGCGTATCCTGTTTTCACGGGGGTGCAAGGTAGTCATAATGATTCAATACGCTTTGAAATGCGCCGAAGGGCATGAATTTGACAGCTGGTTCCAGTCGGCGGCGGCGTTTGACAAATTGGCCGGTGCCGGGATGGTGTCCTGCGCGGTCTGTGGCAGTGCCAAGGTGGCCAAGGCCATCATGACGCCCCGGGTGCAGGCCGCGCGCAAGGCGGCGGCGAAACCGGTGGGCTCGGCAAAACCCAAGCCCGGCCCCCTTAGCCAGCCCATCAACGCCGCCGAACAGGCGGTGGCCGAGCTGCGCAAAAAGGTCGAGGAAAACGCAGATTATGTCGGGATGAGCTTTGCGCAAGAGGCCCGCGCCATGCATGATGGCGACGCGCCTGAACGCTCGATCTATGGCGAGGCCGGGGCGGAAGAGGCCAAACAACTGATCGAAGACGGCATTTCGGTGCTGCCTTTGCCCTTTATGTCCAACAGAAAGACCAACTAGCCCCATGCATATTGTGATTACAGGCGCCGGACGTGGTATCGGCCAGACACTTGCAGCCCGCTATCGCGCAGCTGGTAATCAGGTCAGCGGCACTGCCCGCGATGGCAGCGAAACGGTCCGGCTGGACGTGACGGATGCCGCACAACAGGCTGATATGGCGCAGGCACTGGCCGGGCAGGCGGTGGATCTGCTGGTGTGCAATGCCGGGGTCTATCTGGACAAGGGGCAGGGGCTGGACGATGGCTATCCCCCGCAGATGTGGGCGGATACGTTTGCAGCCAATGTCACCGGCGTGTTTTTGACGGTTCAGGCCCTGCTGCCCAACCTGCGCCTGTCCGCGCAGCCCAGGATTGCGATTATCTCATCGCAGATGGCGTCGCAGAACCGCGCGCCGGGGGGCAGCTATATCTATCGCAGTTCCAAGGCGGCGGCGCTAAATCTGGGGCGCAATCTGGCGACGGATTTGCGCGGTGATGGCATTGCCGTGGGTATCTATCATCCCGGTTGGGTGCAGACCGATATGGGTGGAAGTGCCGCAGATATCGGCGTGGACGAGGCTGCCGCCGGGTTGGTGGCGCGGTTTGACGCGCTGTCGCTGGATACAACGGGCTGCTTTGAAACCTGGGACGGGCGCGCCCACGCGTTTTAAAGATAACTGTGCAGTTTTAACGTATCCTCGCGGCGTGAGAAAAGAATTTTCGAAAATTCTTTGTCAGAAAATTCGAATTTTCTGGTTCGATTTCTTGAAAGAAATCGCCGCCGCCCGCGTCAAGGTCGGACGTTGGCCGGGCAGGGCGGTGCAGGTATCTTGCACCCAAGGGTAACAGCGCGTAAACCGCCCGCGAACAAGGGGTCAATGGGATCGGCCCGAAGGAAGATGTTATGCCCGTTCTAGTGATGAAATTTGGCGGCACCTCGGTCGCGAACCTGGACCGCATCCGCCGCGCCGCCAAGCGGATTGGCGTCGAAGTGGCCAATGGCTATGACGTGATCGTCATAGTATCGGCGATGTCCGGTAAAACCAACGAACTGGTCGGCTGGGTTGAAGAGACCTCGCCGTTGTTTGATGCGCGTGAATATGATGCGGTTGTGTCCTCGGGGGAAAACATCACCGCCGGGTTGATGGCGCTGACCTTGCAGGAAATGGATGTGCCAGCGCGCAGTTGGCAGGGCTGGCAGGTGCCGCTGCTGACCACCAGCGCCCATGCCTCGGCCCGTATCGAAGAGATCCCAACCGGACAATATCAGCGCCAAATTCGCCGAGGGCATGCGCGTGGCCGTGATCGCCGGGTTCCAGGGCCTTAGCCCCGAGGGCCGGATCACCACGCTGGGCCGGGGCGGGTCCGACACCTCTGCCGTGGCCTTTGCCGCCGCTTTTGACGCGGAACGCTGCGATATCTACACCGATGTGGACGGGGTCTACACGACCGACCCGCGTATCACCGACAAGGCCCGTAAGCTGGACAAGATTTCCTACGAGGAAATGCTGGAACTGGCCAGTCTTGGTGCCAAGGTCCTGCAAACCCGCTCGGTCGAACTGGCGATGCGCTTTGGCGTGCGCCTGCGGGTTCTGTCCAGTTTCGAAGAGCAATCCGATAATGCAGGCACGCTTGTCTGCGCCGAGGAGGATATCATGGAATCCAACGCAGTGGCCGGTGTGGCCTATTCCCGGGACGAGGCCAAGGTGACGCTGTTGTCGGTCGCTGACCGGCCCGGCATCGCCGCGCTGATCTTTACCGCGCTGTCTGAGGCCGGGGTGAACGTGGATATGATCGTGCAGAATATCTCGGAAGAGGGGCGCACTGACATGACCTTTTCCTGCCCCACAAACGAAGTGGCGCGGGCGGATGCAGCGCTGGCCGCTGCCCGGGATCAGGGCGTGCTGAACTTTGCCGAACTGGTGGCCGACAAGGATGTCGCCAAAGTATCTGTGGTTGGCATCGGTATGCGCAGTCAATCCGGCGTGGCGGCGAAAATGTTCAAGGTGCTTTCCGATGAAGGAATCAACATCAAGGTCATCACCACCTCGGAAATCAAGATTTCGGTGCTGATTGATCGGAAATACATGGAACTTGCGGTGCAAGCGCTGCATGATGCGTTCGAATTGGACAAGGTCGCCTAGGCTGTTTTCGCCGGGGTTGCCTGACGCAGCAACGTGAACGGATCCCATGGCGGATGGCACTGAAAGCGAAAGCCGTAAACTGCTTGGCAGATTGCGCGAAGCGATGGCCAGCGACGAGGCGGGTCAGGCGCGGCTGGACAAGATCACCCACCTGATTGCCGATAGTATGGGGACCGAGGTGTGCTCGGTCTATCTGTTTCGTGACGAAGATACGCTGGAACTCTGTGCCACTGAAGGCCTGAAGGCCGAGGCCGTGCACCAGACGCGGATGCGGATGGGCGAAGGGCTGGTGGGCCGTGTGGCGCGCACCGGAACGCTGGTGAACACGCCGGATGCGCCCTCGGAAAAGGGTTTTCGTTATATGCAGGAAACCGGGGAAGAGCAGTTTAGTTCATTCCTGGGCATCCCGATTCAGCGCCTGGGCGAAAAGCTGGGCGTTCTGGTGGTGCAGTCGCGCGATGCGCGGGATTATTCCGCCGACGAGGTTTATGCGCTGGAAGTGGTGGCCATGGTTATCGCCGAAATGGCCGAACTGGGCGCGTTTGTGGGCGAAGGCGCGGCCTTGTCGGCCCGCCACCAGCAACCGGTCCTGCTGCGCGGCGGCACCGCACAGGAAGGCGCTGCCGAAGGCCATGTCTGGCTGCACGAACCCCGGGTGGTGGTGTCAAACCTGATCGCCGACGACCCGCAGCGCGAGCTGGAACGCCTGACAGTTGCGGTCGACGAACTGCGCGTCGGCGTCGACAAGATGCTGGAAATGTCGCGCAGCGGCGACAAGGAACAATTGCAGGTTCTCGAAGCCTACCGGATGTTTGCCAATTCCAAAGGTTGGATGCGCCGGATCGAAGAAGACATCGCCCGCGGTCTCAGCGCCGAGGCCGCCGTGGAAAAGGAACAATCCCAGGCCCACGCCAGGATGAGCCAGATGTCAGATGTCTATCTGCGCGAACGGCTGGCCGATCTGGACGACCTGTCCAATCGCCTGCTGCGCATCCTGACGGGGCAGGGGGTGGAAACCGGGGCGGAACTGCCGGCCGATCCGATTCTGATTGCGCGCAACATTGGCCCTGCTGAATTGCTGGAATATGGCCGTTCGCTGCGCGGCATCGTGCTGGAAGAAGGCTCGGTCGGCAGTCACGCGGCGATTGTGGCGCGCGCGCTGGCGATCCCGCTGATCGTGCATGCCGGGCGCATCACCACCGAGGCGTTGAATGGCGACCACATCATGGTGGATGGCGATCAGGGCGCGGTGCATCTGCGCCCTGACGACACCGTGGTCAGCGCGTTCCGCGACAAAATTGCGATGCAGGCCAAGGCGCAGGAACGCTATGCCTCGATCCGCGACAAACCGGCGGAGACTGTGGACGGGGCGGTTATCTCGTTGGCAATGAACGCCGGGCTGATGGCGGATCTGCCGTCGCTAGAGGGCTCGGGCGCCGAAGAGGTTGGGCTGTTCCGCACCGAATTGCAGTTTCTGGTGCGCAACCAGATGCCAAAGCGGTCTGAGCTGGCGATGCTGTATGCGCGGGTACTGGATGCGGCGCATGGCAAGCGGGTGGTGTTCCGCACGCTGGATATCGGGTCAGACAAGGTGCTGCCCTATATGAAGCCAAATGATGAACCGAACCCGGCGATGGGCTGGCGGGCGATCCGGGTTGGTCTGGACAAGCCCGGCGTGATGCAGATGCAGCTGCAATCGCTGTTTCGGGCTGCGGCGGGGCGGCCGCTGACGATCATGTTCCCGTTTATTGCCCAGTTCGACGAATACCGCGCCGCGCGCGCGCAGGTAGACAAGACCATCGCCCGTGAACAGCGACTGGGTCATGTGCTGCCATCGCGCTTGGAAATCGGCGCGATGCTGGAGACCCCGTCACTGGCGTTTGCACCGCAGAAGTTTTTTGAAGAGGTCGGATTTTTGTCGATTGGCGGCAATGACCTGAAACAGTTCTTCTTTGCGGCGGACCGCGAAAATGAGCGGGTGCGGCGGCGCTATGATACGCTGAATGTCAGTTTCCTGGGCCTGATAGAGCGGATTGTCGAACGTTGTCTGGACACGGGCACCCCCCTGAGTTTCTGCGGCGAGGATGCGGGGCGCCCCGTTGAGGCGCTGTGTCTTGCTGCCATCGGTATTCGGTCACTGTCGATGCGCCCGGCTTCGATCGGGCCGGTCAAAAGCCTGTTGCGCCGGTCCAATTTGGACGAGGTTCGCAAGATCATCATTGATGCCCGCGACCGGGGGGATCAGTCGGTGCGTCCGGCGGTTATGAGTTGGCTGCGCGCCCAAAGCTGAATTTGTATTAGAGCGGGGG
>JGI24025J20009_10002995_pt1 | contig 11738 bp, 10 predicted proteins | sample Cruoilmetagenom3_FD_20009 | JGI IMG/M metagenome (IMG submission 20009) | reverse complement strand
CATGGTTATGGCCTGCTGAACGTCCGACTTCGATAATAGGTGCAACTTCATCAAATGCCTCCCTCGCCGGTCAGTGGGAATAGGATGCCGAAGGTGACGAGTAGACAACTACACAAGTAGACAAGGGACCAGCAACCTGGAACCTTCAAACCAGAAACAGTTCAAACGGCACTTTCTGAGCTCTGGCTGCGCACGTCCAGCATCTCTCGCAGCAGCTTCTTCGCCTCCTGTGCCGCCCGCGCGCGATGGCTGATGCGGTTCTTCACCTCGGGTGAGAGTTCGGCCATGGTGCGATCGAACTGCGGCAGGAAGAACACAGGATCGTAGCCGAAGCCGTGGCTGCCCCTGGGCTCGAAACCGATGATTCCCTCGCAGCGACCGGGGGCGTTACGCACTTCCCCTTCCGGCGTGGTGATGGCCACCACGCAGCGGAAGCGAGCTGTACGTGCCCCCCAGGGAACGCCATCCAGTTCTCGCAGCAGCTTGCGGTAGCGGTCCTCGTCAGAGGCACCTGGCCCGGCGTAGCGGCTGGAGCGTATCCCCGGCGCGCCGTCCAGCGCGTCCACTTCCAGCCCGCTGTCGTCGGCCCAGGTCCAGAGACCGGTGGCCTCGGCGTAGGCGGTGGCCTTCTGCACCGCGTTCTCGGTGAAACTCTTCCCTGTCTCCTCCACGTCGAAATCAACCCCTTCCTCGTCGAGGTAGGTAACATCCAGAGGCAAATCGGCCAGCAACTGGCGGTATTCCCGCACTTTGCCCGCATTGTGAGTGGCAACCAGCAGTTTGCGCATTGTCCGTCTTCACCGTCTGTTGATATCGTCGCGGCCATTGTACCATTCCCCTGCCAGGCTGTCAACAGTTCGTTACGCTGTCGGAGTGGCTGCGCTGGGCATCAAGAGCATATCGCCAGTTGTCTCCGTCGGCTAATCGGGGTATAATGGCTCCAGATTCGTTATGGCTTGGAGAACGCGGCAAGGAATCGGACCCCTGTTGGTCGAAGATCTCGCCCTGGAATTGACCACCGGCAGCGCCGATGAGACGCAGCGACTCGGCGACCAGTTGGGGCAACTCTTGCAGCCTGGTCACGTCGTTGCCCTGGTCGGCGAGTTGGGTGCGGGCAAAACCTGTCTGACGCAGGGCATCGCCCGCGGGCTGGGCGTGGAGGAACCCGTCACCAGCCCCACGTTCATCATGGTCAATGAGTATCGCATCGCTGACGGCGTGGCGTTCTATCACATTGATTGCTACCGTCTCGATGAAAACGGTGTGGCCGAGGCACTGGCCATCGGCGTGGACGAACTGCTGGGCAGCGATGGCATCTGCGTGGTGGAATGGGCCGAACGCATCGAGCCGCTTCTTCCGCATGAACACCTGGCCGTGTCTCTGGTCTACGTAGACCACACGACGCGACATCTACAATTCATGGCTTCCGGCGAACGGCACATTGCCCTGCTGAATGGTNTGAAAGCCCAAAGGGTCGAGAGTTGAGGAGATCAGGGTTCGGCGTTCAGGACCGGATTCCAGACTCCGAACTTCAGACGTGAGACCTTGAAACCCGGTTCCATGTTACTCGCGCTTGACACAGCAACTCGGCTGGCCAGCATCGCTCTGTACGACGGACAGCAACTGCTTTCCGAAGCCACATGGCATTCGGCTCGGCAGCACACTGTGGAGTTGATGCCGCGCGTCGTTCAGATGCTGGAACAGGCCGAACTGACGCCACAGTCGCTCAGCGCTGTGGCTGTGACGCTGGGTCCTGGCTCCTTCACTGGACTGCGCGTCGCCCTCAGCGTGGCCAAGGGACTGGCCGTCGCTCACGATCTGGCGCTGCTGGGCGTGCCGACGCTGGACGTCGTCGCCTATCCGCACCGCTGGCAGCCGCTGCCGGTCTGCGCGCTGGTGCAGGCAGGCCGGGGGCGAGTCTGCTGGGCGCTGTATGGCTGGGAAGAGGACCTGTGGCAGCCCAGCGGGGAATACCTCCTCTCAACGGTGGCAGAGGTGGTGGCAAGGGTCGCTACTACCAGCCAAGAGACCCTCTTCGCTGGGGAGATATGGCTTGGTACCGCTGCCGCGTTGCAGGAGGGACTGGGGGAACAGGTGCGGTTGGCTTCGCCTGCGCTGACGCTGCGCCGTGCGGGGTACCTGGCCGAACTGGCCTGGGCGCGCTATCAGCGCGGCGAGCAGGACGATCCGACATCCCTGTCGCCCATCTACCTGCACGAACCGGCCATCGCCAAGGGGCGGAGTTCACGAGCAAAGCCATGACCACCGCCCGGCAGACGCCACCGCCCATCGAGCCGATGCGTGCGAGTGACATAGAAGCGGTCATGCGCATCGAGCGGGTGGTGTTTCCCACGCCGTGGTCGCCGCGAGCCTTTCGCTACGACCTGAGCATGGATCGGCATAGCCACTACTTCGTGCTGCGCGGCTGGCTGGACGAGATGCCCACACTCCTGGGCTATGCTGGCTTCTGGCTCTGGGGCGAGGAGGCGCACATCGGCACCATTGCCGTGCACCCGCGCTGGCAGCGGTGTGGCCTGGGGGAGTGGATCCTGCTGGGTGTGGTGGAGCAGGCGGCCGCGCTGCAGGCAAAGCTGGCCACTCTGGAGGTGCGCATGTCCAACACTCCAGCGCAGGCGCTCTATCACAGACTGGGGTTTCGGGTGGTTGGCCGCCGCCGCCACTACTACGGTGACACAGGCGAGGACGGTCTGATTATGACGCTGGAAGGGATACACAGCCCGGCGGTCCAGACAACACTGGAAAGCCGACGGGCCGATGTGCGGAACCGTTTGCAGGAGCGCTTCGCTCCGCGGACGCAACACGCGACATGCGCCCCGCAGCACATGGCACACCCTCACAGTGAGCATTAGCAGAGCGGATTCAGCCATTTGCAGACTTCATACGGAGATTAGTTGATGTCAGACGCAGCCAGGGAACTAGAGAAACTCAATCGGCAGATCGCCGTCTGTCAACAGTGCCAATTGGGGCAGATGCGCACCCGCGCGGTGCCCGGCGAGGGGCCTCCCTATGCCCAGATCATGTTCATCGGCGAGGCGCCCGGTTTCCACGAAGACCGCCAGGGGCGACCCTTCGTGGGCGCCGCGGGCAAGTTCTTGGATGAGCTGCTCGCGAGCATTGGCCTAAAGCGGGAAGACGTATTCATTGGCAACGTCATCAAGTGCCGGCCGCCCGGCAACCGCGACCCGCGCCCGGATGAGATCGCCGCTTGCCGTCCCTACCTGGACAAGCAGATCGAGTTGATCCGGCCACGCATCATCGTCACCCTGGGCCGCTTTTCCATGGCCCGCTACTTCCCGGGAGCCAGTATCTCCCGCATCCATGGCCGGCCCAAGCAGTCGGGAGGCGTGATCTACTACCCCATGTTCCATCCCGCTGCCGCCTTGCATCAGCCTCGCTGGCGTCCAATGATCGAAGAGGACATAAAGCAGATTCCCAAGCTGCTGACTGAGTTGGAAGGGGTGGATGCGGAGCTGCCAGAGACCGAGGAGACCTACGAGCAGATGAGCCTGTTATAGTCCGGAGACTACATGAGCGAAAGAGACTGTTTGCGGATCGTTCCGCTGGGTGGTGTGGGCGAGATCGGCAAGAACATGATGACTATCGAGTACGGCGAAGAGATGCTGCTCATCGACGCCGGTCTCATGTTCCCTAAGAACGACATGCTGGGGATTGACATCGTCATCCCCGATATCTCCTATGTGGTGGAGCGGCAGGAGCAGCTGCGGGCCATCATCCTCACCCACGGCCACGAAGACCACATCGGTGCGCTGCCCTACGTCCTCTCTGACGTGAATGCTCCCGTGTACGGCACACGGCTGACGCTCGGCCTGGCCGAGGTGAAGCTGCGGGAGCATCACCTGTTGGATCAAGTTGAACTGCATACCATCAAGCCGCGCGATGTGCTGCCACTGGGCCCGTTCAGCGTGGAGTTCTTCCACGTGTGCCATTCCATTCCCGACACCGTGGGGCTGGCGATCACCACCCCGGTGGGGCTGGTGGTGCATTCCGGTGATTTCAAGTTTGACCCCCATCCCGTAGATGGCCAACTGACCGATTATGCCAAACTCCAGGAGCTAGGCAACCGCGGCGTGTTGCTGTTGCTTTCCGACTCCACCAACACGGAAGCTCCCGGCTCTACCCCCTCGGAGCGGGAGATCGGCGAGACCTTCGAGGAGGTGTTCGGCGAGGCGCAGGGACGGGTGATCGTCGCCACCTTTGCTTCCAACATCTCCCGTGTGCAGCAGGTGATCATCGCTGCCCGCCGCCATGGTCGGCGGGTGGGTTTCGTGGGCAGTAGCATGGTCAAGAACAGTCGCATGGCCAGCCGTCTGGGCTATCTGGACATTGATCCCCAGGAGTTGTTGACATCGGAGCAGATGAATGGGCTGCCCGATGAACGGGTCGCCATCGTGTGCACCGGCAGCCAGGGGGAGCCGACCTCGGCGCTGGTGCGTATGGCCAGGGGCGAACATCGACAGATCAACCTGCGCCGCGGCGATACGGTGATTCTGTCCGCCGATCCCATCCCCGGCAACGAGGAGTTGATCAACCGCACCATTGACAACCTTTTCCGCGCTGGGGCAGATGTGCATTACCATCTCCTTTCTCATGTGCATGTCTCGGGGCACGGCAGTCAGGAAGACCAGAAGCTGATGCTCAACCTGACCCAGCCGCGTTACTTCGTCCCCATCCACGGCGAGTATCGGCATCTAGTACTGCATTCCCGGTTGGCCAGGGAGAGTGGCATCCCCGAGGAGAACATCTTTGTCCTCGAGAGCGGGCAATCGCTGGAAGTAGATTCGAGCGGCTGTTTCCTAGGGAAGCGCGTGGCAGCAAGCCGCGTGTTGGTGGACGGTCTGGGGGTGGGCGACGTGGGCCGCGTGGTGCTACGGGATCGGCACCACCTGTCCCGTGATGGCTTCCTGGTGGCCATCGTCGCCCTGGACATGGATACCGGTGAGATTCTGGTGGGGCCCGAGATTCTCTCCAGGGGCTTTGTCTACATGCGGGACAGCGAGGAGCTGATGGAGCTGGCCAGGGAGCAGGTGTGGCAGGCCCTGGAGCAGGTGGGGCCCCGCTCGGCGGTGAGTGCCAAGATCAAGGATGCTCTGGGCGAGTTCTGCTATCAGCAGACCGGCCGACGGCCTGTCATCCTGCCTGTGGTCATGGAAATTTAGGCGCAATACAGTTTGGTTGGGAGGGATATGTTCTATAGCCAGCAGACGGAACTGCTAAGGCAGCAGGGAAATGGCCAAGAGAGGACGACGTAAAAAGCGCGGCGGCGCTGGAGACGCGCTGGCCAAGCTACTGCGGAGTGAGGTGATCGGCATCATCATGCTGGTGTTGGCCGTGTTCACCTTGCTCTGCCTGCCCACCGCCAACCGAGGCAGTGTCGCCACCTGGTGGGTGAATGGTTTGAAACTGGTTTTTGGCGTCGGTGCCTGGATCAGCCCTTTGCTGTTTGGCATCATTGGCGCCTGTCTGGTGTGGTGGCGAGTGGCCAGTGAGGCGGAGGTGCGGCTGCGCCAGCCCGCAGGCGTGGCTCTGCTCTTTCTGATCTTCTTGGCCACGGCGCACTTGATCGCCAATCCGGCCGACCCCGAAGCGCTGGCCAGAGAACGGGGCGGCGGCGGCCTGTTGGGCTGGATCGTCAGCCAGGGGTTGGTGGATGCACTGGGAGTGGCCGGCGCGGCGCTCATCCTGTTCATCGTGGCCGTGGTGGGTGCCATCCTGGTGTGGGGTGTCAGCCTCGAGGAGTTCTGGGAAGCGGTTCAGCAGGCCACTGGACGAGTGCGGGAGCGACGCGAGTTGGGTCGGCCACCGACACCTTTGCCCAACGGCCGCATCGCCTTGTGGCGTCGCTGGTTGCGCCGGCCGCTGTCTCCTCTCGACGAGCAGGAGCGGGCAGCGCCGCCTTCCCCTGGACCGGAGACGACGCCGGTCGTGGCCACAGCAGCGACGGGGGGAGCGCGGCGCGCTGTCGAGCCCCGCCTTTTCCCCAGAGTCATTGGCGGCGACCAGCAGTGGCGCTTGCCGCCGCTGGAGGAGATCCTGGAGGACTCCTCGGAGCAGGAGATCAGTCGCGAGGACTTGCGCCAACGGGCGCTCATCATCGAGGAGACGCTGGCCAGCTTCGGCGTGCCGGTTAAGGTGGTGGAAGCGAACCAGGGGCCTGCGGTCACGCAGTTCGGGCTGAAGCCAGGAACAGTCCCGCGCCGCACCAGCGATGGGCGGATCAGGGAAGTGCGCGTCAAGGTATCCCAGATCGCCCGGCTGAGCAACGACCTGTCGCTGGCGCTGGCCGCCTCTCCCATCCGCATCGAGACGCCGGTGCCGGGTCGAGACGTCGTGGGCGTGGAAGTGCCTAACGTGCAGCTCTCCCTCGTCTCCTTGGGCGGCGTGATGCAATCGGACACCTTCGGCAAGTTCAAGGGCAGGCTGAAGATCGGGCTGGGCCGTGACGTATCCGGAGCACCGGCCGTCGCCGACCTGGCGCTCATGCCTCACCTGCTCATTGCCGGCGCCACCGGGTCGGGCAAGTCGGTGTGCATCAACTCCATCGTGACCTGTCTGCTCTGCACGCACACGCCGCGCACGCTTCGCTTCCTGATGATTGACCCCAAGATGGTCGAGTTGGCCATCTTCAACGGCATTCCTCACCTGATCGCCCCGGTGGTGGTGGAACTGGAACGGGTGGTGAGCGTGCTACGTTGGGCCACGCGGGAGATGGACCGCCGCTTCCGGCTCTTCAACAAGGCCGGAGCGCGCCATCTGCAGAGCTACAACGAGATGCTCACCAGCCGCGGCGAGACGATTCTCCCGTACATCGTCATCGTCATTGACGAGTTGGCCGACCTGATGATGATCGCCGCCGACGAGGTGGAGCGTTACGTTTGCCGCATCGCCCAGATGGCCCGCGCCACGGGCATCCACCTCATCATCGCCACTCAGCGTCCCAGCGTGGATGTGGTCACGGGTCTGATCAAGGCCAACTTCCCCGCCCGCGTTGCCTTCGCTGTCACCTCGCAGGTGGACAGCCGCGTGATCCTCGATCAACCCGGAGCCGAGCGGCTGCTGGGCCGCGGTGACATGCTCCTGATGACGCCGGACTCCAGCAAGCTGGTGCGCTTGCAGGGCTGCTTTGTCTCGGACCGCGAGCTGAAGCGGCTGGTGCGCTTCTGGAAGGGTGTGCGAGCCCCTGAGCCTTTGCCGGGAGGGATGGGGGCCCAACAACAACCCTTCCGCCCCCAGGAGATGATCCAGCAGCCACTGTGGGACGAGATGATCGAGCGGGAGGAGGAAGCCAGGCGCAAGGACGACCTCTACGACCAGGCGGTGAAGGTGGTGCGCGAGGCCAATCGGGCGTCCATATCCCTTCTGCAGCGGCGACTGCGCATCGGCTATTCCCGTGCTGCCCGCCTCATTGACACGCTGGAGGAAGACGGGACCATCGGACCGGCCCAATCGGGCGGGCGGGGCCGCGAGGTGTTGCCTCCAGTTGAGGGGAGGAAAGGCTCATAGCATCCCCGCCTGGTTCCAACTTGCCCAGATTCACGGAATGGGCTATAATGTGTGCGGCATGGCCCTTCTCATTGGAGTTGCTTGAGGCGATATGTACTTTGGCATGGGAACAATAGTGATGGTTTAGTTGGCGCCAAAAGGGTTGTGGGAGATGTGGGAAGGTGAAAGAAGCAGTGGTATCTGGCGATGTGATGTACGACGCCGTTCAGTCTTTGGAATTGACAGTTGAAGTAGCGCAATTGTGGCCGCCCCGAGGACAGTGGACGGAAGCGGACTACTTCGTCCTGCCAGACACCAATCGCTTCGTCGAGCTATCGGGAGGAGAACTGGTCATGCCACCGCATCCGACTCACACCCATCAACAGATAGTGGGCAAGCTATACCGCACCATGTATGATTTTGTGGCTGAGCGGGACTTGGGCACCGTACAATTCGGTCCTCTGCCGGTACGTCTCTGGCCGGGCAAGATTCGCGAGCCAGATATCCTGTTCGTGGCCAGGGAACACAGCGATCGCATTGATGAACAGGTTTACGGAGCGCCGGACTTGGTGGTTGAGGTGCTCTCTCCCAGTACCCGACGCACTGACCGTCTGGACAAGACAGTGGAGTACGCACGAGCCGGAGTGAGGGAGTATTGGATCGTGGATCCCCCCGGGCAAACGTTGGAAGTGTTCACGCTGCGCGAAGGGGCCTACGAATTGCTAGGCAAGTGGGGCAGAGGCGAAGAGGCTTCCTCGAAGGTGTTAGCTGAGTTTCAAGTGGCCGTGGAAGAGGTGATGGGGGAGTAAGCGTTCGCAGGGAGTTCGAAGCCGGTCTCCCGACCGCCGTTCCATGGGAGATGACGTGATGCTGGCTGCTTCTGGTTGCGCCGGCCAGGGGAGCGGTGTGAACCGGAGAGCGTGGCGAATCGGCGACAGGAGCATCGGGGGGTGTGGGATGAAAGGAGCAACGGCAGTTGGCACTGTTGTGGAGCCAACCATTCCGCCTTTGGAGTGGACAGTTGAAGTAGCGCAGTTGTGGCCGCCCCGAGGACAGTGGACGGAAGCGGACTACTTCGTCCTGCCAGACACCAATCGCTTCGTCGAGCTATCGGGAGGAGAACTGGTCATGCCGCCCCATCCGACAGAGACACATCAGCGCATTGTCGGCGATGTATACGTGATGCTCCGCAGCTTCGTTGAAGATCATCATCTGGGCACAGTACGGCTGGCCCCATTGCCGGTGCGGCTATGGCCGGGCAAAATACGCGAGCCAGATATCTTCTTCGTGACCCAAGAACACAGTAACCGCATTGGTGAGCAAGCATATGGGCCACCGGACCTGGTGGTAGAGGTGCTCTCTCCCGGTACCTGGCGAGCAGACCGACATGAGAAGTTCTCTGAGTATGCGCAGGCTGCAGTAAGAGAGTACTGGATGGTGGACCCGGATGCTTGCACTGTCGAGGTTTTCGTGCTGAGAGAAGGGGCTTATGAGCTCCTGGGAAAGTGGGGCAGAGGTGAAGAAGCCATCTCGGAGATGCTGGCTGGGTTCCGAGTGGCCGTGGATGAAGTGCTGGAGGAGTCAACGGCTGAGTAGTTTGACAATCTCACATTCCGCGTTGTAGCACGGAGAGAGGCTCGTAGTGCGCCACGGAGCGGAGCAGAGTGGCGCGAAACCGCACTCCGCTGCGCTTCGTGCGTGACTACGAACTAGTGCGACATTGTCAAACCTCTCGATTCGACACCGACGATCGGATAGAGAGGTGTGAAAGCACCGCCATTTGTTAGAGATAAAGACCAGAAAGGGGGTGATGGGAAAACAACATCATCAGGCAGGTGAAGCAATCCGCGTTTCGTTAGGGTAAGTCCAATCGGACAATCAGACATTTCCGTATAGGAGGAGATTTCCAATGCGTAAACTACTCTTTAGTATCATCGCTGGCCTGGTCGTGCTCTCGCTGCTGGTAGCGGCCTGTGCACGGGCCACTCCAGCACCAGAACCAACCCCCGTTCCTGAGGAACCCAAGCTCAAGGTCGGGCTGGTGACGGACGTAGGCAAGGTGGACGACGGCACCTTCAACCAGTATGCCTACGAGGGCATGAAGCAGGCCGTGGATGAACTCGGCCTCGAAAGCGCCTTCATCGAGACGCTGCAGCCTACCGACTACGAGAAGAACGTCGAGCAGTTCGTCAACGAAGGGTTCGACATGATCGTCACCGTCGGCTTCATGATGGGTGAGACAACCCAGAAGATGGCCGCCAAGTACGCCGACGTCAACTTCGCCATCGTGGACTTCGCCTATGCTCCAGAAGACGTGCCCAACAACAACATCATGGGCCTGGTCTTCCGTGAGGATCAGTCGGGCTTCCTGGTGGGCGCTCTGGCGGGCTTGATGAGCGAGTCGAAGACGGTGGGCATCGTGGCCGGCATGGAGATCCCGCCGGTCAAGAAGTTCCGCAACGGCTACGAGAACGGCGTCAAGTACGCCTGCCCCGAGTGCGAGGCGATCGGTGTCTACATTGACAGCTTCGTCGATCCGGCCCGCGGCAAGGCGGCGGCGGAGTCGCAGATCGCCGAGGGCGCGGACGTTATCTTCGGCGCTGGCGGCCCCACCGGTTCTGGCGGCATCCTGGGCGCGGCCCAGCAGGGAGTCTGGGTCTTGGGCGTGGACCAGGACGAGTACTTCACCACCTTCAAGAACGGCGCGGAAGCAGGGTCCGACAAGCTGCTCTCCAGCGCCATGAAGCGGGTGGACGTGGCCGTCTACACGGCGGTGAAGAACGCTGCCGAGGGGACCTTCGAGGGCGGCACGGCAGGCTTTGAGGCAGCCAACGAAGGCGTCGGCCTGGCCGACTTCCACGAGACAGCAGGTGCCATTCCCGGAGATGTCAAGGCTGAGCTGGATGAGATCCTTGGCATGCTGGCTGATGGCTCGCTGGACACGGGCGTGGACCCGGTCAGCGGCGATCTGCTGGCTCCGGAGGCCGCGTTGGGCACCGAGGAGAACCCCATCATCTGGTCCGTGGTCCCCTCCGGCGAGACGGAGCGCGTGGTTGCTGGGTTTGAGGCGGTCGCCGATCTGATCTTCCAGGAGACCGGGCTGATCATCGAGACCAACGTGGCCACCGAGTACGCTGGTGTCATCGAAGCGATGTGCGCCACACCGCCGAAGGCTCACATGGGCTCCCTGGCCACCTTCGCTTACGTGTTGGCCGCCGACAAGGGGTGTGCAGAGGCAGAACTGGTCTCCGTGCGCTACGGCAGCCCCACCTACAACGGCCAGTTCATCGTCCGCGCCGACAGCGGCATCAAGGAAATCGCCGACCTGGCGGGCAAGACCTTCTGCCGGGTTGACCCGCTCTCCGCCAGCGGGTGGATCATCCCCATGCTCACCATGCGTGCTGCGGGGATTGACACCGATACCGATCTGGCCGAGGTCGTGGATGCTGGCAGCCATGATGGCGTCGCTGCCGCCGTGTACAACGGCGATTGCGACGTCGGTGCCACCTACGTGGACGCCCGGACGCGGATCGAGGCGGACTATCCCGATGTGATGGAGCAGGTCATCGTCATCGCCCTCACTGAGGACATCCCCAACGACGGTGTGCAGTATGTATCCAGCTTCCCGCGAGAACTGCGCGACAAGATCAACGCCGCGCTGTTGAAGATCGCCGAGACCGACGAGGGTAAGGAAGCTCTCGATACGGCGTATCAGTGGGCGGCCCTGATGCAAATTGACGATACTTTCTACGATCCGTTCCGCCAGGTGCTCAGCGCCTCGGGCTTGAACCTCGAGGACCTGCAGTAGCTCAATGACGGTCCCCAGGGACCGTTGACCGATCAACAAAAGAAGGGGGGACCGTTGTCCCCCCTTCTCAGTATCGAAGTCTTGATGCAAGGCTCTAGCGCCCATCCACGGGCGCCGTCGTGGCGGCCCGAGGCTTCGTCGCGAGCCTGGCCTGAGCCCGTCGAAGGGCTCAGCCGAACGGACGGGCCTCGCAGCTTACCTCCATGATTTCAGTCTCATTGGACAGAGGGTGAGTATGCTAGAAGTCAAGCATTTGACCAAAGTCTACAACGATGGCACGGTGGCGCTGAAGGATGTCAGCTTCACTGTGCAGGATGGCGAGTTCCTGGTGATCATCGGCCTGAGCGGTGCGGGCAAGTCTACTCTCTTGCGTTGTATCAACCGGCTGATCGAGCCCACCGAAGGGCAG
>JGI24025J20009_10002992_pt1 | contig 11747 bp, 10 predicted proteins | sample Cruoilmetagenom3_FD_20009 | JGI IMG/M metagenome (IMG submission 20009) | reverse complement strand
CCCCCGCCGCGCCAACGAGGCGGCCCCGGTCAACGTCCTGCCCATGGCGGCGCTGACCAAGGGGCGGCAGGGGCGCGAAATGACCGAAATCGGTTTCCTGATGGATGCCGGCGCGGTGGCGTTCACCGATTGCGACCACGTTGTGCGCGACACCAAGGTTTTCGCCCGTGCGCTGACCTACGCGCGCTCTTGTGGTGCGCTGGTCATCGCCCATCCCCAGGAACCCATCCTGTCCGCCGGGGCGGCAGTGACCTCCGGAAAATTCGCCACCCTGCGCGGGTTGCCCGGCGTGCCCCCGATGGCCGAACGCATGGGGCTGGACCGTGACATTGCAATGATCGAAATGACCGGCGCACGCTATCACGCCGACCAGATCACCACTCTGCGCGCCCTGCCGGCGCTGGAACGGGCCAAGCGCAACGGGCTGGACATCACGGCTGGCGTCAGCATCCACCACCTCACGCTGAACGAACTGGACGTGGCCGACTACCGCACCTTCTTCAAGGTCAAGCCGCCGCTGCGCTGCGAGGACGACCGCCTGGGCGTGATCGAGGCCCTGCGCAGCGGCCTGATCGACATCATCAGTTCCATGCACACGCCCCAGGACGAAGAAAGCAAGCGCCTGCCCTACGAGGAGGCCGCCAGCGGTGCCGTCGCCCTGGAAACCCTGCTGCCGGCAGCATTGCGGCTGACCCATGAGGGGCAACTGACCTTGCCACAATTGTTTCGCGCCTTGTCGCTGAACCCGGCGCGCCGCCTTGGGCTGGCAAGCGGACGCCTTGCGGCGGGCGCACCGGCGGATCTGGTGCTGTTTGACCCGGATGTGCCGTTTGTGATGGATCGGTTCGCCCTGAAATCCAAGTCCAAGAACACCCCCTTTGACGAGGCGCGGATGCAAGGTAGGGTTCTGGCAACCTATGTTGCCGGACAAGAAGTATATCGGAGATAACGGATGCCGACTTTGGATAGCTCAACGACCCTGTTGCTGATCTGGGCGCTGATCGGCTACGGGCTGGGGTCGATCCCGTTTGGCATGATTCTGGCACGGGTCATGGGGCTGGGCAATCTGCGCGTCATTGGCTCGGGCAATATCGGCGCGACCAATGTGCTGCGCACCGGCAACAAAAAGGCGGCGGCGCTGACGCTGTTGCTGGACGGGGCCAAGGGTGCGGTCGCGGTGCTGTTGGCGCGCGGGTTCGGGGCCGGATTTGGGGCCGGAGAAGACGCCGTGCAGCTGGCGGCGCTGGCGGCGTTTCTGGGGCATTGCTATCCGGTCTGGCTGGGCTTTCGCGGCGGCAAGGGGGTGGCGACATTCCTTGGGCTGTGGCTGGCGCTGGCCTGGCCGGTGGGGGTTGCCTGTTGCGCAACCTGGGCTTTGACCGCGTTGCTGGGCCGGACATCGTCCCTGGCCGCGTTGATGGCGGCGGCCAGTTCGACCATCTGGATCGTATTTCTCGGGGCCGGGTCGGCGCTGGTGCTGGGCCTGATATTGACCTTGCTGGTGTTCTGGCGGCACCGGGCCAACATCACCCGACTACGTGCCGGTACCGAACCAAGGATCGGCGCGAAATAGCCCTAGCCTGGTGAACAGCCGTGAATGTCCACGGCGTGGCGCTGACCCAGCACCGTAATGCGGACCTGACTGCGGTCCAGCGCAAAGCCCGAGCCGGATCCATGCGTCACCTCGCTGGTGGCCGTCAGCACATTGCCGCGCCGGCGGGTTTTGGTTTCAGAGACCCACAACAGAAGGTTGCCCGGCTCGATCACCGCCACTTCGGTACCACCGGCGGATGGCATGGTGATTTCAGCCTCGATCAGCATACCGCCGCCTTCGGATGGCGACAGGCGGCAGGTGGCGGCGCGCACCCCCGCTTCGGACGCGGAATAGGGCCGCTCGGCCAATGCGGCGACAATGGCCGGATTACGGGCTGCATCCTGATCAAGCGTTTGGTCGAAACTCAGCCGCGCGGGAACGCAGATGTCCTTGCACAGACCCAACTCGATCTCGCCCTTCAGGCGCACCGGCTGGCCGGGGCGCGAGGGGGTGATTTCGACCGGCAGCACAAGCTGATGCTTGTAGCCAATTGAGCGCAGGCCATTCTGGTCAAACACTTTCGGCGTTGGCCAACTCAGCGTCACCGCTTCGACATTACGGGACCGCCCCCAGTCGAACTGAGGAGGGATGCCCGCATCGCCCGGCGCACGCCAATAGGTTTTCCACCCATCCGCAAGGGTCAGGCGCAGTGCCGCCTGATGCGTGCCGCGTTTGGTCACCCCGCCATCCAGCACGTCGAGGCGCACAAATTCGTCAAGCTTGTTGCCGGCGATGGCTGGCGCGGCAACGGTCAGGCCAAAAGACCAAAGGACAACGCCAAGAAGGGCTGGAATACGGTTCCTGATCATGCTGAATAGATGGGGGATACAAAGGCAAAAGCCAAGTCACGATCCGGTTAGGGCAAAAGGTGTCCTTTCGCGGCTTGCGTGGCACCGGGGTCACGGGCATTGTTGCCCCAGGCGAGTCACGGGACAAGAGCATGTTGGATCTGACCGGAAAGTTACTGATCGCGATGCCCGGCATGGGCGATTTGCGGTTCGGCCACGCGGTTGTGTTTCTATGCAGCCACACGGACGACGGAGCGATGGGGCTGATCATCAACAAGCCTGCCAAGGATGTGAAATTTTCGGACCTGCTGGACCATCTCGACATTAAGGTCGACTGGCCGGAACGCGACAGAATACCGGTGCATTTCGGCGGGCCGGTCGAAAGTGCGCGGGGGTTTGTGCTGCATTCGGCAGAGTATGATTCGCAACTGCATTCAATGAAAGTGTGCGATCGGTTCTCGATGACCGTGACTTTGGATATACTTGAGGATATCGCGCTGGACCAAGGACCAGAGCGGGCGCTGATGATGCTGGGCTATGCCGGGTGGGGGCCAGGCCAGCTGGAAAGTGAAATCGCCATGAATGGCTGGCTGACGACCGAAGCCGATGTGGATCTGATTTTTGAGTTGGAAGATTCCGCGAAATGGGGCGCGGCGCTCAAGACGTTGGGCGTGGATCCCCTGAGCCTGTCAGCCAGTGCCGGCCATGCCTGAAAAGGTGCCGCGCGTCTGATCGAATTGCCTGATGACCGAATTTGCCTGGCCGGCCAAATCGACATCCGGCTGCTCTGGCCTGTAGTCTTCTCTGGCCTGTAGTCTTCATCAATAACAATCATCTGTATTGATGGCAGGGGCTGAGGGACTCGAACCCACGACCCTCGGTTTTGGAGACCGATGCTCTACCAACTGAGCTAAACCCCTAGGACCGCGCCTGTCGTATGCCAGAGGGAACGCGGACTCAAGAGGTAAATGCGAAACAATCCCGGTTTGAGCCAGGGGTGGCATTTGCATGCCATACCCCATTTTCTCATACGCATTGCTGGTCTATGAAACAGAGGTGAAGGAAATGGAGCCGTCGATTGAGCCCGAAAAAACCAAGCCTGAGAAAGAAGATTGCCGACAGTGCGTGGCTCAACCGAACGGTCGAACGGCTGTTGGCCGCCTATATCCGGTTCGCGTATCGCACGTCGCGCTGGCAGCGGGTCGGGTTTGAGGCCATGCACCAGGAACTGAAGAACGGCGAGCCGGTGATCGTCGTCCTTTGGCATCAAAGGCTGATGATGTCGCCCTATCTGTTTGACCCGTCTTTGGGGAAAATCTGTACGCTGACCTCGTCGGCGCGGGCCGGGCGGCTGGCCGGGCAGGTTCAGGCGTTATTCGGGTTTGAAACCATCGCCATGTCCAGCCACAAACGCCACGTTGCCCTGTCGCGCGAAGTGCTGGGGCGGATCAGGGACAGTTATTCGATCGGCATCGCCACAGACGGGCCGCGCGGGCCTGCGCACGTGGCCTCGACCGTGCCGCTGGTGTGGGCGCGGGCCTCGGGCAAGCGGGTTTTTGTGGTGTCGTTTTCAGCCCGCCGGGCGATCAGTTTCCCAACCTGGGACCGGATGATGCTGCCGGCCCCCTGGACACGCGGGGTTTTCATGTGCCGGGAGTGGGACCAGAAAGTGCCACGCAAACCTTCAGAGGAAGAAACCGAAAACCTGCGGGTCAAACTGGAAGTGGCGCTGAACGAAATCACCGACGCCACCGATCGGGCGGTCGGCAGGTCGCCGGAGCGATAAGAATTGGCGGCGTGATTGCATCGCCTGGCAAGGGGAAACGCACGGACTGGTGAACAAGTGTGTATTGCCGCGCGTCAATCGGAAGCTCAGGCTGTGTCCGGGGGCGAATTGCATTCGCCGATAATGGGCGATCGCGCCCGGATCAAGAAGGACGACCGAAAAATGATAAGAGTAAATCGCCTTGTTTTGGCTGCTGGCCTGGTTTGCGCCGCCACGGTTTTGGCTGCGGAACCCAGCGGCAATAGCGTCAGATCGGACACGGAATTCGAATCGAATTTCAAAGGGCCTGACGTTGATCCGGTGACCCGGAATCCACGGTTTTCAAACTGGCCCGGACTACCGGAACGCCAGGCTGGCCGGTCTTACAGCAAGCTTATCAACACGACATCGGGCGTGCGCGAGCGTAATGCTGAATCCGGTCGCCGATGAAGTCACTGCTGAAGTCGCCGCCGAGGCAAATTCAGCGGCGTGTCAGGTATTGAACAGGAAGTGCAGGACATCGCCGTCCCGGACAACATAGCTTTTGCCCTCGGCCCGCATTTTACCGGCTTCCTTGGCGGGTTGTTCGCCGCCCAGGGATACAAAATCGTCATAGGCGATGGTTTCGGCGCGGATGAATCCGCGTTCGAAATCGCCGTGGATAACCCCGGCGGCCTGAGGTGCTGAAGTGCCTTGGCGAATGGTCCAGGCGCGGGCCTCTTTGGGTCCGACGGTGAAATAGGTTTCCAGGTGCAACAATTCGTAACCGGCGCGGATCAAACGGTCGAGCCCGGCTTCGGACAGGCCCATTTCGTCCAGGAACATCTGCGCCTCGTCCGGTTCCAACTGGCTGATTTCTTCTTCGATCTGGGCGCTGATGATCACGTGGGCATTGCCCTCGGACTTGGCCATTTCAGCCACTTTGGCAGAATATTCGTTACCCTCGGCGGCTTCGGACTCGCCTACATTGCAGACGTACAGCACCGGTTTGGCGGTTAACAACTGTAACAGCTTCCAGGCTTTTGCATCTTCCGGGTCGACCTTGACCATGCGGGCGGGTTTGCCGGTTTCCAGCATTTCAAGCGCCTGCTTCAAAAGCTGCTCTTGCTGAACCGCCTCTTTGTCACCGCCACGCACCTTGCGCACCAGGCCCTGCAAGCGTTTTTCGATGCTTTCCATGTCGGCCAGCATCAGTTCGGTTTCGATCGTGGCGGCATCCTCGACCGGATCGACACGGCCTTCAACATGGGTGACATCGCCGTCCTCGAAACAGCGCAGCACGTGGGCAATGGCGTCAACCTCGCGGATATTGGCGAGAAACTGGTTGCCCAGCCCTTCGCCTTTGCTTGCCCCCTTAACAAGGCCGGCAATGTCGACGAAGGTCATTCTGGTGGGAATGATCTGTTTTGACCCGGCAATTTCGGCCAGCCTGTCCAGCCGGGCGTCAGGCACCCCGACTTCGCCGACGTTGGGTTCAATGGTGCAGAATGGAAAATTCGCCGCCTGCGCCGCAGCGGTTTTTGTAAGCGCGTTAAACAGCGTGGACTTGCCGACGTTCGGCAGACCAACGATTCCCATTTTAAAACCCATTTCGGCCTCCGGTGCGGTGTCGCGCCGCTTCTATGCTGCCAATGCAACCGACGCAAGCTGGCATGGCCCACCCTCTTGTGGCTGTACCACCCAACGCCTGATTGGCGCAAAGCACTGGTTGTTTCCTTAAGAGTTTTACCTTCAGGAAAATGCGGTTAATACTGGGTGTCATACCTCGCCATTCCAGAATGACCTCACGAACAAGAGAGGTTTCTTCCAAAACTGGCATTGACACATACATCGTTTGCTTCAAGCAAACACAAGGGAATTACGGCGGTGAAAAATATACTGATGGCAGTCAGCCTGTTGCTTTGGGCGACAACTGCCGGGGCGCAGGATTGGGTAGTGGGGTTCGGTTACACTGAATTCTCAGAAAGTGACGCCGATGACAGCACCGTACTTTCGCTTGAGTATCACCACGAGCCATTTTTTACCCGCGCACGGTGGGAAATTGGGGCGGCATTTAGCCTGTCGGCACACACCGCCGGCGATGTGTTTGCCGGGATCGGTATTTCCGGCATCTACCAGTTGAATGATCGTTGGTTTCTGGAAGGCAGCGTGTTGCCGGGCCTGTATATTGAATCTTCTTTCGAGAATGACCTGGGCAGTGCCTTTGAAATTCGCTCGCTTCTGGGGCTTGGCTATGCACTGAATTCCGGTGACCGGTTGTCACTGGCGATCACGCATAAGTCGAACGCCAGCACGTCCAGCATCAATCCCGGTGTCAATGCTGTTCAGGTACGCTGGCGTCGCCGGTTTTGAACCGGTTTTCGGTGCTTTCGGCCTGTCTCCAGTCGGCAAACGTCATGAATCGCTGTTGGTGGGATTGATTTCCCATGCAACTTTCTGCACATCGGGACACACATGAAGGATAAAGGAACGCCGATGACACGTATCGACGCCAAATTCGAAGAGCTTAGGGCCAAAGGGCAAAAAGCGTTTGTATCCTATGTCATGGCCGGTGACCCGAATTACGAGACCTCTCTGGAGCTGGTCAAAGGTTTGCCGTCTGCCGGTGTGGACATCATCGAACTTGGCCTGCCCTTTACCGACCCGATGGCCGATGGGCCAACGATCCAACTGGCCGGACAACGGGCGCTGGGCGCGGGTATGACGCTGGACAAAACGCTGGCACTGGCGGCGGCGTTCCGCGAGAATGACGATACCACGCCGATTGTGCTGATGGGTTATTACAATCCGATCTACAATCAGGGTGTCGACACTTTTCTGGCCAAGGCAAAAGACGCCGGCATTGATGGGCTGATTGTCGTCGATCTGCCACCCGAAGAAGACGACGAGCTGTGCTTGCCCGCGCAGGCCGCCGGGCTGAACTTTATCCGCTTGGCCACGCCGACGACAGATGACAAACGCCTGCCAAAGGTGCTGCAAAACACCTCTGGCTTTGTCTATTACGTGTCGATCACCGGCATCACCGGTTCCGCCGAGGCGGATGCCGGCGATGTGGCTCCGGAAGTGGCGCGGATCAAGGCGGGCACCGACCTGCCGGTGATTGTCGGCTTTGGCATCAACACGCCGGAAAAGTCCCGCACCATTTCCGGCATCGCCGATGGGGCCGTGGTGGGTTCGGCCATTGTTGCCCAGATCGGTGCCGGCAAACCGGTTGGTGAGGTGCTGGACTTTGTGCGCAGCCTGACCGACGGGGCGCATTCAGCCTGAACCGCCGCTACTCCAACACCCGGTCCCTTGGCGGCTCGGCATTGCGCTGATGATCCATGAAGGCGCGCAACTCGGCCAGCACCGGCAGGATATCAAGCAACTTCTGCGTGTCGAACCCCGCCGCCAGCGTGGCAAAATCCGGCTCCATCGCGGCAACGGTATCATTGCGCAACGCCCGTCCCGCATCCGTTAGCCAGACGCATTTCGACCGCCGGTCGTTGGGATTTGGCCGCACATCCACCAGCCCGCGTTTGTGCAACGCCGCCACCGTATGCGTGACCGAGGTCTTGGGCAGCTGAAAGGCGCGCGCCATTTCCACCGGCGTGCGCCCGTCCGCCACCCGCATCAGGTGATTGAGCACCGTGAAATGCGCGGCGATCAGCCCCTTGGGCAGCCGCGCCTCAAGCAAAGAACGCGACAGTTGGTCAATGATCCCGATCTCGGTGAACACGCCAAAGAACAGCGCCCGCTCGTCTTGCTGCATCAGCTACTCCGCAGTTTCGCCTCCAGCGGCCAGCGTGGCGACGCGGGGGTTTCCGGACCATAGCCCAACCTTCCCAGCATTTGAACCGTATGACCGGATTCACCCAGCAGATCATGCGCGCTGGCATAATGCGCCGCCATCTCGGGGTATTCCTGAAGACACTGGCTGACCGGATGCAGGTCCAGCCCCAACCGCGTCGCGGCCAGGTTCAACCGCAGCCAGCGCCCGCCTGTGGCGATCTGGTCGGCGCGGCTGTTGCCGGGCGTGGTCAGCACGGCGTAGGCGGGCGTTGCGGCCAGCAACTTGCGATACATGTCCACGCCTTGTTTGTACCCGGCGCTTGAAGGGTCATTCTGATCCTCGCGGTTCAGCATTCCCGCCAGCATCAGGCTTTCCAGAAACGGCCCACCCAAAGCGATGCCATCGGGGTTGGCGTTGATCTCGGCCTTGCCCAACCGCATCAGGTCGATGCTCTCCATGCGTGTGCGCGGCGTTTGCCATTCGACCAGCCATGCCTCTGTGGTCAACGTGCGCAAAGCCTTGACCGTTGGGGTGTCGGTATAGATCGCGGCAAACGACGCCAGCGCGTCGGCCTTGGCAACCTCGACCGGCGTGGCGGAAAACGGTTGCTTGCAGGACCGCCGTTGCATCATCGCCCCAGCCAGCGGGTCGGCGCTGGCACCGTCGGAAAACACTGCGCGCGCCACCGCGCCATCCGGCCCGTCCGGGTACAGCGTCACATCCGCGCGCAATCCGTCAAGCGAGGCGGCAATGGTCATCTGCTCCAGAAAACAGCCCAGCCCGATGGTGATCTGGCGGTCATGGGGATCGGTGTGCGGGATACGCCGGGATGTGTCGTGATACAGGCTCAGGGCGTTTTCGCCCTCAAGATCAACCTGCCACGGTTGCAGGTTATGGGGGTTGGGGACCAACAAAGCATAGGACAGCGCCCGTTTGCGCGGGTCGCCATACTGCCCTGCCGCCGTCCAGGGGGCCAGGGCCTTGGTGGGTGTGCGGGTGGTCAGAAAACCGGCCCCGGCGACCCCGGCCGCCAGAATTGTGCCGCCACCGATCAATGCGATGGCCTTGCGTCTTGAGAGGGTCATGTTGCTTCCTATCTGTGGTACGATATCGCACTATATGGTGCAATACGGAATTATTACAACCCACAATTCGAGATTTCACAAGCCACTTGGAAAAAATGCTCATCTGCCCTAGCCTTGGTCCCGCTCAAGTCGGCAGGCAGTGAGCGGAATCGGTGTGTGCCATGAATGTCTTTCACTTATGAGAGGTTGAAATGGCTGAAACCACACCAACGACAACCACCAGAAAACGCCGCGGGCGGGCCAATCCGCCGGTCACGCGCTCGACTGCGGACGCATTTTCGCTTGATCCTGCCTTCACCGGTCGGGCCGGGTTCGGGTTTCTTGACAGCGACCGGATGGATTTCATGCGCGCCCGCGTGCTGCAATTGCTGGGCGAATATGGCGTCATGGTGGTCCACCCGGCGGCCCATGCGGCCCTATTAAAGGCGGGTGCCACCGAAGGCGGCAGTGCCGGTCGTCTGCGCCTGCCTGCCGGGCTGGTGAACGAAGCCCTGGCGGCAACCCCGAAACAGCTTACCCTGGCTGGCAAGACCCGTGCCTTTGATATGCACCTGCCGCGCAGCGATGGTGGTTTCATCCTGCGCACCGGCACCGGCGGGCACGGCTATGTCGATCCGCGCGACGCCAGCTATCGCAACATGGATCTGGACGCCGTCAGCGATATCGTCGCCGTGGCCAACGATCTGGAACAGGTCGGGTTCATCGCCCACCCGTTTGTGCACGGCGTGCCAGAGGTGACGGCGGACATCCACAGCTATGCCCGCATTACCGCCAACACCCACAAACACACCTGGATGCAGCCCTACCAAAAGGAAAACGTTGAATACCTGATGAAGATCGCTGCCATCGCCGCCGGCGGCGAGGATCGCTTGCGCGCCCACCCCTCGACCAGCGTTATCACCTGTTCCTTTTCACCGCTCGAATTCAAATACATGGACACCGAAGTGATCATTCAGGCCGGCCAGTACGGCGTTCCGGTACACGCCTGTTCGCTACCCTCTGCCGGCGGCACAGCACCCTTGTCGGTGCCCGCCTCGGCGCTGATGGCGGTGGCCGAGATCATTGGCATGACCACGATGGCGCATGTGCTGGCACCGGGCACTGCGATGATCGCCACGCCGCTGATGTTTGCGCTGGACATGCGCACCGGCTCGGCGCTGCAATCGTCGGTCGAGGCAATGCAAGCGGCCAATATGGCGATCCAGATGGTCAAACAGGGCTTTGGTCTGGTCGCCCATACCTACGGCTCGGGCTCGGACACCCCGGACGTCGATCATCAGTCGATGGCGGAACGCGCGTTGCTGATGCAGAATATTGCATTGGCAGGGGCCGACATCCTTGGCGGGATCGGCCAGTTGGAATGTGCCACGGTGTTCAGCCCGGTTCAGGCGGTACTGGACAACGAGATTGGCGCGATGATGCGCCGGTTCATCCGCACGCCCGAGATTACCGGCGAAACCCTGAACTGGGACGAAATGTCGTCCATCAGGGTGGGCGGCCATTTCCTTGACAGCGACCACACCGTCAAAGGCTGCCGCGATCAGTTGATACCGCGCGTGTTCCAGCGCCAGGGGCGCGACGATTACGAGGCATCAGATCGGCGTGGTGCCTTCGAAGTGGCGCGCGACCGGGCGCTTGCCGCCATTGCCGCCGCGCCGCAAGAGGGCGTTCTCAGCCCCGAGCAGAACCGCGAGATTGCCGCATTGGCGGCAAAAGCCGATGAACATATCGTGCGGGTCTATCAGGGGGCGGTGCAGACGATCTGACAATCCGCCGTGACGAAATTTCTGCTTTCCCGTCTGTTTTGGTCATGTAGTGTGACCAAAACAGATGAAAGAGGCACGCCATGCCGGTGATCACCAATATCGACGACCTCAAGCGCATCTATAAACGCCGCGTGCCGCGCATGTTCTANGATTACGCCGAAAGCGGCAGCTGGACCGAACAGACATTTCGCGAAAACACGTCGGATTTCGACCAGATCCGCCTGCGTCAGCGCGTGGCCGTCGACATGACCGGGCGCAGCACCGCCGGGCAGATGATTGGTCAGGATGTGGCGATGCCGGTGGCGCTGGCTCCGGTCGGGCTTACCGGGATGCAGGATGCGGATGGTGAGATCAAGGCAGCCAGAGCGGCGGAAGAGTTCGGCGTGCCCTTTACCCTGTCGACCATGTCGATCTGTTCGATCGAAGACGTTGCCGAACACACGACCAAACCCTTTTGGTTTCAGGTCTACACCCTGAACGACGACGATTTCATGCGCCGCCTGTTCGACCGCGCCCGGGCGGCGGGCTGTTCTGCGATTGTGGTCACTGTGGATCTGCAACTGATGGGGCAACGCCACAAGGATATCAAGAACGGGCTGTCGGCCCCGCCAAAACTGACGCCGAAATCAATCGCCAACATGATGACCAAGGTATCCTGGGGGCTGGGGATGCTGGGAACCAAACGCCGGTTCTTTGGCAATATCGTCGGTCACGCCAAGGGGGTGGATGATCCCACCTCCCTGACCACCTGGACGGCAAATGCCTTTGATCAGTCCCTGGACTGGGCGCGAATTGCCAAGTTCAAGGAACTGTGGGGCGGCAAGATGATCATCAAGGGCATTCTTGACGCCGAGGATGCAAGGATGGCCGTCAAAGTGGGCGCAGATGCCATAATCGTATCAAACCACGGCGGGCGGCAACTGGATGGCGCGCTTAGTTCGATCCGTGCGCTGACACCGGTTCTGGACGCTGTGGGC
>JGI24025J20009_10002991_pt1 | contig 11748 bp, 10 predicted proteins | sample Cruoilmetagenom3_FD_20009 | JGI IMG/M metagenome (IMG submission 20009) | reverse complement strand
AGAGGTGTTTAATTATGGGAGAGAATATCTGGGACAAGGCAAAAGAGAGCGGGCTTATATCCAATATGCAGTTTAAAAAGTCGCTTGAACTGCAGAGAGAGGAGGGCAAGGAACTCGAGGTCTGTCTTTTTGAGAATGGAGCCCTCGACGAGGATAAATGGCTTGAGTTTCTTGTAAGCGAATACCAATGCAGGTCTCTTAATCTCGATGAACTTGAGATAGACGAAGAAGCGGTGAGGGTTATTCCCGCCCGCTTCGCCAGAAGACTCCGTATCATACCCGTCAGAAAGGCGAGAAAAGCGCTTGCCATCTCAATGTTAAATCCCCTGAATTCGAATACACTGAAGATTATCTCTCAAATTACCGATTACGAGATACTACCATTTACAAGTAAAAAGAGCCAGATAGATAAAGCCATAGAGACATATTATACGGGAGAGGAAACCGGGGAACGCGGTTATTTCCCCGTCATAGAAACCATGGAGGGAATCCCCCTTCTCGATGAGTTCACATTTGAAAATTTTGTTGTGGACAAGGGAAACGAATTTGCATACACACTCGCACTTTCAGTTGCCAAGAATTACAACGATAATTACAATCCGCTATTCTTACACGGCGGTGTTGGACTTGGGAAGACGCACCTTCTCAATGCAATTGGGAACTATATAAGGACTAATTCCGCCGACAAGAGTTTCTGTTATACCACCGCCAAGAAGTTCATGAATGGACTTCTTACAGCCATACAGGAGAACACCGTGAAGGGGTTCCAGGATAGATATAGTTCTGTAGAGGTTTTACTTCTGGACGATGTGGAGTTTCTCATAGGAAGAGAGAGGATACAGGAAGAGTTCTTCCATATCTTTGACCTTCTGCGTCATCGGAGGCGTCAGATAGTCTTGACAAGTGATAGACCACCCGAAAAACTAACTGCCCTTATGGAGAGACTGACATCCAGGTTTGCATCGGGTGTGGTGGTGGAGATAAAGGCACCCGGGCCCGAAGCAAAGATGGCAATCTTGAAAAAGCGGGTGGGAGACAAGAAACTCCCCGACGATGTTGTGGAGTTTATAGCAAAGAGGAGGACGAGCAATGTAAGGGCACTCATAGGCTTACTTCATAAGGTGACCACTTTTGCAGAATACAGGGGGGAAGAGGTGACCCTGCCACTTGCCAGAGAGGCACTTGCAGTAGGTGCAAAGAGATAATTGAAAATTGACAATTTACGATTGACTATTTAATTGACGATTGACGATTTACTATTGAAGATTGTCCGAAGGATCCGTATGGAAAAGCAATTGTAGATAGACAATCGAAAATAGTAAATTAAAAGGCAATTGAAAATTGAAGATTGAAGATTGACTATTGAGGGTTGAAAAATTGAAAATTGTCAATAGTAAATTGTCAATTAAATTGTAAATAGGCAATCGAAAATAGTAAATTAAAAGGCAATCGAAAATAGTAAATTAAAGGGCAATTGAATTGAAAATTGACTATTTACTATTGAAGATTGTCCGAAGGATCCGTATGGAAAAGCAATTGTAAATAGACAATCGAAAATAGTAAATTAAAAGGCAATTGACGATTGAAGATTGACTATTGAAAATTAAATAGTCAATCGTCAATAGTAAATAGTAAATTAAAGGGTGTATTGTTAAAAAATAGAACGCAGATTTACCCCGTTAGATAATGGAGTGCACGCGGATTAAACACAAATGAGCTTTTAAGCCTAAAGAGATACAAAGAAATCATCTTTGAAATAAATCTTTATTTATTAAAAAGTTATGGAATTTGTAAGTATTGCAATGCTTTTTTAAGTCCTGCAGCGGAAATCTGCGTTAATCTGCGTCCAAAAATGACAAAGCATTAAATTGTAAATAGTAAATTGAAAATCGTCAATTGAATATGGGGGTGAAATGAAGATGAACTTTAATGCGAAGAAGATTAAAGAAGTATTAACAAGGCCCATTTTCTATACGGCAAAGAAGATACTCGGTCTTGATATCGGGAGTAGATTTGTGAAGCTTGTTGAAATCGAGCAAACTCTGGGTGGATATGAACTGAAGAACATTGGGATAAAGGAACTTCCCCTTGATGTGATCGTGGACGGTGAGGTTATGGATACGGATACCCTCGTTGATGTCATCACCTCGTTTGTGGAGGAGTGCGAGACGGAAGAGAAATCGGTTGCCTTGATGGTTTCGGGCAGGGATGTTCTCGTTAAAGCCATAGAGACGGAGATAAAAGAAAGGGAGCTTTCTAAAAAGAAAGAAGATATAGCGCGGGCGAATATACCCTATGATATTGAGGATGTCTGCTTTGATACAATGGTATTAAAAGGGGCGCCCGGCAATCTTGTCATGGCGGCGGCAAAGAATGAGAAGATATACTCTCTCCTCGGGATAGTGCAGGAGGTCGGACTCACCCCCGTAATGATCAGCACCGTTCCCATCGTCATTGAAAGAGTCTGTGAGACAAATGGGCTCGTACCCGAAGAGGGCGTCTATATGGTGGTAAGTGTCGGTGATGATAGAACCGATGTGGTCTTGATGAGAAATGGTATCTTCGAAAAATACCGCGATGTCGGGATGGGGGTCGATACATATCTGAAGGATATTGCGAGAGAACATGCGATACCCGTTGACGAGGGGGTCCCAATCCTTCTCGGCGAGGAGGCTGTTTCCAAGGGAGTAACAAAAACGATAAGCACCGATACCCGCAGTATCATCAAGCAAATCACGGGTTTTCTCAAGACAGAGAATGCGAAATGTGATGGGATTATTCTTATGGGGGAGGGTGCTACCATTCCGGGTTTGAGGGATGCCTTCGAGAGTTCCATGGGGGTTAATTGCAAGATCGGTAATCCATTTGAACGCATATCCACCAAAGAAACTGTGGAGTTGCCCAACAGATTCGATGTAGCAACGGGACTCGCCATTACAGGTCTCCAGAGGGCGGGTGTGAATCTCTTGCCGGTGGAATTAAGGCCGAAAGAGGAGAAAAAGATCCTGGCAACCCTTAAGGGAGGTTTTCCCCTGTGGGCGGGAGTTATAATGTTTCTTGTCTTAACTCTGGTTTACATCATGGCGGGGTTTAACATCAGGGATACGAGAACAAGCACGGAGACGCTGAAAATCCAGCAGAAGAGCGTGAGGGAAAGAATGGTTCTGTTGGAAGACTTGAAAGACAAAAGAAGGGAGGTCAAAAAGAGAATTCAAATTATGCAGGGGCTCAAGGGTGGAAAATATTCGAGGGTGAAGTTTATGGACGAGATGAATAGGATAATACCTCCCTATACCTGGCTTACCCTTCTAAAAGAGGAAGGCGGTGGCAAAAAGAATTTTGGCGTTCTCATAAAGGGGATGACCGGGTCAAACCTCGGAGTATCGGAATTTTTGAAGAGACTTGAAAATTCTCCCCACTTCTCGGGTGTCGAATTGTCATATACTCAGAAGAGCCAGGTTAGGGGAGTTGATGTCACGGAGTTTGAGATAAGGACAAACTTTCAGGAGTAAGCGCAAGCAATTTTCAATTGTCAATTGTCAATTTTCAATTTAAAGGAGGAGATATGAAGAAAAAGGCGGTCATCTTTCTGCTCTGCCTATTGCCCCTTTTGGGTTGTGAGCAGATGGCAGACGACCCTGATAACGCCATCATATCGGGGAAGATTTACAGACATGTCGTCTACACCGATTCTGTATTTGCCGAGAGTCTGTGGGTGTATACAAACTGGTATTTTACAGACCCGGTGGAGAGTGTACAGGTCTGGGTTGAGAGTGATTTATCATCCGCTGTGCCGTATGTGGGTCCCGATGTTATGGGTTACACGGACTCAGAAGGGAGATTCAGTATCCCCCTATATCTGGGGCACACATATTGTAGCCTTACGGGATACAGCTATGTTTACTATGCGGATGTCAGGGTGTTCTGCATATATGGTGGATGGTTTTATGATTTTGGGGGAGGAATTACCCTCAAGGAGGGTGAAGAGTTTAAGTTATTCCCAACCTGCCTGGAGTGGTCCACCCCCGCTGATTAGTAGAAAGGAGCTACCTTGGATGAGATGATGAGAAATAAGATAATAGCCGCAGTTGCGATAGTTGGGGTCATCTGTCTTGTCTTCTTTGCCGTGATCTACCCTCCGAGGCGGAGGGAGCTTTCACGACTGAGAAGTGAACAAACAGAGCTCGAGAAAGAGCTGGGTGTAGCGAGGGAGAATTTAAAACATTTCACAAGATTACGGACAGAATACGATTCCCTTACCGCAACATGGGCAAGAATTGAAGTACTCCTGCCCGAAGAGAAGGATATACCGGATCTTTTGGAAGACATTGCCAGGGTCGGAAAGCGATGCGGGGTGGAGATCCTTCAGTTTAAACCGCAAAATCCAGTTCCACACGAATTGTGTACGGAGATTCCCATCAGTTTCAATGTCTGTGGTAGCTATCACCAACTTGGAAGATTCCTGTCGGAGATTGCAAATCTTCCAAGATTGCTCAAGGCGAGGGAACTGGGAATATCTTCGTACAGAAAGAAAGGTTCTGAAAGAACAAGTATACGGGCTACTTTTGTCGTTTCGGCCTATACTTTAAAAAAGGACACTACGCAAGCGAGGCAAAAATGAATAAATACATCGTAATGGGGGGGATATTCTTCCTTTTCCTTCTTGCCGATCGGGTCTGTCCCGCTGTTGTGGAGGATGTAGATGTTAAAGCGACCGATAGAGGTGTAGTTGTCTCCATTACAACTGATGCCACGAGCTACAGAGAGGTGCGAGTATCCGATCCACCCAGAATTGTGATAGATTTCCCTGGAACGGAGTGTAGTGTCGACAAGAATAGGATAGATGTGGGGAAGTGGGACCTCATCGCCGTAAGGGCGGGGCAATTCGAAACGGGAGTTACGAGAGTCGTTTTGGATTTGAAACGCGCGAGCGAATATAACATCCAGAAGACGAAGACCGGTTTTGAAGTTCTGCTCGTCGGCGAAAAGAAAATTGGAACGGAGAAGAAAAAGAAAGAAATAAAGATTGAGAAACCGAAATGGGAAGAGACATTCGGTTACTCAACGAGGAGAAGGAGAGATCCCTTTAGAGCACTGGTTGGATGGGCATCAGAGGAAGATACTCTTCCCGATGTGAGGAATGCGCAGGTTGTTGGAATTGTATGGAGTCCAGAGGAAAAGTATGCCCTCATACAAGCAAGTGACGGTGAGGTTTATATCCTCGAAGAGGGGGACAGGGTGAGGGGAGGAAAGGTGAGTAAGATAGGGAAAAAGAATGTAGTGTTTACTCTTTGGGAACTTGGCAGAACTGAGAGGTTAACCCTTAGGATTAAAGAAAAGGAGTCGAGATGAAGAGGTGGATAACTTGTGGACTTATGTTTCTTCTCCTGGCTGGTGGATTATATGCCGAGAGGGGTAAGCCCATTACCCTCAGGTTCAAGAATGCGGATATAAGAACGGTCATTCAGACATTTGCCGAGTTGGGCGATGTAAACATCGTGCTGTCTGAGAATGTCAGGGGAACCATATCGTTAAATCTGAAGGAAGTGCCCTGGGATGATGCATTCAAGACCGTGCTCCAGGTACACGGACTTGGAGCGATTGAGCAGGAGGGAATGATCGGCGTGATGACTATGGAGGAGTTTGAGGAGAGAAGAAAGATGGTTGACCTCGAAACCGAGGTGTTTAGAATAAAGTATGCGGACGCTGGCGGAGTTTCGAGTGTGGTGAGGGAAATGGTATCTGACAGAGGGGGTATAAATGTTGACGCCAGAACGAACTCTCTGATAGTTACAGATATTCCAAGTAATATGCCCAAACTCAGGACATTGGTAGATACCATCGATACCCCCACACCGCAGGTTATGATCGAGGCGAGGATAGTGGAGGTTGACCACAAGATATTGAGAGAAACGGGCATTAAATGGTTGGCGGGAGACCTCGATGTGCCCACAAAAGACACGCACATTGGAGCCGAGTTGGATGCGACTGGTACGGCTCCCTTCAACTTCACCTTTGGAACATTACAGGCGGGTATTGATATAGATGCCCTAATCAGCCTCCTCGAATCAAAGGACAAGGCGAGAATTCTTTCCGAACCGAAGGTGGCGGTTGCAGATAATGAAGAGGCGATGATACTATCCGGGAAAAAGATACCCATAATTACCATGGATATAGCGGGCAACAAGATAATAAAATTCTACGATGTGGCACTGAAGCTCATCGTCCGTCCCCATATAAATCCCGAGAATGAGATCGTGATGGAACTCCGTCCCGTGGTGAGCGACCTCTCAAGTGAGGCGACCGTGGAGGGGGGGATAATTATACTCTCCAATGAGGTCAACACAAAGTTAAGGGTTAAAGATGGGGAGACCGCCGTTATAGGAGGCATAATTAAGACAAGGTCAAACACAGTCGAAAAGGGCATTCCCTTTATATCGAGCATTCCTCTACTCGGACGTCTCTTCAAGTACAAGAGCACGGGTTCAGAAAGGGTTGAAATTATGATTTTTGTGACACCCAGGATAATACCAAAGTAAGGAGGTTTTTAATTGACAATTTACGATTGACAATTGACAATTTTCAATGGTCAATTCTTTGTGTCTTAGTGCCTTCCTGCCTACCGGTCCCTACGGACCCGTTGCACAGCATCCGTATGGAATGGGCAGGCAGGCGTGGTTAGGATTTTGATTTTTAATATTTTAGGTGGTCTGTCTGAGTGGAGGGCAGCAGCTTGTCCATGTCCATACGGATCCGTAGGGACAGACTCTGTGAGCTGCTGCAAAGGCATTCTATGAAAAAGAGGAAAATTATACTTATGGACACCCGGGGTGTGACCCTCATTGGCGTCCTTGTCTCTGCCCTTATATTGTCGGTCGGCATTCTCGCTCTCGTGAGGATATTTTCCGCGACTCCGCGGATAAATGCCTCGACCGAGAGAATCTCTCGGTCCACCAACCTCGCACAGGACAAAATTGAGGAGTTCAGGGCGCTCGGATACGATAGTCTCGAGTCCTTGATAAACGCAAGTGCCACCACCGGTGTAGACACAAGCGGGTTCATCATCAGGGAATATGGATTGGCATTTGATACGCTCAACACAATTCGAATAGAGATCAGGTGTTTCGGTCAGTCGGCCGTTTGGGGGGGAGAGGTCAAAGTCGTAACGCTCCTGTCCCGGCACGATTAGGGAAAATTGTCAATTGAAAATTAAATAGTAAATCGTCAATAGTAAATAGTAAATTAAAAGGCTATTGACTATTGAAAATTGAATAGTAAATCGTCAATAGTAAATTAAAAGGCTATTGAAAATCGTCAATCTTAAATTGTCAATTGAAAATTATAAAGGTGGGGGATTTATCAGGAGATTAATAACCAATATCAGGGGAGTTACCCTCGTCGAGGTGTTGCTGGCGGTTACCATAAGCGGCATTATAGGCGCCGTGGTCGTCACAGTGCACCTGGCTCAAGAACGAGTATATGCGGGAGAAGATGCCTTTATTAATATGTACCGCAACACCAGGACTGTGATCGACAAAGTGACAATTACCTTGAGAATGGCGGGCTACGATCCGACGGGAAGCGCATCTTTTGACCCCGGTATCAGCTACGCGAATAGTGATAGTATGGTAATAGTCATTGATTATGATGGTGATGGTGTGCTGGACGGTGACGAGACTGTAGTGTACACATCGCATACCTTTGCTTCGCTGGGAATAGATTCTCTCAGGTTTGCCTATCTGGACAGAAATCATGTTTCCCTGGCTACTCCAGTCGACACTCTGCCGGATATAAACTCCGTTGCGGTGACCGTCGTTGTGAGACGATATGAAGGACTGCCCGGGCGGCACAGGTACGAGTTATCAAGAGAGGTGAAACTCCGGAACTGAAAGCAATTGACAATTGACGATTGACAATTGAAGATTGAAGATTAAATAGTAAATTGTCAATTGAAAATTATAAGGGGGTTTTATGTTGAGAAATGAGAGTGGGATGTCGATAGTCGTGGTCTTTGGGGTTATGGTTATACTTGGTCTTCTGGCATTTGCACTCATTTTTAGAACAACGGGTGAAAGACAGGTTGTCAGCTATCTAACAAGGCGCGAAATCGCTTTCAATGCTGCGGAGGCGTGTCTGGACCTCACGATTGGTAAAATACTTGAAACCGATAATGTAAGTCCCATACCCGCTCCACCCGATACCTGGGCTACCCTCTCCAACAATGCGCTCTACAAGACAGGACTCCCGGGCTCGCCACCAGAGGAGATAACCATCCAGGCAACTGAAATAAAAGAACTTGAAGACACAAAACTTCAGTATATTACTTACGGGATGAGGACATCCGGAAAGGCGAGACAGGCGGTACGTTCACTTGAGGCAGCTGTTATAATTGGCCCCTTGAAATACGGAACAGAGTATTCTGAGTGACAATTGCCCTTTAATTTACTATTTTCGATTGCCTTTTAATTTACTATTTTCGATTGCCTATTTACAATTTAATTGACGATTTACTATTGACAATTTTCAATTTTTCAACCCTCAATCGCCAATTTTCAATCTTCAATTTTCAATTAAATCGTCAATTTTCAATAGTAAATCGTCAATTGAAAGGGGGGTGAATATGAAGACAATTGAATGCATATTCTTTGCCGTTCTCTTCCTTTTCCCCTTTATTACCTCTTCCAAAGAGACAACACTTCCCACGGAGGCGGGAACCGAGGTCATTCTCGAGACCTCCCATTTCGGACAAAGGGAGGTTACGCACTCGCGGACGAAGATTATGAAACAGGAGAACAGGGTAAGGATGGAAGAGACTATCGATGTGGGGGGAGAGGAGAAATTCACGGGTATTTCCATCTACGATGGTCATTCGACCTCAACGATCTCATCAGAGGGAAGGGAGAAAAGCGAGGGATTTAGAGGCTATCCCTGGACCTATCCGTTGAACGAGGAAACGAGTGTGAGGAGTGGAAAACTTGAGGGAAGAGATGTGAGGATCGTGGATGTTGAGCGGGGAAGGCTCTACCTCGACCCGGAAGAGGATATAATACTCCTGGATGAGCGCGGGAAATACAAGATATATTACAGGGATTATTCTCTCGTGGAGGGAGTCGGTTATATCCCGAGGACAATAGAGAAGATGGATCAGAGAGGCGACCTCATAATGAAGACGGAGTTGAAGAAAGTTGAACACTTCAAGACATTTTCGAACGATACCTTTGACCCCGATAAGGTAGAAGTCTACATCGCACCCGAGAGAAGGGATGTGCCCAACTGATGATGCACTCCATTTGTATAATGGCGTCGTCAAGAAAAATTATCGGCACTATAAACGGTTCGGCTGAGCGGCTCGGCTGAGCTCACCGAAGACAGTGTCCAGCCAATTTCGGAGTTAAGGCGTCAGCCTTTTATCTAAAATCCTTTCCATACAGATGCTGTGCAACGGATTAACTCCGTCTCGCCCTTTTAGGGTGACGAAAAAAGACTAAAACTATGCGTTCCTATGCAATCAAGTAAAACACTCCAGTTATGACTCTCGGAGTGCCCCGCCTTGGTGGGGCAGTAGCTTGTTGGAATGAAGTGGAAATCCCGTATCTGCGGGGCTACTACAGAATTTTTGATATGTCTCGTCATAGCGGGATCCCCTATCGGCGGTGATATTTTTGCATTTTGATTTTTGATATTTGATATTCTTAACAGGGGGTATTTATGAAAAAACTGCTCTGTTTTATTGCACTCCTCATCCTGCCTGCGGTTGCTCTCACTGATGACTCGGTCTTCTTCACCCTGGTTGTCCAGCCTGATGTAATGGTTATCCTTGACTGTTCAGGGAGTATGACCTGGGATATGAATGGAACTCCCACATGGGGAGATGGAAGTGAAGATTACCCGGGATTGGATACGGATGGCAACGGGTATTCCGATGACGCAAGGTTGTATATCGCAAAGAACGCCATCCATAGAATCGTCCAAAAAAGAGAGAAATTCAGATGGGGTCTTGAGACATATCCAGGACAGAAATATGGTCCGATGGATTGGGCAGACTGGTATAGAGATACCACGGATTATACGGACTCCATAAAGATTCCATGCGATTATACCGGTGATGGATACGATAATGGTCAAGTGCTGGTAAATATTGCAGAGGCTGAGCCCGCGCATCTACAGTCGATATCGGATTATGTTGACAACAAAGGGCCTAAAGAGTTAATGGCACAGGGGGGGACACCTATAGGTGGAGCATTGTTTGTAGCACAGCAGTTTTATAAAGGGTGGGAGATACCTGCTGATAATGCGAAGGAGTGCAGGAGATACTTCTGTATCGTTGTATCAGATGGAAAAGAGACGGGCTGGCCGGATAGTAACTCACATAGCCCCTACAAGGAGGCAAGAAATTTGAGATATACGATGGTCGATGGTGAAGAGTATGATATCCAGACTTATGTGGTTGGTATTGCAGTACCTGGTGGTGAAGGAGCGCAATGCCTTGACTCAATTGCAAGATGCGGTGGGACAATCCACTACTATTCTGCTATGTCGCAAGCACAGCTTGATTCTGTTCTCGATATCATAGCATCTGATATACTACAAAAGTCATTTGCATTCAGTGCACCAGAGGTCCCCGCTGTAAGGATAAAACAGAATGACAAACTCTATATTGGTTCTTTCATCCCATCCTATAGTGCATTCTGGGAGGGCCGTCTCAAATGCTACCGGCTTGCCCCCGACGGATCACTCCCCGTTGACCCTCTTGGAGTTCCCCTTGAAGAACCCATCTGGGACGCAGGTGAAAAACTTAAGGCAAAGTCAAGTGATTTAAGGAATATATATACTGAGAAAAATGGTTCACGTGTTCCGTTTCGGATTCCATATGTAGACGGCACGATGCTTGGAGTTCCAGATACCGCTGTTACTGATTTGATAAACTGGGTAAGGGGGGATAATGGTATGGATTGGAAGCTCGGGGATATATTTCACTCCGAGCCCGTAGCGATTACATCTCCAAATCCATTCTACTTTGAGGAGGGTTACAACGACTTCAAGATTACATACGCAAACAGAGATAGAGTCATACTCGCCGCCGCAAACGACGGTATGCTACACGCCTTCGATGCGGGGGAGATTGCAGCGAGTGATTCATTCACGGACGGCACGGGGGACGAGGTGTGGGCGTACATACCCCATAATTTACTACCCAAATTGAAGGATATGCGGAATTCACATCAATATATGGTTGATGCATCACCAAGTGCCGCAGATGTGTGGATACCATTGAACACGTTGGACTTCACAAAGGATGAGGATGAGTGGAGAACTATACTCGTTTGCGGCGAAAGGTCGGGTGGAAATCATTATTTCTCGCTCGACATCACACATACAAATAATCCAGATAGTCTCCGTATGTGGGAGTTTACCGACACCGAACTCGGTGAGACCTGGTCGAAAGCGAGGATAAGCAAGATAAGAATAAAAGAGACTGGAGCAGCAAAAGATAAATGGGTTACCGTGTTCGGGGGAGGATTTCACCCGAATAACGAGAAGGGTAGGGCGTTATATTTCCTGGATATCAGTGACGGTGATATTATCTTTAAATACGATAGTACTGATAATGCCGATATACAATACAGTTTCCCCTCGGCTCCCAATCTCCTTGATATGCCACCATTAGATAACTTTGTGGATAGGGTCTACATAGGAGATATGGGCGGGCAGATGTGGAGATTTGATGTATCGGACAGCAATACATCA
>JGI24025J20009_10002989_pt1 | contig 11754 bp, 11 predicted proteins | sample Cruoilmetagenom3_FD_20009 | JGI IMG/M metagenome (IMG submission 20009) | reverse complement strand
GGCAAAGTTCCAGAAAGGGGCAAGGAGAAAAGAAACCATTATTTTTTTTCTTTTAGCACAGGTTTTCTTTTTGGTAAAAAGAAAAAGTGTCTAAGGAGAAGCTCCACCGACCAATATCTTCGTCACCCTCACGTGTGGGGCATATTCCGAAACAGGGACCTCCTGGCCATCTTTACCGCAGAATCCTATTGTCCCTCTCTTTTTATCATTACCCACGGCGTCTATGTTCTTCAATACGTCTAAGGTTCTACCGGAAAGGGAAACGTTTTTCAATCTCTTTGAAAGTGTGCCGTTTTCTATCAGGAATGCCTCTTCTGCGCTAAATTGGAATTCGCCCTTTACTGTATCCACCTGCCCGCCACGCATACCCTTTGCATAGATGCCAAATGGTATGTCCGCACGCATTTCATCAAAATTCCAGTCACCTTCCTCAATGACCGTGTTGCTCATTCTGACTATCGGAATATCCGAATAATCTGCGGCTCTCGCATTCGCAGTTGGGATTGCATCTAACCTGCCGGCGGTTTCTCTGCTATGCAGATAAGAGACCAGCACGCCATCTTTTATCATCTCCGTCCGGTTTGACCTCATGCCCTCGTCATCGTACCGGTAATAGCCATGAGATTGTTCAATAGTCGGGTCGTCCGCAACGGTCAATCCTTCATATGCTATCTCTGCCCCTAATTTACCTTTCAGTATTGATTCGCCGTATAGCACGTGGTCAGCTTCAGCAGCATGCCCCAGTGCTTCGTGCATGAAAACCCCGGTGAGTCTGTTGTCCATAATCACTGGCAGCTCACCCGCGGGCGGCAGTTCAGCATCAAGAAGCCGAACAGCTTTATCCGCAGCCTTTACAGCTACAGTCGTTGGATTTTCTCCTTTTATGAATTCGAAACCTCCCACCGCCCCTACGCTCTCTCTGCCTTCCTGTAAAACGTCCCCTTTTTTCGCAACCACTCCGGCACGCATGAAAACGGCGGGCGTTTCCATTACAATATAACTCCCATCTGAATTCGCATAGATCTGCTCTTCGTAACCGTCGAGGTATAAGATAGAAATGCTTTTTATGAGGTCTGAGTGTTCCTTTGCCGCGTCATACGCTTCTTTAACCATGCGCTTCTTCTCTTCAATGCTCACATCTTCGGGATTTATCTCCGGTTTGAGCTTAAAATGATCGTTTCTTGACGCTGCATCTGCTATGGTTATGGTTGCAGATTTCTCATCCGATTCTGATAACGAGAGTGCCCTCCCGATGTTCAAAGCGTTTTCAAACGTGTCTTTTAGTGCTGGTTTTGCGAGATTATTAGTGGATGCGAATCCCCACGAGTTCTCATAAAGAACGCGTACACCCATGCCCTGATCAATGCCATAACTCATCTCTCTGAAGACATCATCTCTGAGATCTATTACCGTTGCGTAACCTCGTTCCAGCCGGACATCAGCGTATTTCGCGTGGTTCAATAGCACAAAATCAATCGCTTTTTTAATCTCTTCTTCCATTGTTGATGAATACTTAAAAAGGGAAATATTTATAACTTGTGAACTAGAAAGTAAATAAAGTACACAAGAGAAGGGACCGTAGCTCAGACTGGGAGAGCGCTCGGCTGAAGACCGAGTTGTCCCGAGTTCAAATCTCGGCGGTCCCACTCCATCCATGGACTTCCTTTGGAAGAAGGCAACTCGACTCATTCACAGTGGCAAATAAAGTTCATACTCTATTGATGGATTTGAAAGTCTGAACCTGCCACGTTCTAAAAAACCGAATATGATAGAAAATTAAATTTATAGCTTGTGTTATCTTTAATGTATTTATTGAGGATGGGGCGGGAGAATGAAGAAAGAGCTAAAAGTAGTGCCAATCAAGAACGGAACGGTGATTGATCATATCGCAGCGGGGCAGGCGCTGAATGTTCTGAAGATCCTGGGGATACATGCGAGGACGGATGCAGCGTTAAGCGTGGTGATGAACGTGCGAAGCAAGCAGATGGGCAGGAAGGACATAGTAAAAGTGGAAGACCGGGAGCTCAAGCCCGAAGAAGTTGATAAAATCGCGCTAATTGCACCACATGCAACGATAAACATAATACGGAACTCTGAAGTAATAGCAAAGCATAAGGTTTACCTTCCTGAGTCAATAGCGGGTATTATACGCTGCGCAAATCCTAATTGCATATCCAATGCGGAACGAGAGCCAGTTATATCCCAGTTCATCACGGTGAGCGAAAACCCTCTTCGGTTCAGGTGCTTTTATTGTGAGCGGATGATAGAGGATGTATCCGAGTATCTGTAAGTAAGGGCCGGTAGATCAGTTGGAAGATCACTCGCTTGGCGTGCGAGAGGCCTCGGGTTCAAATCCCGACCGGTCCATCCATACATCCATCTATCTAAATAAAATGGCGGAGAGAGAAAGAGGACCCCATCCAACTCTACGGGTTAAAGGGACAAAAAGTCATTCGTTATTGGGTAAGAAGATTGTTTTAGGTGTTACTGGCTCTGTCGCCGCGGTAAGAGCGTTTGAACTCGCACGCGAATGGATACGACATGGTGCAGATGTATATAGCGTGATGAGTAAAGCGGCGACCGAGATAATTCATCCTTATACCCTTCATTATGCCACTGGGCACGCAGTGATAACGAAGTTAATGGGGGACATAGAGCATGTAGAGTTTCTGGGCATGGAAGGCTCTGCAGACCTCTTTATCATCGCGCCGTGCACGGCAAATACGCTCAACAAGATAGCTACGGGCATATCAGATACCCCTGTGACGATATTTGCCACCACTGCGTTCGGCTCGGGCATTCCCGTTATAATCGTGCCTGCAATGCACGAATCCATGTATAATAGCCCGGTTATCATTGATAATCTTGAGAAGTTACGGCGGCTTGGTGTCACAGTCTTAGGGCCGAAAATCCAAGAGGGGCTTGCAAAAATCGTTTCAACTGACGAAATCGTTCTTACAACTGAGCATATCCTGTCACCTAAAAAGCTCGCAGGGAAGCGTGTTCTCGTAACGGGCGGACCCACCGCTGAGCCGATCGATCCGATACGGATATTAACCAACCGAAGCTCTGGTCGAACGGGGATTGAGATAGCGAAGGAGGCGTATAAACAAGGTGCTGAGGTCACGCTAGTGCACAGCAAAGCGCTGAATATGATGGGAATAAACGAGCTTAAGGTGGAGACTGCACGTGAAATGATAGATGCATGCATGCATGAGCTTCAAAACGGCTATGACGTGCTGATTTCCTCTGCCGCTATCGCGGATTTCACGGTTAATCCAGCAGACGTGAAAATCTCCTCTGGCGGGGATTTGCATTTACATTTCACGCCCACGCGGAAATTGATCGAAGAAGCACGGAGAGAATTCCCTGAACTTGTTATCGCGGGCTTCAAAGCGGAGGCGAACGTTTCGGATGATGAACTGATAAGACGTGCACGGGCGAAAATGGAGCAGTATAACCTTGAGATGATCGTTGCCAACGACATTGGCAAGGGTGGAATAGGGACGAAAGAGAACGACGTTTACATACTACGAAAAGGCTCTGAGGAGGTAAAGCACGTGAACGGTCCGAAAAGAATCATTGCCGAGGAGATCGTAAACGAATTTGCGGATATGTTTTAGCGTGTGCCAATAAATTCGAATCGAAAGGCTTTTATGAATACTCGTTGTAAATAGTGACCGGAGGTGATAAAATGGCACTTACCAAAGAACAAAAGGGGTTCGTTCAAGCTCGAGCGGAAAGCGTGGGCTTGGTGATGTCGTATTATAGCAAATTTGGCGAGGATGCTTTTGACATGGCAAAGAGCTATTACGCGCAAGCGGGAAAAATGCTTGGTGAGGATCTCAAGCGCAGCATGAAGATCGAGGGGAACGATGCGAATGCCGTTGCGGCGGCGCTTAACGCATTCTTAGTGTCAGTCAGTGTAATGCCCGAGGCGGCTAGGATGGAAGAGAATAAGGTGATTTGTGAGAACGAGGGGTTCTGTCCGGTGCTGGAAGCGGTGAAGATGCTCAACGCACCATGGGAGAAGGTCTGCGTCAACTGCTCGTGGCCCATGTTCGAGGGCGTGGCCCGCTGTTCCGTACATCTTTGCCCACGACTACTGTGAGTTCGTCTGGTTTTTTATTACGATACTTCCGCAGCAATTCAACATAAGCCAGGCAGGTTAACCGGCAGAAATCGTCTGTAAGCTGATAGTTTGGATGAGAGGAGTCTGCAATGCCCCTTATATCATTCGCCCGGTAGGCGGTTTTGTCTATTATCATTCTTACAATGGTGAAACGTCCCAGCTAGGTCATTCCCTGATAAAACCCTGTTTACACTATAGGATTCATCAACGGATAATTATCCGTTGCTTTTCCGATACCCGGAATCGAATAAGGTGTATCTCCTATCTCATCTCCATCCATATCGTTCCCCCTGTAATCACTCCAATAATTTCCTTCATCTCCGTTATCCCAAAAATTGCTATTAGTATCGTCAACCCCGTTATCCTTATTATCGACAAGGTTATTATAGTAAACAAGTGTGTTAGATGATTCACATATCGAGATTCCAGTGCCATAGTTGTCTAATACTATGTTTTTAATTATCTTATTATCTACGGATTCAATAAGTGAAATTCCTTGATCGTGGTTCGCGCGAACATCATTTTCTGATAGTGTGTTATCCCTCGATCTTGATATCTGTATGCCGTCCTCGTTGTTGTGAATGCTATTTCCTACTATCTTGTTATTTAGAGACTCTTTTATTGAAATACCCCTATGATTGTTAGATATATCATTTATAGATATGGTATTGTTAATTGAGGTGTCACATATCAAGATACCACGCGCCTTGCTGTTTGATATAGTGTTTTTAGTTATCTCATTGTTAGATGAATGTTCTAGATAAATTCCCTCCCAGCCGCTGTTCGATACTTTATTTTCGCTCAGTATATTATTTGACGATCCCCACAACGAGATCCCGCAGTGATTTGAAAAAACGATGTTATCCTCAATTGTGTTAGAGTTAGAATAAATACTAAATCCGGAGTTTGGCCACACATCACCGCTGTTAATTAGTTCAAACCCACTAACTTTGCAATTATCAGCAGTAATTCTTAAGACATCTCCATTATGACAGGCATCAATAACTGGATAATCAATCCCTTTTAAAATAACAGATTTATCTACATCAACCGTCTCATGATAAATTCCTTCATAAACTATAATTATATCTCCCTCCCTTGCATCCATAATCCCTTCATGGATTGTGTTCCATCTGTCGTTTCTTGGCTCATCTTCAAAGTCATCATCAATATAGATTGTTTTTGGAGTTTGTATTTGAGGTGCTGGAGTAGGTGTAATTTTTGATAGGGGGATATTCGGATCTAAGGGATTAGGATCCTTAGGATCCCAGTAACCATCATCATCTGTATCCTTTTTAGATGGATCAGTCCCTACATTTTTCTCTTGTTCATCGTTCCATCCATCACCATCCGAATCCGGTATTGGTGTAGGCGTGGATACTTGTGTCTCCTTCTCAACACAGCCCCCTAATATCACAACTAATGCGATTACAACTATAATTAGTAAGCCCATTATGGTTTTCCTTTTCATAGTTTTATATCCTTTTGTTTTTGTTGTATTTATACACAACACCTCTACTTTAAGTCTAAACCTCTCCCCACCGCACTGAGGCACGGCACATCCGTGTTTTTTTGACCTCTCTCATTTCGAATAGATTTCATATTGTATCTCCACTTCCTGTCTTATTTTTTCGAAAATTTGATTACTATCATTCAATAATTCATAGAATTTACTTGTGTTCGATTTATGATATTTACCTCTACAAATTGCCCAGTCTCTCGCAAGTTCCTTCCATATATTAAGCTCATTGATTCTTTCAACATATAATTCAATATTTTCAATAAAGGATATTGGAAAGGGGTTTCCTAACTGAAGAACTTGCAATGCATAATCTATTTGGAATCTAGACGGATTCATTGATAATCGTTCTCTGAACGACACTTCATTTTTGATTAAATCTTTTTTCAAGTCAATATTTTTCTTTATTTCAATTGAGAAGCGTTTTAGTTTTTGTTGAACTTCGGGTAATATTGGAATAAGTTCTTGTTCTTTATTTTTCAAGAAATTAATCACATCATTAGTCATTTTGTTGAGGTTTGGGTTGTTTTGGATAATCATTTCAAGGTCTATGAAATCCATGTTTGTTGAAATAAACCCCTTTGATTCAATTCTTTTCCCATCGTGACTTTTCTCAATAACATGTAACAATAATTGAATTTGCCCACGTTCCCTAAGACATTTAGCATATCCCCATTCCTGATTGACAAATTGGTTGGTCAAGGCTTCAGTCGTGATAAGAGCAATAAAGACATTGCACTTTTTGAAGTATCTAATTACTTTTTCAGTGAATGTTGTATCTCCTTCTTTTCGATCCTCAACAAGTTCAGCATGAAATGACTCAGGAAGTTCCCGATTAATCTTTTCTTCCAATTCTTTTGCTATTGTGTGGTTTCCACTAGCATAACATATAAACACATAATTCATATCTGCTTCTGTTCCCATTCCAAATCGCCTCCTTCTCTTCCATTTTTATGCTTTTACCCCAAGAGCCTTTCTCTAAAGTAGTCTTTATTTGCCTTCATCATTTAAACCAATAACTTTAAACTTTTATGAAATTAGCGCATACCACTTCCCCCTCCCCCTCTAAGCTGAATTCATCGACACACGCCGGCACCACCACCGTCTCCAGTGGCCTTAATTCTATCTCATTTGATTGCGTTTTAAGTCTCAATTTACCCTGCACACCAGTAACCACACAGAGTCTTCCTTCCGTACCGATGTTTATGTCACCATGTACCTTAAACAGCCTCAATTCAAAATTATCGCCTTGCAAAAGTTGATATTCCTCGAATCCTTCCTCTTTACGCAGAAGTTTAGCATCCTTCTTCAAATCCTTACCCAACCCTGTTTCATCCAATTTCAACACATTTATCGCATCCTTCAAATGCAGTTTCCGTCCCCTGCCGTAATCGTAGAGCCTGAAGGTTCTTTCTGATGCCGTGCTGACCTCATATACCCTTGTCCCAGCGCCTAACGCATGAATGACGCCAGCAGGAATATGGTACGTATCACCAACATGTGCATCAAACGCATGCAAGTAAGAAAGAAACGTTTCGCGGTTAACCGCTTCGGTAACGTCCTCTGTACGCATCACGTTCTCAAAGCCAAGATAAATCTTCGCAGCCCTCTTAGCTTCTAAAGCATACCACGCCTCCTCCTTGCCAAACACATCGCCCACCGAACGCGCGTACGCATCGTCCGGATGCACCTGCACGGAGAGATTCTCATCCGCTCTGATGATCTTGGCAATCAGTGGGAATTTCTTTTTTGACGTTGCTCCAGCACCTAAGATCTGCTCGGGAAACAATAACGTCAAATCGTCAAGGGTGAGTTCGTGCTCCAGCTCCAGATCCAACTCAGCGTAATTCCGTGGCGAGACACACCACAGCTCGTAGCCCCACGGCTTCGGCTCCACGAACGGCTTTATCGTAAAGGGCCGTTCAACAGCAGATTTCAATGCTTCATCACCCGATATCCGCATCTTCGCCACGCACTCGAATCGCTGCTTCGTGTCTTCCTTCTCCTCGTCCGAAACGTCTTTCAGCAGTTCCGTTACATCACAAAGCGAAAACTCGTTCTCTGGCAGGCACGCGTGCCACCATCTATCCTTAGCTCCTCTCTCCTCGCCTATCCGTATCGTAAGCCGTATTTTACCTTTTAGCGGATGAAATACGTCTGCCACTACGCAGTCCTCCACGTCGAGTTCCCCCTCGTCAACCACGTTGTAAACAACGCATCGCCTACCTCTCACATGGTTCAGTGTCGAATTGACAACGCATGCCCGATCAAGCTCCGCGTAGTTCGCTATCGAATGCACGATTACGCTCTCCTTTACCGACCCCTCTCCAAACTCCACATGCTCATAGATCGAACAGGAAACGTCACAGCCCCCCTTAACTGCGCAGACCTCAACACCTAAAAATTCGCGCAGTCTCCGCCCGACTTCGTCATCCACCAAAAGCTTCATCATGCTTCTATAATAATTAGCATTCGTCCCGAAATCCTCCCAGATCGTCCTCTCGCTTAATGGATAGCTCTTTATCAATGCGCGAGGCTCTGCACGTGCGAGTTCGCCCCTTATTCTTTCCGCACGCTCGCAGAGCCAATCGCTGGCCTCGTACTCAGGTGAAATCCAGGTCTGCCACAGCTCGTCTGAGTTGAACATACCCTCCCGTGCAGCGAGCGCATCGCTAAACGCATCGAGCATACTTTCCGCTGCAACGCCGCTCAACGCGAACATGCCCATATTCACCAGCACCTCGCCACCCCACTTCTCCACCAGCAGCTTCGCCACTTCGTAGTTCCTTGTGTCCTCGAAATCGAGCAGTTCGCACCCGTCATCCTCCTCCGCACCTGCATCCGCATCCGCAGACCGGACTATCTGGATCCCATAGGTACTCGCAATCTCCTCAGTAAGTTCGGTCTTCAAGCCAAAAAGCATAACGTGCGTCTTCTCCGCACAGGCCCGTATATCTTCCGCGCGATCATCGAATAGCAGGAACTGATCACCCCACGTTACCAGAATACGAGCGGGAATTGCGTAATCTTGGAACTGCTTTATCACGCCCTCCAAGAGCGTGAGCTTGGGTACTTCAATGAGCGCCTTGTTCTTCACCGTCCTCGTGAGCAGGTTTCGGGTGCCTTCGCCCGCGGTATGCACGATAAGCACGCTTTTGCCGCGTTTTACCTCCTCCANCAGGTCTTGCCCTATCGCCNTACTCGCGTTCTCGATCGCGAAGAGCGTCCCGAATCCGTTACCGGCACGACCGTGCCACTCACTCTCGTAAACCGGCACGAAGATAGAATCGAGAAGTACGTCCTTTCTGAACGGTGTGCACGCCAATTTCCGGGCGTCTGAAGCGTCAGTAACAACCACTACAATATAATCGAACATTTATTCCAGCCAATTTTTTATACACGGCAATCACATTTAAATGTAGCCCCTTCTGAATGAAAATGAAGATAAAAGCGAAAATCACGATAAGCGGCGAAAATGCCGAGCTGGCAGTGATTCCTCTGATTCACGATAATACGGATACGATGAAGACGGTCGTAACGGAGAAAAGCGCAGTCACCTGTTTCGAATCCGAGAAGATCGGGTCGGTTATAGCGAGTGTGGACGATTATTTGATGAATGCCAAGGTGGCCGAGGATATCGTAAAATTGGCGGTGGATGAAGATGACGAACGAGAGTGAAGAACAAAAGCCTATGGGTATGGAATTTAAACTGAAAGCTGCTCTGAAATGCAGCGGAAGCCTCAGCGGGGAGGTGGACCCTTCGGAGATAGAAAAGTTCGTCACTTCTTGTAACACGGACTTATTAAGACGCGGTGCGCCACCAGGATGTGGCGCGGAGATTGTAAAATGGAACGTTGCCGAGGATAAGATAGAGCTTAAAATAGTCTCTGACCGTTTTGTACGGGCGCATGATGCACTGCTTCGAGTGAAGAAAGAACTTGGTAAACTGTTAGGGAAGCACCGTATAGGAATTCGAGGTGTTGAGATCGAGAAATATAAGATTGCGCTGGAATGGGAAGCTGAAGGAGCACTGAAGATACATAAATTACCGTTTGTAAAAGAAATAAAGCACGAAGGAGAGCGTTTGAAACTTTTACTTGATGTTGACGAATCAGCGTTAGATAAAAGGATCCCGGATCGGCTCATACGGTTAGTAGAGGATAAGAGGGACGCTGCCCGGTGGAAAGGTAAGAGCGAGCACTGGGAATTGCTCTTCGAGAGCGATAAGAAGCCGTTCCATTTCGATAAAGACCCTACAGAAGAGATGCTACAGCGGGGTTGGATACAGCATGCGGCTGGCCGAGGACAATATGTTTACGGTCCGCAGTTAACCAGGATCTTCCGAGCGTTAGAGAAGATACTGCTTGACGAGATTCTAATGCCGTTGAGCTATAATGAGATGATTTTCCCGAAATTCGTGGCCTGGGACGTCTGGAAACGGTCGGGTCACGCGAAGGGAATCTATCCGGAAGCGTACTACGTCTGCACGCCGAAGACGCGGGATCCCGAATACTGGGAGGACGTGATGGATTATTTCAAGGTGACGAACGAAGTCCCCGTCGATATGATAATGGGCAAGATAGAGAACGTGGGCGGGATGTGCTACGCGCAATGCCCTCCTTTCTGGGTTTTTCTGCAAGGGAAGATACTGCCGGATGAAATCTTACCGATTATGGTTTTCGACCGGTCTGGAACCTCGTACAGGTATGAAAGCGGCGGCCTTCACGGTATCGAGCGACTTGATGAGTTTCATCGTGTGGAAATAGTGTGGATGGGGAAGAAGCAGCAGGTTATAGACCATGCCAAACTGCTGCAGGAGCAGTATCGCCGCATATTCAATGAGATACTGGACCTTGAGTGGCGAGAAGCATGGGTGACACCTTGGTTCATGGCGCAGGAAGGCAAAGCCGGNCTGGCTGAGTTGAAAGAGGTAGGCACCATAGATTACGAGGCGGTACTGCCGTACAGCGATAAATGGCTGGAGTTCCAGAACGTAAGCGTGAACGGTGATAAATATCCGAAAGGCTTTAGCGTGAAGCTGCAGAGCGGTGATGATTTGTGGTCGGGCTGCTCAGGCGTGGGCCTGGAGCGCTGGGCTGCGGTATTCCTCGCACAGAAAGGGGTGGACACCGAGAACTGGCCTGAGAAGTTCAAAGCGGTAGTTGGCGAGCTGCCTGATGGTGTTTAGGTTCCTTTAAATAAACCTTTCTTTAAAAAGGAAGCTTTACCAAAGAAATGAAAGAAGAAATAAAAGAAAAGCAGAAAGAGAAGGAAATACTGCAGATATTGGAAGGGAACGCACGGCAGAGTGATGCGGAGATCGCACGGATGACTGGCATGACCGCGACCGAAGTGAAGGAGATCATCGTGGATCTGGAACGCAGAGGGATCATCAAGAAGTATAAAGCGGTGATAAACTACGAAAAAGCAGGAGTAGAGATCGTGCAAGCGTTAATAGACGTTAATGTCACTCCAGAACGTGATACGGGCTATGATTCTGTCGCGAAGCGGATTTCGCGGTTTCCTGAAGTCAAATCGGTGCGGCTGGTTTCCGGCGAGTACGATCTTTTGGTACTGGTGACGGGGAAGACGATGCAAGAAGTCGCGTATTTCGTTGCGGAAAAGATAGCACCGCTGGAACAAGTTCGTAACACGCTGACCCATTTCTTACTCAAGACTTACAAGGAGAACGGCGAGATATACAGCGATGAGGAGCAGGGAAAGCGATTGGCAGTGACGCTGTAAGTGTAATTGTAATTGTAACCATAATCGTAACCGTAATTGTGAAAACGCAAAATCCAAATCATGCAATAACAAAACACTTTTTATTCTTACGAAGACTACAGGAGCTAAAAGGAAAATGGGCAGGATGTCTGATAGAGTTGCCGAGCGGGTAAGGCAAATGAAGGGCTCAGGGATACGGGAGTTCTTCGATATCGCACAGCATATGGAAGGTGCGATTTCGCTGGGTGTCGGCGAGCCCGATTTCGTAACGCCCTGGCGCATACGGGAAGCGTGCATATTCTCATTGGAAAAGGGTTTCACCTCGTATACGTCTAATTGGGGGCTGCTCGAATTACGCGAGGCGCTTTCTGATTCTATT
>JGI24025J20009_10002988_pt1 | contig 11754 bp, 10 predicted proteins | sample Cruoilmetagenom3_FD_20009 | JGI IMG/M metagenome (IMG submission 20009) | reverse complement strand
CCGATGGCCAACCATCTCTTCACTAATAAAAACTTTAATAAATTTTCTTCCGTTATGCACAGCAAAAGTGTAGCCAACAAATTCCGGCGGAATTTGAGAACCTCTCGCCCAAGTTTTAATTGGCTCTTTTTGGCCAATCCGCTCCTGCGCCGAAACTTTCTTCAAGAGTTTTTGGTCGATATATGGTCCCTTTTTGCTACTTCTCGACATTCAAATTGATGAGTAATGATTAATGAGTAATGGATAATAGTTTAGAAATTAGAAATTAATGTTAGTATTATACCTTATTTTCGCCTTTTTATAATCCATTTGTCCGAATACTTTTTTCTTTTTCTTGTCCTCTTTCCCATTGTCTTTTTTCCCCAGGGAGTTTTTGGAGAAGGCATCCCAATTCCCGATCTTCCTTCCCCGCCGCCGTGGGGATGCGAATCAGGATGCTGAGCCACTCCCCTGACAGTCGGCCGAATTCCCCGGCGGCGTTTATCACCGGCTTTTCTTAATTTTTTTGAACTATGTTCCGCCCGACCTACCTGCCCAATCGTCGCCCAACAATTAATTAAAAAAAGGCGAATTTCTCCTGATGGCAATTTAACTGTGGCTATTTTTTTATCCTTACTCTGAATCAAAGCGCTGTTTCCGGCCCCGCGAACTAATTGCGCTCCCTTACCTGGTTTTAATTCCAAATTGTGAATTTGAACACCAACCGGAATTTTCTCCAAGGGCAAGGCATTACCCAGTTTAATTTCCGCTTTTTCACTGGCAACTACCTCGTCCGCAACTTTCAGCCCTATCGGGGCAAGAATATACCGCTTTTCCCCATCGGGGTAGTGAAGCAAGGCAATATCTGCCGTTCTGTTAGGATCGTATTCGATGTTTATTACTTTGGCCGGAATATCTCTCTTGTCCCTTTTCCAATCAATTAGACGAATAAAGCGTTTATGTTGCCCACCTTGGTGGCGAACACTAATTCTCCCCTGGTTATCTCGGCCACTTCTCTTTTTTTTGATTTTCACCAATCGTTTTATCAACCTTCGACTCATTTTTTCTTACCAATAACCATTAACTCGATTTTTTCATCTTTTTTTAATTGGACTATTGCCTTTTTTCTTAAAGGTCGCTGAGTAATAAAATTCTGGCGTCGATTTTTTTTCCTTTTGCCCTTAACCAAAATCGTCCTAACTGCAACTGGCTTAACGCCAAACAGCCCCTTGACGGCTTCTCTAATTTGGTCCTTAGTTGCCCTTGGTTGAACCCAAAAAACATAAGAACCGGACTCTTGTTTGGCCAAGCCCTTTTCGGTTAACACTGGTTTCAAAACAACCTGATGGCTATCCATTTTTTACAATTTTTTTAATTGCCTCCGGGGCAAAAATTAAACATTGGTGCTTTAAAATCAAATAAGTATTTAAATTACCAGCTAAGGAAAAATTCACATAGGGAAGATTGCGAAAAGCCCTTTTCGTCTTTTCCCACCTATCTGGTAAAACAATAAGGTATTTTTTTTTCTCGTCAAAATCCTTTTTCAATATTTGGGGAAAAACTTCCTTGGCTATTTTTGTCTTGGGCTCAATTTTCCGAAGATCGTCAACTACCAGCATCTCCTTTTTTTGAAATTTAACCGTTAAGGCGCTGTAAAGAGCAGCTCGTTTCATTTTTTTGGAAAGTCCAAGCCGATAGTTCCGATTTCCCCTTGGTCCGTGAACGCGGCCGCCGCCAACAAAAATCGGCGCGTAACGATCGCCATGCCTCGCTCGCCCTGTGCCCTTCTGCCGCCATATTTTTCTTCCCGAACCACTTACCTCTCCTCGAGTTTTAGTTTTAGCAAAAGCCCGGCGCTGGTTAGACAAATAAACCCGCACCGCCTGCGCCATCAAGGCCGGGTTTACTTTAGCAGCAAAAACAACCGACGGCAAAGTCAATTTACTTTTTTCTTCACCCGCCAGGTCAAGAACGCTAATTTTAATTGATTTTACTTTATTTCTCCTAACAACCATTTTTAGCTCTTTGGCTACTACTAACAACTAACATTAACCAACCATGCCGAGGACCAGGCAAGGCCCCTTTAATCAAAATTTCTTCCCTTTTGGCATCAACCGAAAAAACCTTTAAATTTTTAATTGTTTTTTTTGTGTTGCCATAATGACCGGGCATTTTTTTGCCCTTGATTACCCGCCCCGGTGTTTGTGCCCCAATCGCTCCTGGCGCTCGCTCCCGATCGGATTGACCATGCGTAGCCGGCTGGCTGTGAAACCCCCAGCGCTTAATTACACCGCTAAAACCACGACCCTTGCTAACCCCGGTGGCTTTAAGAATCAACCCTGGCGAAAAAACTTGATCGACGCTAATTTCCTGTTCTAATTTAGGCAAGTCTTTCTCGTCATCAACTCTAATTTCCTTAATAATCTCGGGCACAAATTTAGTCTTTTTTGTTTTTCTTCTCTTGCCCGCCCCTAATTGAACTGCCAAGTAACCATCCTTTTTTATCGTTCTCAAGCCCAAAACAAAACAGGGAGCGGCTTGGCAAAGAGTTACCGGCACTAAAACCCCGTCTTGATCATACCGCTGCATCATTTCCAATTTTTTTACCAAAAATCCCTTAATCATAAAAAAAGGCCCGGAGGCCCTACTTTTCAGAAATTTTTAATCTTAAATCTTAAATTTTAAATTTTCACTGTGTTTCTGCCTCTCAAAATTAGCTTTTTATATTGATATCTACACCCGCCGGCAAGTCCAAATGTTGTAAACTGTCAATCGTTTTCACGCTGGCGCTAAAAATATCAATTAGCCGCCGGTGGGTTAAAATCTCAAAATGTTCCCGCGCATCTTTATCAGTATGAGGGCTAGTGGCAACAACTAAAAGTTTCCGGCTAGTTGGCAAAGGAATTGGACCAACTACTTTCGCTCCTGTCGTCACCGCCGCACCAATAATTTTGGCGGCCGCCTCATCAATGATTCGATGATCCCATGATTTTAAACGTACTCTAATTCTATTTTTAATCATCAACTCAAAATCTTAGTAACCACGCCAGCGCCAACTGTTTTGCCTCCCTCACGAATGGCAAATTTGGAACCTTGCTCAATAGCCACCGCTTTAATCAAGGAGGCCACTACTGTCGCATTATCTCCCGGCATAACCATTTCCACCTCTTTTGGAAGTTTTATCTCACCAGTAACATCGGTTGTCCTGATGTAAATCTGGGGCCGGTAACCGGAAAAAAATGGAGTATGGCGCCCCCCTTCCTCCTTTTTAAGCACATAAACCTCTGCTTCGAATTTGGTATGAGGAGTAATCGAGCCCGGCTTGGCCAAAACCATTCCCCTTTCCACATCATCTTTTTCAATCCCGCGCAAAAGAACGCCGGCATCGTCACCCGCTTGACCTTCGCTCAAACTTTTATGAAACATTTCTATTCCGGTGACAATTGTTTTCCTCGTATCCCCCAGGCCAACAATCTCTATCGTATCGTTCAGCTTAATTTTTCCCCGCTCAATCCTACCAGTAACTACCGTTCCTCGACCTTTAATCGAAAATACATCCTCAATAGGCATCAAAAACGGTTTATCCAAATCTCTTTTAGGAGTCGGGATATATTCATCAACCGCCTTTAATAATTCTAAAATTGATGCTTCTGCCTCCTTGTCTCCTTCACGAGCCTTTAAAGCGGAACCACGAATGATAGGCGTTTTATCGCCATCATAATTATATTTCTTCAAAAGATCGCGCACTTCAATCTCCACCAAGTCCAGAAACTCTTTATCATCCACTAAATCCGTTTTGTTAAGATAAACAACAATGGCGGGAACATTGACTTGTTTCGCCAAAAGAACATGTTCTCTAGTTTGAGGCATCGGACCATCGGGAGCGGAAACGACCAAAATCGCTCCATCCATCTGGGCCGCTCCAGTAATCATATTCTTGATGTAATCAGCATGTCCAGGGCAATCGATGTGAGCGTAATGGCGTTTCTCGGTTTCATACTCCACATGAGAAACCGCCACTGTTAAAATCTTATTGGCATCACGAACAACACCACCTTTGGCAATTTCCTCATAAGATTTCGCCTTTGCCATTCCCTTTTTTTCAAGCACCTTAAGAATAGCGGCGGTAAGAGTTGTTTTGCCGTGATCAATGTGCCCAATAGTGCCTACATTAACATGGGGTTTAGTTCTTTTAAATGATGTTTTCGCCATATTACCTCCTTAAAATAATAGTTAATGACTAATGGTCAATGAGATTTTAACATTAACCGCTTTTCTTTGCAATAATCGCTTCCTGAATATTTTTGGGCACCTCTTGGTAATGAGAGGGTTCCATATAAAAAGAACCTCTCCCCCGAGTCAAACTCCTTAGTATTGTAGCATAACCTCGCGCGGCCTCAAGAGGAATTAAGGCACTAATTATTTTTAATTTGCCCCGGGTTTCAGTTCCCAGAATCTGCGCCCTCTTTGAGGAAAGGTCCCCAATTACTTGGCCTAAAAATTCCTCCGGGGTATTGACTTCTAACTTCATGATCGGCTCCAAAAGAGTTGGAGAGGCCTTTTTTACCGCTGCTTGAAGCGCTATTGAGCCGGCGATTTTAAAAGCCAGATCCGATGAGTCCACATCGTGATAACTGCCATCATAAACAACCACCTTCATATCTATTAAGGGATAACCGGCAATGACCCCTTTTGCCATTGCCTCCACAACCCCTTTTTCGATTGCCGGAATAAAATTAGCCGGAATTGCCGCCCCCCTAATCTCGGACTTAAATTCAAAACCGCTACCTCTTTTTTTTGACTCGATCCGCAACCAACAATGGCCGTATTGACCTCTACCCCCAGTCTGGTGAATATACTTCCCTTCAGCAGTAGCCGTCTTCCCAATTGTTTCTCGATAAGCCACCTGAGGTTGCCCAACATTAACACTAACTCCAAACTCTCGCTTCATCCGATCCACCAGAATCTCCAAGTGGAGTTCGCCCATTCCGGAAATAATTGTTTGCCCAGTTTCACGGTCAACTTTCGTTTTAAAAGTTGGATCCTCTTGGCCAAATTTATTTAAAGCAGCACTTAATTTTTCCTGATCCATTTTTGTTTTGGGCTCAATTGCCAAGGAAATAACCGGATCGGGAAAAGTTATCGATTCGAAAATAATCGGCTGGTTTTCTTGGCAAAAAGTGTCGCCAGTAGCTGACTCCTTAAGCCCAATGGCGGCTACTATTTCACCAGCAAAAGCCTCTTCTATTCCTTCTCTTTTGTTAGCATGCATCAAAAGAAGCCGGCCAATCCGTTCTCTTTTTGCCTGAGTAGAATTATAAACAAAAGTACCCGCTTTAATTGTTCCCGAATAAACTCTAAGGTAAAAGAGTTTTCCTACATATGGATCAGTTTGGATTTTAAACAACAAAGCCGAGCATGGAGCTTCCTTCTCAACAACCCTTTCTTCCTTTTTTTCTGTTTTGGGATTAGCGCCCTTGACGGGAGACAAGTCAATGGGAGAGGGTAAATAATCGATAATGGCATCTAAAATCAACTGGACACTAACTGCCCGACTATCTCCGCCCATAATCGGAAAAAACTCATTAGCAATAACTGCTTTTCTAATTGCCTGTTTTAATTCCTCTTCGGTGACCTTCTCGTCGTTCAAAAACTTTTTCAAGATCTTTTCATCAACTTCGGCTATCCGCTCCATTAACCTTGCTCGGTAATCCTCAGCTGTTTTTTTAAATTCTTGAGGAATTTCAATTTCTTTTAATTCCTTGTCTTTTTCCCCTTCGTATGTGTAAGCCTTCATTTTTACCAAATCAATTGCCCCCCTTAAATCGTGAGAAATTCCTAAGGGTATCTGAATGGGTGAAGAGTTAGCACCCAACCTTTCGTGAACGCTATCCACGGCATTTTCAAAATCTGCCCCAACCAAATTTAATTTGTTAAAAACGCAAATCCTAGGCACAAAATATTTGCCTGCCTGATGCCAGACTGTCTCTGATTGAGCTTCTACCCCAATGCGGCCATCAAAAACCATTACCGCTCCATCCAATACTCGCAGCGAACGTTCAACCTCAGCGGTAAAATCAATATGCCCCGGAGTATCAATAATATTAATTCGGTAATCCTTCCAAAAAGTGGTCACCGCCGCCGACACAATCGTAATTCCCCGTTCTCGTTCTTGTTCCATCCAATCGGTTACCGTTGTTCCTTCGTCAACTGAGCCCAATTTATAGGTGCGACCGGTCTCAAACAATATTCGCTCGGTAGTCGTTGTTTTTCCAGCATTAACATGAGCAATAATGCCAATATTCCTAATTCTATCCAAAGGCACAATTCTATTTTTAGTTATCTTGATTTGTTCTGCCATAATCTAGTTTTATAATAAACAACATTGGATTTACCAGCGAAGGTGGGCGAAGGCCCTATTGGCCTCGGCAAGGCGCTCAATTTCCTGCTTTTTAGTGTAAGCGCCGCCGGTTTGATTAAAAGCGTCGATCAACTCGGCAGCTAATTTTTCGGCAAAAATATGATATTCTTTATTGGGTTTGGCTCTAGCTGAGGAAATAATCCAGCGAAGGGCTAACGAATTTTGCCGCGAACCGCGAACCGGTAGAGGCACCTGATAAGCAGCGCCGCCAACCCTTCTCGATCTCACCTCTAGCCGTGGCCTGACATTTTCAATTGCTTTCTCAAAAACCAATAAGGGGTCGAACTTAGTTTTGTCTTTTATTATTTCAAAAGCGCGGTAAACATGTTTTTGGGCAACAGTTTTTTTGCCGCTTATCATTATTCCATTAATCAAGCGCGTTACTAATTGGCTTTGATAAATTGAATCTGGCGGTAAAACCCGGCGCTTTTTAATCGCTCTTCTGGGCATTTTCCCCTCCTTCTTTTTTTGGAGTCGGCGTACTCACTTCTCCCGCCGCAGCTACTTTAGTCCCGTATTTACTCCTTTTTGTTTTTCGTCCAATTACCCCTCCGGTGTCAGCTACTCCACGAACAATATGATACCTAATTCCCGGCAAATCTCTAACTCTTCCTCCCCTAACCAAAACAAGGGCGTGTTCAGATAAATTGTGACCAACTCCAGGAATATAAGCAGTTATTTCTCTTCGGTTTGACAACCTTATCCTCGCCACTTTACGCAAGGCGGAATGAGGTTTTTTTGGCGGCATTGTCTTTACTAAAGTAACCACCCCTTTTTTTTGAGGCGATTGAGCCTTATTCACTTTTATTTTAAGAGTGTTAAAGATCCCTCTTAGGGCGATACTCTTGATTTTTTTACCTGGTTTTTTTCGTCCTTTACGGACTAATTGGTTGAAAGTTGGCATAGTACAGATTATATCATTCTAATTTCGCTCTCTTTGGATCAGTCGGAATTAGCCGGCCAATAATAACATTTTCCTTCAAGCCAATTAAGTCGTCTTCCTTACCCAAAAGGCAGGCCTCAGTAAGAATATTGGTTGTTTGTTGAAAAGAGGCAGCCGAAAGCCAAGAGCTGGTATGAAGCGCTGATTGAATCAATCCCAAAACAACTCTTTTCCCTTTAGCTAATTTGCCTCCTTGTTTTCTAATTCTTTTATTTTCTTCAGCAAAAACTTGGTCTTCAACATATTCACCAATTAAAAAATTGCTGTCCCCAGAACTACCCACTCTAATTTTGCTGCTCATTTCTCGGATAATCACTTCAAAGTGTTTATCATGAATTCCAATTCCTTGGGTCTCGTAAACTTTTTGAGTCTCATTTAAAACATACTGTTGGGCCGCCTCAACGCCCTTAACGGTTAAAATCTCTCTAATGTCCAATGCTCCCGAAGATAAGCGCGTTCCTTTGGCTACTAAATCGCCAGTTTTTACCCGCAGTTTACTGGTCAAAGGAATTAGGTAAGAAGCTGTCAATTTTTCTTTGCCTTTCCTTCCCCTAACAAGAACCCGATATCCCTCTTCTGTTTCTGTCACTTTAATCTTGCCGTCTATTTCCGCCAAAGGAGCAATCATTTTTGGCATTCGCGCCTCAAGCAATTCCTGAACCCGAGGCAAACCTTGAGTTACATCTAAACCAATTACTCCGCCAGAATGCTTTGTTCTTAAAGTCAATTGAGTTCCCGGTTCTCCAATTGATTGAGCAGCAATTACTCCCACTGGAGTGCCCACTTTCACTTTTCGGCGATTAGAAAGATCCCAACCGTAACATTTGGCGCAAACGCCATGTTTGGTCCGGCAAAAAAGTGGAGAGCGAACGGCCACTTCGTTAACTCTTTTTCCCTTTATCAAATCAACAGCGGATCTATCAATGATAGTTCCTTTTTTTAACAAAACTTTTTTTGTCTTGGGGTCTCTAATTGACTCCGCTAGAAAACGACCCAAAATTCGCCGCTCAAAATATTGTTTCCGTTCTCCGGATCGGCTAATAATCAATCTTCTGGCTGTGCCGCAATCCTCCTCTCGAATTAAACAGGTGTGGGCAACATCTACTAACCTTCGGGTTAAATAACCGGCGTCAGCCGTTTTGAGAGCAGTATCAGTAAGACCCTTCCTTGATCCTCGAGCGCCAGTAACATATTCGAAAACGGACAAGCCCTCTCTGAAATTAGACTTCGTGGGCAAAGGAACAATTCTTCCCAGGGGATCAACTACAAGGCCCCTCATGCCGGAGATTTGCTTAATCTGATCCCGAGAAACCCGCTTGATACCGGCGTTACTAATTAGTTTAATGGAAGAATCCGCAGGAAAACGCTGCCATGTTAAAGTGGCAATTTCCTCTGTAGCCTCAATCCACCCATCCTGAATTAAATGATCTTTTTCTTCAACCGTAATCAATCCCTGGTGATATTTAATTTCTATCTCGCTGGCCTCTTTATTAGTTTGCTCAATTATTTTATCTTTCCCTGGTAAAAGCCGACAGTCAAAGATTGAAAGCGAAATTCCAGAACGAGTCGCTCCCCAAAAACCCACATTTTTAAGAGAATCAATTAATTCAACCACCTCTTCGCTCTTAAAAAGATTAAAAGCCGTCGCCAACAATTTTTTAATCTTGCCGGCGTTAACTGGTTCGTTAATAAATCTTAACTGTTCCGGCAAGGCATTGTTGAAAATAATTCTTCCCATTGTAGTCCGCTCCAATTGGCCATCAATCCTAACGCCAATTAATTGCCTTAATTTTATCTTCTGATTTTCCCAAGCGATTGAGGCCTCAACAACGCTGCCAAACAGTCTCAGTTTTTCCCAAGAAACTTGTTTTTCCTTTTCCAAATCTTCCTCTCGAACAGAGGTCAAATAATAAGACCCAACCACCATCTCTTTACTAGGAACAGTAACTGGACTACCATCGGATGGTTTAAGTAAATTGTGCAAGGGAAGCATTATTTTTTTTGCTTCTTCTTGGGCCTTTTTGGAAAGAGGCAAATGAACACCCATTTGATCGCCATCAAAATCGGCGTTAAAACCAGCGCAAATGCAGGGGTGGATTCTAATTGCCAATCCATCAACTAAAATCGGATAAAATGCCTGAATTGACAGTTTGTGAAGAGTGGGAGCCCTGTTTAACAGCACTAATTTGTCTCTAACCACCGTTTCGAGAATATCATAAATCTCGGCTGGGCGACAATCAATTAAGTTTTTAGCACCTCGAATATTAGGCGCCAGCCCTCGCAACATTATCTCTCTTAAAACAAAAGGTTTAAAGATTTCTAAAGCTATCTCTTTGGGTAAACCACATTGATTGAGCTTGAGTTCCGGGTCAACAGCAATAACACTTCTGCCCGAATAGTCGACTCGCTTACCCAATAGATTTCTTCGAAAGCGACCTTTTTTACCGCGAAGAAGATCAGACAAAGACCGAGGCGTTCTTCTAACGGTCCGTCTCCTCCGGGCGCTCTTACTAGCATCAACAAGAATATCAACTGCCTCCTGAAGCATTCTTTTTTCATTGCGCAAAATAATCTCCGGCGCTCCCAATTCAATTAAGCGTTTCAAACGATTGTTCCTGTTAATCACCCGGCGATAAAGATCGTTTAGATCGCTAGTGGCAAACCTGCCTCCGGTCAACTGAACCATTGGCCTCAAATCCGGAGGAATCACTGGCAAAACTCGAAGGACCATCCAAGAAGGATCTATTTTGGCCTTCAATAAACCATTTAATAACCTTATTTTTTGCATCAATTTTTTCTTTCTCTGCGCGCTGGAAGTTTTCTTCCGTTCTTTTCTCAGTTTGGCAAGAAGCCGGGGAAAATCAATTTTTTTCAGCGCTTTCAAAATCACCTCTGCTCCCATGGCCACTTCGAAAAACCCGGCCGCCCCAAATTGGCAAAGGTGAAGATTTTCCTCTTCTGAAAGAACGCTGAGGGGTTCTAGCAAACGCGCCTTTTCCTGTAAAATTTTTCCCAGACTCTCCAGTTTTTCTTGCTCAACAATTCTCTTATTAGCCAGCCGCTGTTTTTTCTGTCTTAAACGAATGGCGATTTCTTTTTCGACAATCAAAAACTGATTTTTATTTTTAATTCTCTTGGCCAATTTATTCTTTTGCTCCCGAGCTAATTTCTCCAATTGCTTTATCTTTCGAGCAATTTCCTCGCCAACCACCTCTTTCTCTTTTTTAATTCCCTGGCGAATTTTTTGAATTGCCTCCTTCCGTCTACTTTTATCCACACTAGTAACTAAATAACGAGCGAAATAAACAACTCCTTCAAGATTTTTTTGAGGAATACCCAAAAGAAGACTTAGCGGCGAAGGGTTATTTTTCAGAAACCAAAGATGAACCGCTGGAGCCGCCAAAGTGATGTGCCCCATTCTCTCCCGACGAACCCGCGAGTAAGTCACTTCAACGCCGCATTTATCGCAAATCACTCCTTTATAACGAACTTTCTTATATTTGCCGCAGTAACACTCAAAATCTTTAGTTGAACCAAAAATTCTTTCGCAGAAAAGACCATCTTTTTCTGGCCTCCAAGTCCGGTAGTTTATCGTTTCTGGCTTTGTTACCTCGCCGTAAGACCATTCTAGAATTTCCTCAGGCGAAGCCAGCCGAATTTTAAGTTTCTTAAAATCGACTAAATTTTTAAAAACATTCGCTTTGGAACTAGTTGTCATCATTACTCCTTTTGATCATCACCTTTTTTAATTACTGCTCCCACGGGAGAAACTTTCAGGCCCAGCCCAGCAAGTTCTCTAACTAAAACCTTAAATGATTCTGGGATTGTCGACGCCGGAGACTCCTGCCCCTTGATAATTGCTTGAAACGCCTGAGCCCTACCAACAATATCATCTGATTTAATAGTGAGCATCTCTTGCAAAGTATGAGCGGCGCGGTGAGCCTCCAATGCCCAAACCTCCATTTCTCCCAATCTCTGTCCCCCCATTCGCGCTCTTCCTCCCAATGGCTGTTGAGTAATAAGGGAATAGGGGCCAGTAGAACGAGCATGAACCTTATCATCTACCATATGAATCAATTTCATTATGTAAGCAACGCCAACTGCTGTCTTTTGATCGTATGGTTGCCCGGTCTTACCATCAAACAGTTGCGCCTTCCCAGAAGTGGGTAAATTTGCCTTCTTTAACAATTCCTCAATTACTTTCTCAGGTAATTTTCCGAATGCGGGAACAGCATATTTCTGCCCCAACCTCATTCCTGCCCACCCTAAATGGGTTTCTAAAATCTGGCCCAAATTCATCCGCGATATTACTGATAATGGCGAAAGAATAATATCCACCGGTGTCCCATCTTCTAAATAAGGCATATCATAAGACGGCACCACGCGAGAAATTACACCTTTATTCCCATGC
>JGI24025J20009_10002987_pt1 | contig 11754 bp, 4 predicted proteins | sample Cruoilmetagenom3_FD_20009 | JGI IMG/M metagenome (IMG submission 20009) | reverse complement strand
GCTCGTCTGCTGTTAAAGAAGGCGCTTCTAAGGATGATGCTGAAGCTGCTAAAGCTCAGTTGGAAGAAGCTGGCGCAACTGTCGAACTTAAGTAAGTTTTCGCCCTTGATGGCGAAAGTCTGAGAGTTCAGACACAAAGGCTGGTGGGTTTCCCCACCGGCCTTTTCCCGCTTACAGGATTGGGGTTTTAGAAGGCTCATATCCCTTAAGCCGGATGTGCAAGGTCAGGTGCGCAAATTAAGACCTGCAAGATTTTGATGTACAAAGTTACACGTTTCTTTTTCGCAAGGGTTCACGAGTCGGGGAAAATATATGGCCTATTCATACACTGAGAAAAAACGGATTCGCAAAGGCTTTGGCAAGCTTTCGCAGGTAATGGATCAGCCTTACCTGTTGGCAATCCAGCTCGACTCCTACCGCAAATTTACCCAGGACGGTGTCGCTGCAGCAGATCGTAAACCAGCGGGTTTGCACGCTGCCCTTAATTCCGTATTCCCTATCGAGAGCTATTCAGGCAATGCTCGACTTGAGTATGTTGACTATAAGTTGGGTAAAGCAGTTTTCGATGTAGAAGAGTGTAAGCTGCGTGGTGCTACTTACGCCGTGCCACTACGTGTGCGTGTACGTCTGGTGTTGGTTGACAAAGATTCGGCCAATAAGACCATCAAAGATATTAAAGAACAAGAAGTCTACATGGGTGAAATGCCCCTGATGACAGACAATGGCACCTTTGTTGTTAACGGTACTGAGCGCGTTATTGTGTCTCAGTTGCACCGCTCTCCGGGCGTGTTTTTTGACCACGACAAAGGCAAGACCCATTCCTCGGGTAAATTGCTCTATTCAGCCCGCGTGATTCCCTATCGCGGCTCATGGCTTGATTTTGAATTTGACCCCAAAGATTTACTTTACGTGCGTATCGATCGACGTCGTAAATTGCCGGCGTCCATATTGTTGCGCGCTATGGGTTATAGCACCGTCGAAATGATCGACATGTTTTATGACACGACGACGTTCCACTTTAACAATGACGATAAAATCAGTCTTGAGCTTGAGCCATCGCGACTGCGTGGCGAGATGTCAGCCTTCGATATTAAAGGTAAAAATGGCAAGCTCATCGTTGAATCTGGACGCCGCATTACCGCGCGCCATATTCGCCAGCTTGAAAAAGACGCGATTACCGAGCTTGATGTGCCCGCTGAATACCTGCTGGGCCGTTCATTGTCGAAAGATATTATCAATGAAGAAACAGGCGAAATCCTCCTTGAGTGCAACACTTTAATTAGTGAAGAAGTGCTTGAGCAGATATTAGACGCCAAGCTTAAGACACTAGAAACGATTTACACCAACGACCTCGATTGTGGGCCTTTCCTGGCCGACACCTTGCGTATTGATGCCGCTCGAACTGAGCTTGACGCGCTGGTCGAGATCTACCGCATGATGCGTCCCGGTGAGCCGCCGACTAAAGACTCCGCTGAAAATCTGTTCAAGAATTTGTTCTTTAGCTCTGACCGCTATGATTTGTCGGCCGTGGGTCGGATGAAGTTTAACCGCCGCCTGGGTCGCGAAGAAATCGTCGGCGAAGGCACGTTGGCGCGAGAAGACATCGTCGACGTACTTAAGGTGCTGGTTGGTATCCGTAACGGACAGGGCGTGATTGACGATATTGATCACCTGGGTAACCGTCGCGTACGCTCTGTTGGCGAGATGGCAGAAAACCAGTTCCGTATTGGTTTAGTCAGGGTTGAGCGCGCTGTTAAAGAACGCCTCTCGGTGGCCGAATCCGAAGGCTTGATGCCCCAGGATATGATTAACGCCAAGCCCGTTGCTGCGGCAATGAAAGAGTTTTTTGGTTCCAGTCAGCTGTCCCAGTTTATGGATCAAAACAACCCGCTGTCGGAAGTGACACACAAACGTCGTGTGTCGGCCCTCGGTCCGGGTGGTTTAACCCGCGAGCGTGCTGGCTTTGAAGTTCGTGATGTGCATCCCACACACTACGGACGTGTTTGTCCTATCGAGACGCCGGAAGGCCCGAACATTGGCTTGATCAACTCGTTGGCCAACTATGCTCGTACTAACGATTACGGCTTCCTTGAGACGCCCTATCGTAAAGTTATCGATGCAGTCGTAACCGACGAAATTGAATACCTGTCCGCGATTAATGAAAACCATTATGTCGTTGCTCAGGCCTCTGCGTCGATCGATGCCAAGGGCAAGCTTAGTGACGACCTGGTGACAGTGCGCCATCAAAGTGAAACCACGGTTAAGCCACCTGAAGATGTTCAATACATGGATGTCTCTGCAAGACAAGTTGTATCGGTTGCGGCGTCACTAGTGCCCTTCCTTGAGCACGATGATGCTAACCGAGCGTTGATGGGTGCTAACATGCAGCGTCAAGCTGTACCCACACTGCGATCTGATAAGCCTTTGGTCGGTACAGGCATGGAGAGCGTCGTTGCCGGTGACTCCGGTGTTTGTGTTGTTGCTAAGCGTGGCGGTACCATTGAAAGCGCCGATGCTGGTCGTATTGTTGTACGCGTACACCACAGTGAAGTCGACAGTGGGGATGCTGGTGTTGATATCTATAACTTGACCAAATATACCCGCTCCAACCAGAACACCTGCATTAACCAGAAGGTGATCGTCGAGAACGGTGATGTCATTGCCCGTGGCGATATTCTCGCTGATGGCCCTTCGGTTGACCTCGGTGAGCTGGCCTTGGGTCAGAATATGCGCATCGCATTTATGCCCTGGAATGGCTACAACTTCGAAGATTCGATTTTGGTTTCTGAACGTGTGGTTGATGAAGATCGCTTCACTACCATTCATATTCAGGAGCTGACCTGTGTCGCTCGTGACACCAAGCTGGGTGCAGAGGAAATCACGGCAGATATTCCCAATGTCGGTGAATCAGCGCTGGCCAGGCTCGATGAGTCGGGTATCGTTTACATCGGTGCTGAAGTCGGTGCCGGTGATATTCTCGTCGGCAAGGTCACGCCCAAGGGCGAGACTCAGCTGACGCCGGAAGAAAAACTTCTGCGTGCCATCTTTGGTGAAAAAGCCAGCGATGTAAAAGATACCTCGCTGCGTGTGCCCGGTAGTACAAAGGGTACTGTCATCAATGTTCAAGTATTCACACGCGACGGGCTGGAAAAGGATTCACGTGCCCAGGCGATAGAAAAGGCTGAGCTCGACCAGTTCCGTAAAGATGTGAATGACGAATACCGTATTATGGAAAATGCGACTTTCCAGCGTTTACGCAGTGCTCTAGTTGGACAGGCGGTTGTTAAGGCGCCCGAGTTAAGCAAAGGTGACAAACTGACAGGCGCGGTCGCCGATACTTACAAAGCTGAACAGTGGTTTAGTGTACGCATGGACGATGACGAACTGAATCAGCTGCTTAGTCGTACGGAAGAGCAGTTGGCCGAACGTCGCAAACTGCTCGATGAGCGCTTTGAAGACAAAAAAGGCAAGCTGGAAACAGGCGATGACCTGGCGCCTGGTGTGCTAAAAATCGTTAAAGTTTACCTGGCTATAAAGCGACGTATTCAGCCCGGCGATAAAATGGCCGGACGTCATGGTAACAAGGGTGTTATTTCGGTGATCATGCCGGTTGAAGATATGCCCTATGACGAGCACGGTGAGCCGGTTGATGTTGTTCTCAATCCACTGGGTGTTCCCTCGCGGATGAATGTGGGGCAGATTCTTGAAACTCATCTCGGCCTTGCAGCTAAAGGTCTGGGTAATAAGATCAATCGCATGGTCAAAGAGCAGCGTAAAGCGGCGGAGATAAAGGGCTTCCTGCAGGAAATCTACGATGTTGGTGAAAGTGCCAAAAAGGATGACCTAAAACCCTTTACCGATAATGAGATCATGTCCCTGGCCGAAAACCTACGTGGTGGTGTGCCAATGGCCACTGAGGTTTTTGACGGTGCTACCGAGGCAGAGATTAAAGAGCTACTACGTCTGGCCGGTTTAGACGATAGTGGTCAAATGACCTTGTACGATGGTCGCACTGGCGATGCCTTCGGTCGTGACATCACAGTCGGTTACATGTACATGCTCAAACTCAACCACCTGGTTGATGACAAGATGCATGCGCGCTCTACGGGTTCTTACAGTCTTGTCACCCAGCAACCTCTCGGCGGTAAAGCGCAGTTTGGTGGCCAGCGCTTCGGTGAGATGGAAGTTTGGGCGCTCGAAGCATACGGCGCGGCGTACACGTTGCAGGAAATGCTCACCGTTAAGTCGGATGATGTGAATGGCCGTACCAAGATGTATAAAAATATTGTCGATGGCGATCACCAGATGGAACCGGGCATGCCTGAATCCTTCAATGTACTGGTTAAAGAGATTCGATCGTTAGGTATCAATATGGAGCTGGAATACGAATAAATCCACTGTCGCAAGTTACGCAGTCGGGTGATAGCGCTCGGCTAGACAGGTATCCACTGGAGGAAAGATCTTGAAAGATTTATTGAATTTACTGAAGTCCCAGGATCAACGAAGTGATTTCGAGGGCATTCGTATTTCGCTGACCTCACCGGACATGATTCGCTCATGGTCGTTCGGTGAAGTTAAGAAGCCCGAGACCATTAACTACCGTACGTTCAAGCCCGAACGCGACGGTTTGTTCTGCTGTAAAATCTTTGGCCCGGTCAAAGACTACGAATGCCTATGCGGTAAGTACAAGCGCATGAAACATCGTGGTATTGTCTGCGAGAAATGTGGCGTTGAAGTGACACTCGCCAACGTCCGTCGTGAACGTATGGGTCACATCGAATTGGCCAGCCCGGTTGCACATATCTGGTTTTTAAAGTCTTTGCCCTCGCGCATTGGTTTGATGCTAGATATGACGCTACGCGAAATCGAGCGCGTGTTGTACTTTGAATCCTTCGTCGTTGTCGATGCGGGTATGACGACACTTGAGCGTGGTGAGCTGTTAACTGATGAGCAGTACTACGAGGCGATGGAAGAATTCGGCGACGAATTTACCGCCTTGATGGGTGCTGAAGCTATTCAGGCGCTGATGATAGATCTCGATCTTAAGCACGAGATTGCAGAGCTGCGTAACGAAATACCCAATACTAAATCTGAAACCAAAATTAAGAAATTCTCCAAGCGTTTGAAATTGCTTGAAGCCTTCTTAAACTCCGGCAACAAGCCTGAGTGGATGGTGCTCGAAGCGCTGCCCATTTTACCGCCCGATTTGCGCCCTCTGGTGCCACTGGATGGTGGACGATTTGCGACCTCTGACCTCAACGATCTCTATCGTCGCGTTATTAACCGCAACAATCGCTTGAAGCGACTACTCGAGCTCAATGCGCCCGATATTATTGTGCGTAACGAAAAGCGCATGTTGCAGGAATCTGTTGATGCACTGCTCGATAATGGTCGTCGCGGACGCGCCATAACCGGTTCCAATAAGCGTCCTTTGAAATCGCTTGCCGACATGATCAAGGGTAAGCAGGGGCGTTTCCGTCAAAACTTACTCGGTAAGCGCGTCGACTATTCCGGTCGTTCGGTTATCGTGGTTGGCCCCACCCTGCGTTTGCATCAGTGTGGTCTGCCCAAGCGTATGGCCCTGGAGCTGTTCAAGCCCTTTATTTTCTCCAAGCTGGAATCTCGTGGTTTGGCGACCACCATTAAAGCTGCGAAGAAAATGGTTGAGCGTAGCGAAGCCGTAGTGTGGGATATCCTTGAAGATGTGATTCGCGAGCACCCCGTGTTATTGAACAGGGCGCCCACACTTCACCGCCTGGGTATCCAGGCCTTTGAGCCGACCCTCATTGAAGGTAAAGCGATCCAGTTACACCCGCTGGTTTGCGCCGCCTACAACGCTGACTTTGATGGCGACCAAATGGCGGTACACGTACCGCTGACGATTGAAGCGCAGTTAGAATCTCGTGCGCTGATGATGTCGACCAACAATATTCTTTCGCCCGCTAGTGGTGAGCCGATTATTGTACCCTCGCAGGATGTTGTTCTCGGTCTGTATTTCATGACTCGCGAAAATATCAATGTCAAAGGTGAGGGCATGGTCTTCGCCAACTTGAAGGAACTTTCGCGCGCCTACTATGGTAAGTGTGTTGACCTGCAGGCGAAAATCAAGATCCGTATCAGTGAGTCGACTATTGGTGACGATGGCGAGTTGACTGAAACAATAACGTTAAAAACCACCACTGCCGGTCGTGCTTTGTTGTGGGAAATCGTGCCTCCGGGCCTGCCCTACGATCTGGTCAATCAGCCGATGAGCAAGAAGGCCATTTCGCGCATCATCAACCAGTGCTATCGCGTTGTTGGTTTGAAAGCGACCGTCATCTTTGCTGATCAGTTGATGTATACCGGCTTTGAGTTCTCGACACGCTCGGGTGTTTCCATTGGCGTCAACGATTTCGTTATTCCTGAAGCCAAGGCAGAAATTATTGATAAATCCTTCGCCGAAGTGACGGAGATCGAGTCTCAGTTTGCCTCGGGTCTGGTTACTCAGGGCGAGAAGTACAACAAGGTCATCGATATTTGGTCCCGAGCCAACGATCAGGTAGCCAAGGCTATGATGGACGTATTGTCCAGCGAGTCTGTTGTCACTCGCGATGGCGAGACGGTCGAGCAGGAGTCCTTTAACTCGGTTTACATCATGGCCGATTCTGGTGCGCGTGGTTCCCCCGCGCAGATACGTCAGCTCGCCGGTATGCGAGGCCTGATGGCCCGACCCGATGGCTCAATTATCGAGACGCCGATTACAGCCAACTTCCGTGAAGGCTTGAACGTACTGCAGTACTTTATTTCGACTCACGGTGCGCGAAAAGGCCTCGCGGATACGGCACTGAAAACAGCAAACTCGGGTTATCTGACGCGTCGCCTGGTCGATGTATCTCAGGATTTAGTTGTCACTGAAGACGATTGTGGCACTCTTGAAGGGCTGTTGCTGACACCTGTCATTGAGGGTGGTGATGTTATCGAAACCCTGGGTGATCGCATCCTCGGTCGAGTCGTCGCCGATGACGTCTACAAGCCGGGCACTAAAGACGTTGTGGTCCCCGCTGCAACAATGATCGACGAAGCCTGGGTTGACGCTATCGAAGCGGCGGGTATTGATGAGGTCTTTGTACGATCGCCGATTACCTGTGCCACACGCTATGGTATTTGTTCGCGCTGCTACGGTCGGGACTTGGCGCGTGGACATATTATTAATGCCGGTGAAGCCGTCGGTGTTATCGCTGCCCAGTCAATTGGTGAACCGGGTACACAGCTCACCATGCGTACCTTCCACATTGGTGGCGCGGCATCTAGAGCCTCTGCCGTCGATAATATTCAGGTCAAGACACAGGGTGTCTTGCGACTGATTAACGCTAAGGTTGCTGAGCGTGAAAGCGGTGAGCTGGTTACCGTATCGCGCTCCTCTGAACTGGCTATCGCCGATGAAAATGGGCGCGAGCGCGAGCGCTATAAGTTGCCTTTTGGTGCCGTGATTAAGGTCAAGGATGGCAGTACCGTTGCCCCCGGTGATGTGATTGCCAACTGGGATCCCCACACGCACCCCATTATTACTGAGATCGCCGGTAAAGCCGTGTTCTCCGGTATGGAAGAGGGCCTCAGTGTCAATCGTCAGACCGATGAAATGACCGGCTTGACCAGCATCGTGGTGCTCGACCCCAATGAGCGTCCAGCAGCGGGTAAAGACGTTAAGCCAATGATCACCATGTACGATGAAAACGGCGAAGAGCAGTTCTTTGCTAACTCTAAAGTACCGGCCCACTACATGCTGCCCGCCAACGCCGTTATTACCATTGAAGATGGTGCGGACATCGGCATCGGTTCGGTGATGGCGCGTATCCCGCAAGAGGGTTCGAAAACTCGTGATATTACCGGTGGTCTACCTCGTGTAGCCGACTTGTTTGAGGCGAGAAAGCCCAAGGATCCCGCCATCCTTGCCGAGGTCAGCGGTACAGTGACCTTCGGTAAAGAGACTAAGGGCAAGCGACGCTTGGTTATTACCCCCAACAATGGTGATGATCACTACGAAGCACTAATCCCTAAGTGGCGCAACATGGGTGTCTACGAAGGTGAAAATGTCGAGAAGGGTGAGGTTATTTCTGAAGGTGCCTCTAACTCTCACGATATACTGCGCCTCAAAGGCGTTGATGAACTGGCGCGCTACGTCGTTAATGAAATTCAGGAAGTTTACCGCCTGCAAGGGGTGAAAATTAACGATAAGCACATTGAAGTTATTGTGCGTCAAATGTTGCGTAAAGTTGAAATCACTGAGATGGGCGATTCGTCGTTTGTTAAAGGTGAGCAGGTTGAATACAACCGCCTGCAGGAAGTTAACGAGGCACTAGTGGCGGCCGACAAGATTCCTGCTAAGTTCCAGCGCGTCTTGCTGGGTATTACCAAGGCATCCTTGGCCACAGACAGCTTTATCTCTGCGGCCTCTTTCCAGGAAACGACTCGTGTCCTTACCGAAGCGGCGGTTACTGGCAAGGTTGATAAGTTACGCGGCCTGAAAGAAAACGTGGTTGTTGGACGCCTGATCCCAGCGGGAACAGGTCTTGCCTACCACGCCAAGCGACGTAAAGATAAAGAAGACGCACTGAAAGAAACCACGGTTTCTGCCAGCGACGTCGAAGCGGCATTGTCTGAGGCTTTGAGCGTAGAAGACGAAGAATAAGCGAGACGTAATTTGGCTTGACTCAGGGTGGCGCGATCTTTAAATGCCGCCTCCCTGAGTTACAGGTCTTAACTTGGTCTCAAATTTAGGGTTGTATAGCCTTTTTAAAGAAGGCATTTTTATCAGGAGAATTATTGATGGCAACGATCAATCAGTTGGTTCGTAAGCCTAGAAAGCGAAAACTTGTAAAGAGCGACGTGCCCGCACTACAGGCTTGTCCTCAGCGTCGCGGTGTTTGTACGCGCGTTTATACCACTACACCCAAAAAGCCTAACTCGGCAATGCGTAAAGTTTGTCGTGTGCGCTTGACCAGTGGCTACGAAGTGACATCCTACATCGGTGGTGAAGGCCACAACTTGCAGGAACACAGCGTGGTGCTGATTCGCGGTGGTCGTGTTAAGGATTTGCCGGGTGTGCGTTATCACACTGTTCGCGGTAGCCTTGATACTTCTGGTGTTGACAGTCGTAAACAGCGACGTTCGAAGTACGGTACTAAGCGTCCTAAGGGATAGACCGAGCCGCACCTGTTTTAAAATCGGCGTAAGCCGAGTAAGGCCGGACGGCATGTTGCCTGTTACCGGAATAACCTGAAGAGTAGAGAAGAATATGCCAAGAAGACGCGTTGTCGCCAAGCGAGAAATACTGCCCGACCCCAAGTTCGGTAATATCACCCTCGCCAAGTTTATGAACCACGTAATGGTCAGCGGTAAAAAATCTGTTGCAGAGCGCATTGTTTACGGTGCCCTCGACATGGTTGAGGAGCGCATAAAATCAGACCCTCTGGAAGCTTTCGAGCTGGCGCTTGAGAATATCGCGCCGATGGTCGAAGTAAAATCCCGTCGCGTTGGCGGTGCTACCTACCAGGTACCCGTTGAAGTTCGAGCCTCACGTCGTGGTGCTCTAGCCATGCGTTGGTTGGTTGATTACGCTCGTGCACGAGGCGAAAAATCAATGGCGCAACGACTTGCCGGTGAAGTAATTGATGCTTCTCAGGGTAAAGGCGGTGCTGTTAAGAAGCGTGAAGACGTTCACCGCATGGCAGAAGCCAACAAGGCCTTCTCTCACTTCAGGTTCTAATTACACCTGGCGGGAAATAGAAATCACACAAAAGGCGGCTATTTTTAATAGCTGCCTTTTGTGGTTTCAGGTACTTCATTTTATAGAATGCAGTTCGCGGTTTTGGAGAGAGTTGTGGCACGTAAAACGAACATTAACCGCTATCGAAATATTGGCATCGTAGCGCATGTGGATGCGGGTAAAACCACCACCACAGAGCGTGTCTTATTTTACACCGGTATGTCGCACAAAATCGGCGAAGTGCACGATGGTGCTGCCACCATGGACTGGATGGAGCAGGAGCAGGAGCGCGGTATTACCATTACCTCGGCTGCGACGACTTGCTTCTGGAGTGGCATGGAAGGGCAGTTCGACCAGCATCGCATTAATATTATCGATACCCCTGGTCATGTTGATTTCACTATTGAAGTCGAGCGCTCCTTGCGTGTGCTCGATGCCGCCGTTGTTGTTCTCTGCGGCTCCTCGGGCGTGCAGCCACAGACCGAAACAGTATGGCGGCAGGCCGATAAGTACGAGGTACCACGCATGGTCTTCGTCAATAAAATGGACCGTTCTGGTGCTGATTATATGTCAGTGGTTGAGCAGCTAAAGGATCGGCTGCGTGCTAATGCTGTGCCGCTACAGATGGCTATCGGTGCAGAGGAAGAATTTAAAGGTGTCGTTGACCTGGTTAAAATGAAAGCCATTCTCTGGAATGAAGCCGACCAGGGTACAACATTTGAGTATGGTGATATTCCCGAGGATATGGCCGACGAATGTCAGGAAATGCATGAGTTGCTGGTGGAGGCTGCGGCTGAAGCGAGCGATGAGCTGATGGATAAGTACCTTGAGTGCGAGCAGCTCAGCGAAGATGAAATCAAGCAAGGCATACGCGCTCGTACCCTGGCTAATGAAATAGTCCCCATACTGTGCGGCTCGGCCTTTAAGAATAAAGGCGTGCAGGCAGTACTCGATGCGGTGATTGAATTTTTACCATCACCCACTGAAGTCAAGCCAATCGAGGGTCTACTCGACGACGGTGAAACAGTCGCCGCGCGTGAGGCTGACGATGAAGCGCCTTTCGCAGCATTGGCATTTAAGATTGCCACTGATCCCTTTGTCGGCACTCTGACCTTTATCCGTGTCTACTCTGGTGTTTTGTCCCAGGGCGATGCCGTTTATAATTCGACAAAAGAAAAAAAAGAGCGTGTGGGTCGCATGGTGCAGATGCACGCCAACGACCGCGAAGAGATTAAAGAGGTCCGGGCCGGTGATATCGCCGCTGCAATCGGCTTAAAAGATGTCACGACGGGTGACACCCTCTGTGCCCTTGGCGATGTCATTACCCTTGAGCGCATGGAGTTTCCCGATCCGGTTATTTCCGTTGCAGTGGAGCCGCGCTCACAGCCCGATCAGGAAAAAATGGGTGTGGCCCTCGGCAAGCTGGCTCAAGAAGATCCCTCATTTCGTGTTAAAACCGATGAAGAGACAGGCCAGACGATTATTTCGGGTATGGGGGAATTACACCTCGATATACTTGTCGACCGCATGCGTCGCGAGTTTGGAGTCGAAGCCAATATCGGTAAGCCGCAGGTGGCCTATCGAGAGGCGATCCGCAATACCTGTGAGGTTGAGGGGAAGTTTGTGCGCCAGTCCGGTGGACGTGGCCAGTATGGCCATGTCTGGATTAAGTTTGAGCCCCGTGAAGACGAGGAGGAAGGCCTGGAATTTATTAACGAAATTGTCGGTGGCACCGTGCCCAAAGACTATATTCCTGCGGTCGAAAAAGGTATTGCCGAGCAAATGAAAAACGGCGTGGTTGCGGGTTACCCGCTGCTGGGTTTAAAGGCGACCTTGTACGATGGCTCCTTTCACGATGTTGACTCAAATGAAATGGCCTTTAAAGTGGCCGGCTCACTGGCGACTAAAAAACTAGTCGACGAAGGTGGTGCTGTTTTGCTCGAGCCAACGATGCAGGTTGAAGTGGTAATGCCAGAGGAAAATATGGGTGACGTGGTGGGCGATCTCAA
>JGI24025J20009_10002985_pt1 | contig 11768 bp, 10 predicted proteins | sample Cruoilmetagenom3_FD_20009 | JGI IMG/M metagenome (IMG submission 20009) | reverse complement strand
CCGATGTCCGTGGCTCCCGATATCTGCATGAAGCTCGGTGGACGGTAGTCCTCGAAAGTCACCTCTGTATAGGCAGCATCGTGGCATACTGCTAAATTATGTTGCCTGGCAAAGTGAGCTGCCTTCTCGAAAAAGTCAAGCTCAGCTACAGCTCCAGTAGGGTTATTGGGATAGTTTAGCCACATAAGCCTTGCTTTGTCAGCTATTTCCTCAGGAATAGATTCGAAATCGGGCAGGAAATCGTTTCCCTCCTTCAATGGCATAGAATAAGGCTCACCACCAGCCAGTATAGTGCCCATAGGAAATGGCGGATATCCCGGGTCGGGCACCAAAGCTATATCTCCAGGTTCAATAAAGCACAGAGCGATATGTCCAATTCCCTCCTTGGAACCAACAAGTGGCAGCACCTCTTTATCTGGGTTCAAGATAACCCCAAAACGCTTCTCATACCATTCAGCAATAGCCTGACGAAGCTCAGGCAAGCCAGCGGTCTCAGGATAACGATGATTAGTAGGGTCATGTGCTGCGTGGCACATATACTCAATGATGTGTGCTGGCGTGGGTAAATCGGGGTCACCAATGGCAAAGCTGATGATATCTTCTCCTTTAGCTCGAAGTTCAGCAATTTTCTGATTTATGTCAACAAAAAGGTATGGAGGCAATCTGTCAAGTCGTTTCGCTATTTGCATCGCTTTCTCCATCAGCCCGGCCATTCTCCGGTGAAGACTTCTCCCACTGGACCAGCGAGCCACACCTCCCCTACCCTATCCCAGGATATGGTTAAAGTTCCACCTGGGAGTGTTATGTCTACTACATCGCCAGTGTAATTCCGTAATTGGGCAGCCACTGCTATGGCGCAGGCACCGCTACCACATGCTAGAGTCTCCCCAACACCTCTCTCCCAGACTCTAGCTTCTATCTTCCCTTTGCTTAAAACCCTAGCTATCTCAAAATTTGTCCTCTGGGGAAACACAGGATTTCTTTCCACTTCAGGCCCTATCTCAGCTAGAGGGAAATTCGCTACTGGCTCAGATAGAAAGCTTACAGCATGGGGATTGCCCAGAGACAAAAGGGATATTGATAGCTGATAGTTGTCACCTGTCAGTTGATAGTTGATTACTTGAGATTGCTTCGTCTCACCCTCTCCTAGCCCTCTCCCTTCAAGGGAGAGGGTTTGGGTGAGGGTTACAGGAATTTCCTCAGCTTGGAATCGGGGTATGCCCATACTTACCTCAACTCGGCTTACCTTGCCCTTAGACATATAAGCCTTGACTTGCCTTATTCCTGATAGGGTCTCTATAGCGAAGGATGTTTCACTAACTATGCCCCTTTCAATGGCATACTTGACCAGACATCTCAGCCCATTACCACAGGCTTCAGCTTCGGAGCCGTCGGGATTAAAAATGCGCATCTTCAAATCAGCAACATCGGAGTTTTGCACCAATATCAAGCCATCGGCCCCTATGCCAAAGTGATACCGGCACATAGCTTGAGCTAACTTCACCCAATCTCGTTCCCCATTCCTAGCATCCACCAGAATGAAGTCGTTCCCCGTAGCCTGTAATTTAGAGAATTTCATGATTATCTCCCTTTTTCTAGGCTGCTGCCCACAAAGCTTCCTATCAGGTTCTTCGCTTCGCTCAGAATGACAAGAGGGCGACTGGCATCAAGCCAGTGAATTCTCCCATCGTCAAGGCGAAACCAGGCATACTGATGACGAGCTAAGCGATGAGTCTCATACTTTATCTTATCAATAGCCGCAGGCAAAGTCATCTCTCCTCGAAGAAATTGGCTTATTTGCTTATAACCCATGCCTGACATAGAAGGCAAGGAGGGACTATAGCCCCTTTCCAACAGCCTTTCTACCTCCTCAATGAGTCCTCCCTCTACCATTTTATCAACACGGCAATCAATTCTGCTATACAGTTCGCCTCTTTCTGCAGTTAAGCCGATGATAAGGATAGGAAAAGCTGGTGCTTCCTTATGCCACAATTGCGAAGGAAGCTGCCCCGTCGCATGGTAGATTTCTAAGGCTCTTATAATACGGCGGATATTGCCCGGGTGAATTTTGGCTGCAGCCGATGGGTCAATGCTTTGCAACTCTTGATACAGCGTGTAGCTGCCTTCTTGCCCTGCTCTAGCTTCTAAATGACGCCTTAGCTCCCGATTAGGCGGCACCTGAGGTATTTTCCACCCTTCCACCAATGACCAGATATAAAGACCACTGCCACCCACTAGTAACGGCAATTTGCCTTTGAGGTGGGTGGACTTGATTGCTTCAGTAGCTAGCTGACAATACAAAGCCAGGTTAAATTCTTCATCAGGGTTCACTACATCAATAAGATGATGGGGAACTAAAGCCCTCTCAGCCAAAGTAGGCTTATTGGTGCCAATGTCCATGTAGCGATAAATTTGTCGACTGTCGGCGCTTATTATCTCAGCTGAGAAATCCTGAGCTAAGCTCAATGCAAGCTCACTTTTGCCTACCGCCGTAGGACCTACAATGGCAATAAGGCAATGCATTTTCGTCATTCTGAGCTCCGCGAAGAATCCCTGAGACCCTTCACTTCCTTGTCACCCTCTCCTTATTCCTCTCCCTTGAAGGGAGAGGGTAGGTGAGGGTATTTGATTTCAGCAGTTTGAGTAACAATACCCAAGAAGTCCTCAGCTTTGAGGCTAGCACCACCAACTAAGGCCCCATCAATTTCTGGCTGGGAAATAAACTCAGCAATATTATTGCTGGTAACACTGCCACCATAAAGAATACGCAAGCCTTGAGCTATATCCCTATTCCATAGCTTAGCCAAAATGCTACGGATAAACTTGATAGTAACTGCTGCCTGCTCACCACTGGCTGCCCTACCCGTGCCAATAGCCCACACGGGCTCATAGGCAATCACCAAATCGTGAGTGGGGCTTACATCGTCCAAAGCTGCCATTACCTGTCTATCAATCACTTCCCTCGTCTTACCAGCTTCGTTTTCCTCAAGCCTCTCCCCAACACAGAAAATGGGTTTAAGTCCGTGACTCAAGGCTACCTTAACTTTTTTATTAATCATCTCGTCAGTTTCGCCAAAATACCACCGCCTCTCAGAATGTCCCAAGATGACAAATTCACATAGCTCGCCGAGCATTAGCGGGGATATCTCACCCGTGTAAGCTCCTAGCGTCTCAAAATGCATGTTTTGAGCACCGAGCTTAATAGAGGAGCCTCGGAGCATCATATTTATTGAAACCAGAGCCACAAATGGTGGGCAGAGCACCTTTTCTACTCCCTCTACTCTGTCCAGCCTATCAAGCATGTCATAGACAAGCTCCTCAGCTTCAGTGACTGTAGTATTCATTTTCCAGTTGCCAGCAACAAAAGGAACACGCATCATTAACTTAAATCCTAAACTCTAATTTCTAAGCTCTAAACAAATTCAAAATCCAAATCCCTAATTTTTTAGGATTTAGATATTAGTATTTAGTGCTTCTCTTTAAGTTTTATCTAGCAAAACCTCCACCCCAGGTAAGACAGCTCCCTCGAAAAACCTTAAGCTGGCGCCACCTCCGGTAGAGACATGAGTCATTTTAGCAGTTAACCCCATTTCTTGAACTACCTCAGCACTAGAGCCGCCACCAATAATAGTAGTGGCATCAAGGGTAGATAGAAAATTGGCTAACGACCTGGTTCCTTGAGCAAACTGAGGTATTTCATATACCCCCATAGGTCCATTCCACATAATAGTATGGCATTTCCTCAGTTCGTTACAAAAAAGCTCGATAGTCTGAGGCCCGATATCCACAATGTAGCTACTGGGTGGTATATCAGTTATGAGCACCACCTTAGTTGAAGCTTTAGCTTCAACTCCCTCTGCCGCAACTACATCAGTGGGTAGCAAAAGTGGCACTTCCCATTCCTCAGCTTCCCGCAATAATCGCTTGGCCAAGCTCAATTTATCTTCCTCTACCGAGGAATGCCCTACTTCATATCCTTGTGCCTTTAGGAAAGTAGCCGCCATGCCACCGCCAACAATCAAAACATCGACCCTCTTCAACATGTTCTGCACCAGCCCTATTTTATCGCTTACCTTGGCACCACCTATCACACAAGCGAAGGGATGCTCTGGGTCATGCAAGAGGTTGCCCATAACCTCCAATTCTTTCTCCATTAACGAGCCAGCTACTGCTGGCAGGTGCTTAGCCACACCCACAGTAGAGGCATGAGCGCGGTGGGCAGTGCCGAAGGCATCATCAACATAAATATCAGCCAGCCTGGCTAACTCCTGAGCAAAATGAGGCTCATTTGCTTCCTCTTCTGGATGAAAGCGTACATTTTCCAAAAGCAGTATATCGCCCTCCTTAAGTGTCTCTACTTTGCTTTCTACCTCTTTGCCCACACAATCAGGCACTGTGCCGACAGACAAGCCTACAAGCTGTGACAAATGCCATGCTATTGGCGCCATTCGCAATCCCTCAACTACTCTGCCCTTGGGGCGCCCCAAATGGGAGCAGAGGATTACCTTAGCTTTATGGTCAACAAGATATTTAATGGTAGGCAATGAAGCTTGGATGCGGCTATCATCGCTAATGGCTCCAGTACTTACATCTAGCGGAACATTAAAATCAACTCTAACCAAAACCCGCTTGCCTTTGACTTCTATGTCTCTAACGGTCTTTTTCTGCATTTTTCCTTTTAGTAGTCACGCTCCAACAGAAAGCGTGCTGCCTCCCTTAAGGGAGCTTGCCTAGAAGCATCAAGTCCTGTGGCATCAAGTTGTGCTAAAGCCTGATGATAGTATTGCCCGGCTAACTTCTGGGCATAATCTCTGGTGCCCAATTGATCCAGGATTTTTACCACCTGGGATACATTCTCACCTTGGATATGCTCCTGGGCATAAAGCTTATCGAGCTTTTCCCTATCCTCACCCTCGCTATTCTCTAATCCGTAAACCACGGGTAAAGTTTTCTTTCTCCGCGAGATGTCGCTCTCCACGGATTTCCCTACTCTTTCTTCCACTCCCCAAACTCCTAATACGTCATCGTAAATTTGGTAAGCCAGGCCTAATTCTTCGCCAAACCAATAAAGGGAATTCACCACTTTCCCATCCTCTGTGCCCAAGTATGCTCCTAGAGAGGTTGATGCTGCCATCAGTGCCGCTGTTTTCTTTGCTATCATGTTAAGGTAACTCTCAATAGTGATATCAAGGCGGTTCTCGTAATCAATATCTAGATATTGCCCCTCACAGAGCTGGAGACAAGCTTTAGTTAGCATATGAATAGAGTGTATGATTTTGTTATCAGCTATCCCATTTTTTCCCAGCTTAAGCAAAGCTAGATAAGCTAAAGAAAACATAGCATCGCCAGCATTTATAGCTTGCGGTTGACCCCACAGCTTCCATAGGGTTGGTCGGTGATGCCGTTCACGACTAGCATCCTCAATATCATCATGGATTAAAGAGAAGTTGTGAATAAGCTCCAAGGCTGCTGCAGCTGGCAGTATTTGCATCGTGTCTCCTCCTACTGCTTGACAACTAAGGAGACAAAGAGTGGAGCGAACGAATTTGCCTGACTCCCTGTGGCAAGGATGGCTACGCTCATCCTGCCAACCCATGTGATATCGCAACATACCATAGGGAGTCAAAGAACTACCGTCAATGATTTCTTTTAGCTCAGCTTGCACTGCGTTGCGATAAGATGCGAAAAATTCAGGCAAGCCATAGTTTGCGCTCATGAAAGTTACTCCATATTAATGGCTGGAAAAACAAATTGTCAACCAAGCAGCATTTAGCCCATGTCAAATTACTTAACCAGGTAACCCGGCTTCAGGTTGTGGTGTCATAGAAATGTAATGGTATGAGGTGTTAACAGACTGCATCCTAGACAATTTCGTTTACATAGCAAATGGTCTAATCCGTCCCATGGATAAAATTGCGGCTATCAGCTACAATTACTTGATTGTGCCTAGTCTTTATATCATTGCTACCCCCATTGGCAATCTGGAGGATGTTTCCTTGCGCGCTTTACGCCTTTTGCGGGAAGTGAAGCTTATTGCTGCTGAGGATACTCGGACCACGCGCCACCTGCTTAATGCCTACAATATAAAGACTTCTGTAACTAGCTACCATGAGCATAATAAACAAGCCAAACTAAACTATTTATTGAGTCGTTTGGAAGAAGAAGATGTGGCTTTGGTTTCTGAGGCTGGCACGCCAGGGCTAAGCGATCCTGGTTACGAGCTTATTGTTGCTGCTATTGACCGAGGGATTCCCATAATACCGGTTCCTGGTGCTTCAGCAGTGGTTACTGCCTTAGTCGTTTCTGGACTGCCGACCGACCAATTCCTTTACCTTGGTTTTCTGCCCCGCCGTCATGGGCAGAGACAACGTTTTCTCAGTTCTATAGTTAATGAGCCAAGGACTATAGTGGCCTTTGAAGCTCCACATCGCCTCAAGGAGACATTGGGAGATATTCAAGAGATTTTAGGAGAGAGGCGAATAGCCATTTGTCGTGAGCTTACGAAGGTTCATGAGGAAGTCTTCAGGGGCAAGGTAAGCCAGGCGAGAGAGCATTTCACCGAGCCAAGAGGCGAGTTTACTCTGGTTATCGCAGGCAAGACCGAAGAAGGAGCCGAGATTACTGAGGAGGCGGAAAGAAAACTGTGGGAGTTTTGTCACCAAGGAATTGGTGCCAAGGAGGCAACATCTCGAGTGTCCAAACTTAGTGGCTTGTCAAAGAGAAAGCTTTACCAGGCTTGGCTGAACTTTAAGAAAGGAGGCTGAAAGTGCGACGAGGCTGCATTGCTATAGGCAAAGTTCAATGTGATGGCTGTCACAAATTTCTTGAACATGGGGAGCGCTATCTAGTAATCAATAGTGAGGAGGGCAAAAAACAACGCCTTTGCATTGACTGCTGCCTGGGCCGTGGCTACGCTTCACCCCAAACAGAGAAGGGAGACCAAATAATTACCTTTTTCCCCAGAGACTAAGCATTGTCAACTGTTAGCTACGAGGAGTAAGATGCCAAAGCACTCTGGAAGAGATTGCTTCACCTCGTTCGCAACAAGGATTGCCACGCTGCCCCTTAGCGGAGTTTATCCTGAGCGAGATTCTTCGGTCGCTTCCCCTTCGCTATGCTCAGGGCTTCGGCTCATCCCTCAGAGTGACAAGAAGTGAACGGCTCAGGGCTTCGGCTCACCGCAATGACATAAAGGAATCAATAGTTTACAATAATATGACTTTTTAGGGGGGAAGCTTTGAGTGAGCGTATTCTTATAGGTGTCGCCTGGCCTTACGCTAATGGGCCGCTACATTTAGGACATATCACTGGGGCCTATCTACCAGCTGATATTTTTGCTCGTTATCATCGCCTAAAAGGCAATGAGGTGCTGATGGTTTCAGGTAGTGATCAGCATGGGGCGCCAATTACAATTCGTGCTGAACAGGAATCTACCACACCACAAGAAATAGCAGCTAAGTATCATCAACAGTTCCTCGATTGCTGGCAAAAATTGGGCATTACTTTTGACTTATTTACTACTACCGGCACTCCAAACCATACACAGGTCACTCATGACATATTCCTAACTTTGCTCCATAAGGGCTATATCTACAAAGATAGAACGCTTCAGGCTTATTGCCCTAAGTGTCAGCGATTTCTTCCCGACCGCTATTTGGAAGGCACGTGTTCTTACTGTGGCTTCCCTAAAGCACGGGGNGATGAATGCGATGAATGTGGCAAGCCTTTAAANCCTTCAGAGCTTAAGGACCCTCATTGCTANTNATGTTCTACTCCAATTCGTTTTGAATCTTCTGANCACTTCTTTTTGCGCCTTAGTGCTTTCCAGGATAAGTTAAAGGCGTGGATAAAGGAGCAGACTCATTGGCGGCGTAATGTGCTTGGCACTGCGTGGAAGTTTTTAGATGAAGGATTGAAAGATAGAGCTATAACTCGTGATTTAGATTGGGGAGTGGCTGTGCCACAATCGGGCTTTGAGCATAAACGTATCTATGTGTGGTTTGAGGCAGTTATCGGTTACTTATCAGCAAGCAAGGAGTGGGCCAAACTGCATGGGGATGATAGCGCCTGGCAACCTTTCTGGCAAGGTGAGTCCAAGAGTTTCTATTTCATTGGCAAGGATAACATCTTTTTCCATACCCTTATTTGGCCGGCAATGCTGATGGGTTATGGCGGTCTAAATTTTCCTTACGATGTCCCTGCCAATGAATTTTTGACTATCGAAGGGAGAAAGCTTTCTACCAGTCGCAATTGGGCAATTTGGCTTCCTGATTATCTGGAACGATATGAGCCAGACCCTCTACGCTACGCCATAGCAGCGAATATGCCTGAGTCTGGAGATAGCGATTTTTCCTGGCGTGAATTCCTTCGTCGTAATAATAATGAGCTGGTAGCTACCTATGGTAATTTAGCTCATCGTGTTCTCACCTTCGCTTATCGCAATTTTGCTGGAGCTGTGCCCACGCCAGGTGAACTGGATGACCAAAGCCAGGGATTGCTTCACAAGGCTGAGGTTACCTTAGATAGTGTGGACAAGTTGCTTTACCACTGTAACTTTAAAGAAGCAATCAGAGAGGCTATGTCTTTAGCTCAGGAAGCTAATCGTTATCTTGATGAGCAAGCTCCATGGAAGAGTATTAAAGTGGAGCGACAGGCTTCAGCCCGATCTGTTTATACTGCTTTGTCTGTGTTGTCAACTTTGAAAACCACTTTCTATCCCTTCCTTCCCTTCAGCTCTGAGAAGCTCCATTCTTTCCTCGGCTTTGATGGCAGTGTGAAAGAAGTAGGTTGGAAATTTCAGCCACTAAGGCTGGGGCAGAAACTTCGCCAGCCACAACCTTTATTTGTCAAGCTAGATGACAGCATTGTTGCCCAGGAAACCAGCCGACTTAGCTCTGTGTCTAATTAGTAGCACCCCTTTGTCACCCTGAGCCGAAGCCCTGAGTCCTGACGATAGGAAGGAACCGAAGAGGAGATTCTTCGGTTCCTTTTCTCCCTCAGAATGACAAGAAACGAAGGGCTCAGAATGGCAATAGGGAAATGACAGAAGCAAGGAATTTCTAAATAAATTCAAATATCTAACACCTACAAGAGAGGGTAATATTCAGTGGTTAAGATTCAGAAGCCAGAATCCTTCCCATCTCTGCTGACTACTGGATTCAGGCTACTGATTGAGTTTTGGTCCTTTGAGCTTTAAGTATTAGATATTGTTTAGAATTTCGTGCTTAGGATTTAATCCCTGTCTAGGACTCGTATGCCACTATCTAATGCGTTTCGTCTAGCTCGAGGCTGGCTGTGGCGTTAGCCCTTCAAACAGTTTGTTAATTTCTGATTCCTCTAGAGTTTCACGAGCAAGGAGTTGCTCAGCAATTTGCTTTAATTTTGCTTTGTTCTCGGTTAGGATTTCCTTGGCAGTATTGTAAGCACGCTGAATGATATTATGCACCTCTTCATCAATTTCTTGGGCTATCTTATCGCTGTAATCTCTTTGTTCGCTAATCTCGCGACCCAAGAAGACGAGTTCTTGCCTTTGACCAAAGGTTCGTGGGCCCAATTTATCACTCATCCCATACTCAGTAACCATTTTTCGGGCTAGCTTAGTTGCTTGTTCTAAATCATTTTGTGCCCCTGTAGTCACCTCTCCGAAGGTGACTTCCTCAGCAACGCGTCCACCTAAGCTCACTGCCAATCTATCGTCAAACTGGGACTTTGTCCATAAATGACGGTCTTCAGTTGGCAGAAAGTGTGTCCAGCCTCCCATCATCCCCCGAGCAACAATGGAGATCTTGTGCACCGGGTCAGCATTAGGCAACATCCTGGCTGTCAAGGCATGCCCACTTTCATGGTAAGCAATTATTTCCTTTTCCCTGGGACTTATTACACGACTTCTCTTCTCTGGTCCAGCAATAGTGCGGTCGGCAGCTTCCTCAAGCTCTTTCAGCGATATATCTTTGCGGTCGTGCCGGGCAGCCAAGATGGCTGCTTCATTAACTAAGTTAGCCAAATCAGCTCCACTAAAGCCTGGTGTTTCCTTGGCTACTGTTCCAAGGTTGACCTCCTTAGCCAGCGGCTTGCCTTTGGCATGCACCTCCAGAATAGCCTTGCGGCCGTTTATATCGGGTAAGTCAATGACGATATGGCGGTCAAAACGGCCAGGGCGCAACAGGGCTGGGTCAAGGATATCAGGGCGATTAGTGGCAGCCATGACGATGACATTAGTATTGGTGTCAAAACCATCCATCTCAGACAAGATTTGATTTAGAGTTTGCTCTCTTTCATCATGCCCACCACCCAGGCCAGCGCCACGGTGTCGACCTACAGCATCAATTTCATCAACAAACATTAGGCATGGCGCATTGCGCTTGGCTTGCTCAAAGAGATCTCTAACCCTGGCAGCACCGACACCTACAAACATTTCCACAAATTCGCTGCCACTAATAGAGTAGAACGGCACATTGGCTTCCCCAGCTATAGCTTTAGCTAATAAAGTCTTGCCCGTTCCTGGTGGCCCTACTAGGAGCACACCTCGAGGTATACGTCCCCCCAGTGCATGGAATTTCTGAGGTGACTTGAGAAACTCCACTACTTCTTGAATCTCTTCCTTTGCTTCATCAGTCCCAGCGACATCAGCAAAAGTTACACCAGTCTTATTGCCTGAACTTAATCGTGCTCGGCTTTTGCCAAAGTTGAAGGCCTGGGTACCAGCGCCGCGGGCTGAGCGAAAAAGAAAGAAGAATAACCCCCCAAGCAGCATAATCGGCAAAACGACTTGCAAGGCTATCATTTTCCAGTCAGTGCCAGTAGGTTTAACATCAATTTTTATTCCTGCTTCTCCGAGGTTTATGCCCTCCTCTACAAGGTAATTACGCAAGTCATTAGTGCCACCTACAAAGGCCGCTTTAATCGTGGTTTCACCATCTTTCAAGCCCATAAGGGTATCACCATCTTGCCTAATAGTATCAATTTGTCCCTGCCTAGCTTGGTTAATAAAGGCAGCAAGGTCTACTTCTTCAGGACCACGGTTGAGCGGCAAAAAGGTAAACAGCACCACCATTGCCACTATTAATAATAGCAAGTAAAAGAAAGGGTTATGCCACCATTTCGATTTCATTTCCAGCTGAGCTTCATTATATCAGAGATACTACAAAATTAAAAAATCAAACGGGGCAAGCTCTAGCAGTTTTTGTGTCATTCCGAGCCATTTCTTTTTGTCATTGCGCGCGAAGCGTGGCAATCCATGTTGCGAACGAAGTGAAGCAATCTCCTGAGATTGCTTCGGCACTTTGTGCCTCGCAATGACGACAGAAGAAAGTCATGTTCACTACTCTATGAATGAGTATAAGCCTTGGTCAAAGTCTGCCGAAAGTAGTATAATATGATTTAAGGAGGTGAGTGCCTTTCTGGAAGCGGAGCAGATAGCGCGCCTAGCTACAGAAGTTGCTTCTGAGAAGCAAGCAAGGGATATTGCTATGCTAGATGTAAGAGATTTATGCTCGTTTGCGGATTATTTCGTTATTTGCAGTGCAGACACCAAGCGACATATTGAAGCTATTTGGCAGGGTATCAATGAGATGTTGCGGCATAGGGGTATCAAGCCACATCATAATGAAGGAACCTCTGATTCAGGTTGGATGCTTGCTGACTTCGGCTCGGTCATTGTTCACATATTTGCCTCTTCAGAGCGAGATTATTATCAACTGGATAAACTGTGGGATAAAGCGATTCCTATAGTTAGAATTCAGTGAGTAACGCAGTCTAACTAATCCATC
>JGI24025J20009_10002984_pt1 | contig 11769 bp, 12 predicted proteins | sample Cruoilmetagenom3_FD_20009 | JGI IMG/M metagenome (IMG submission 20009) | reverse complement strand
CTGCCAAGCCACTTTATCGGCACGATAAAATTCACTTCGCCGTGGCGCGGCGCTCGCTTTGGCACACATAATCCGCACCTTTCAAAAATCTCATGGAATACTGTGCGGTGCTCGGGCGTCGTTTTTGGGTTCCAGATGAGGGATTTTCACACAATCGACAGCTCGCTTGAAGCTTTGGCCTGACCTCCTGTAGATCAACAAAGACCGGTGGAGCATCCCAGCCGATCTTTCTAATGGGTCAGCCGCCAAGCCGTCACAGCGCTTCTGTGAACGAATTTCTTTTATCCTCCGCGATAGTCATTGCTGCATCGGCAAGGCTTTGGCGTATGGGATCGGCCCAAAAGCCCTCGGGCAGGCCAAGGCGTCTGCTGCTTGTCAGAGGCGAATCTATGCCCAAACCCATCGCCTCAAAGCTCACCATTGCAGGTTGTGCAGTGATGAATGCCAAAAGCCATTCTGCTTTGCTCTTTGTCACGGGGCAACGGCTTGCCGTCACCGGCGTCACCAATGTGCTTTTCGATTGCTACTTTGTGATGGTGACGTGCAATGGTGGCCTCAACCTTCCTCGTCGGGTGCTACGACATCAGCCTCGACTTCCACTGGTGCCTCGGCAGAGGGTGCTTCCGTAGCTTCCGCCTCCAGCGCCTCAGCCGCCGCTTTTGCCTGGTCAGACGGCACGCCTTCGTCCTCAAACCAACCGTGTGTGTTGTTTTCGCGTACCATCCAGTTCTGGATCAGTTTGGCGGCATTGCGAGACAGGTTTTCCATCTGCTTTTCGCGGGATTGGGTCAGGCCTGATCCAAGTATCGTATTGGCTGAAAAGCTCTCGATCACCGTCACCTGATGTGGCTCTTCATTCAGTTTGGCCTGAGCTGCATCATCCCAAACGGTCACATGCAGAATCAAGGCTGATTTGGGAGACGCCACAACAGGCACGCCGGGAATGGCCAATACATAGCCCTCAATACTGATCCCGAAATGATACAGCTTGTCACCATCATACCGGCTGAACCTTTCGTCCATCGCGCCGACCATGGCGGCGATCCATTCTTCCTTGCTGGCCTCGCGTGATGCAGGCCCTTTGGTCAGGTTTGGCGCAACCGATACGTTGTGACCCATATGGAAATTGCCCAGATAGATGGGTGCTTCATCCAGATCATTCGGGTTGGTGCAGGCGGCCATCATCAATACGGCAGCAATAAGCGGAATAAGTCGCGTCATGAGATCCCCCAAGGATTCTTTCAAAGGTTCCGATAAACAAATTGCAGGGCGGGTGCAACGATTTGCCTCGGCGCGGCATCGTACTTATGTTGCACTTAATCCACAGGAGTGCACCGATGGCCCCCTCCAATCCCCCCGCCAAACCCCCTGTCTTTGTGCCGCTGGTCACTCAGCCGATGGGATTGCTTGCCTCATTGTCGGCCTCACGTCGTAACCTGCTGAGCATCATCCCCGAAATATGTGTGAAACAACCCATGGTATCGGGGCGCACGGGCAGGCGTTGGCATATGGTCATGGACCCCGCGTCTATCCGGCGTATGCTTTTGGAAAACCTTGATAATTACCCAAAATCAATGGTCACGAAAAACCTGCTGCGCCCGGCGATTGGTGATAGCCTGTTCATCGCGGAGGGCGCGCATTGGCGTTGGCAACGCCGTGCCGCAGCGCCGGTGTTTTCCCACCGCAACGTCACAAATCTGGCCCCCATCATGAGCGCCGCAGCCGAGCGCAGTTGTGAGCGGATCATTGCCGCTGGCCCCCGCGCCGTGGACATGGCCGAAGACATGGTGCGCACCACTTTTGATGTGATCAGCGATGTCACATTTTCCGGCGATGGGCAGATGGATGCCGATGCCGTTCATAAGGCGATTGATGCCTATATTTCTGCGGCAGGCAAAGTCTCGCTTTTTGATTTGCTGGGCTTTCCTGATTGGGTGCCACGACCGGGCCGGGTGTTTTCTGGCCAGTCGGTAAAGCAGATGAAACAAGTGGCAGATGAGGCGATCGAGGCCCGGCGAACCCGCAGTCAACACGGCGTGGCTGACCTGTTGGATCTGCTGTTGGCGGGGCAAGACCCTGAAACCAAGCGCAGCATGAACACCGCCGAGTTGCGCGATAACCTGCTGACCTTCATCGTGGCCGGGCATGAAACCACAGCCCTGACTTTGGCATGGTCTTTGTATCTCTGCGCGTATGATCAAGGCGTGCAGGACAAAGCCCGCGCACAGGCCCAAGAGGTTCTGCAAGGCCGCGCAGCAACCGGCGATGATGTGGCCAGCCTGCCTTTCATTCGCATGATCGCAGATGAGGCGTTGCGGCTTTATCCCCCGGCCGCAATGATATCTCGCACGGCTCTGGCTCCTGACGAGCTGTGCGGCCGCGAGGTGCGCCCCGGTGACACCGTGATCATCCCGATCTACGCTTTGCACAGGTCTGAATTGCTGTGGGACGCGCCTAACATGTTTCGCCCCGAACGCTTTGCTGATCGCAAGGCGATTGAGCGTTACGCCTATCTGCCGTTCGGGGATGGCCCGCGCATTTGCATTGGGGCCAGCTTTGCGCTGCAAGAGGTGGTGATCATTCTGGCGACGCTGCTGTCGCGGTTCCGATTTACGCCCGTGACAGGCCACGACCCTGATCCGGTGCAAATTCTGACATTGCGCCCCGAGGGTGGCGTCTGGTTGGAGGCCGAGCCGCTTTAGGGGCATCGCCATTGCGCGCACCAGCCCGGCAAACAGGCCGGAATCGCGCCGTCACACTCAGGTAAACCGATTATCCCGAGGAAACCCACGCGGCGCCATACGCCCGGCACTGGCCCGCTTGCCCTGCCATTCGCTCAACTCCGTTTCAGTGCGGGTGCGCCCGGCCGGATCAAGCCAGCTTAGCCCTTCGGCCAGCGTAAAGGTGGTGGCATCGGACAGCCCGCCGTCCTTGTATTTCTGCAGGCGCACGCCTTTGCCACGGCCCATTTCTGGCAACTCATCCAGGGCGAACAGCAGCACTTTGCGGTTTTCGCCCACACAGGCCACATGATCGCCCGACACCGGTTTGCACACCGCAGCGCGCACATCGCCCCGGACGTTCAGCACCTGTTTGCCAGTGCGGGTCTGGGCCAGCACCTCATCCTCGGGCACAACAAACCCGTCGCCCGCTGTTGAGGCCACCAACAATTTGCGCCCCGGCGTGTGAATAAAGATATCCACGATCTCGGCCTCATTGGGCAGATCAACGATCAACCGCAACGGCTCGCCCATGCCACGCCCGCCGGGCAGGTTGGCGGCCGACAGCGTGTAAAACCGCCCGTTTGAGCCAAAGGCCAGCAGCCGGTCAGTGGTTTCCGCATGGAACATGAAACGTGGTGCATCACCATCTTTGAATTTCAGCTCACGCTCCAGATCAATATGGCCGGTCATCGCGCGGATCCAGCCCATCTGGCTGCACACAACTGTGATCGGTTCGCGCTCGATCATCGCCTCTAGTGGGACATCTTCGACATCGCCGGCTTCGGCAAACTGCGTGCGCCGCGCGCCATATTCGTAAGCTTTGCCAAAGGTCTTTTTGACCTCGCGCAACTGGTCGGAAATCGCATTCCATTGCAGATCATCACTGTCCAGAAGGTCCTCAAGCCCGGCGCGTTCTGCCATCAGGGCGTCACGTTCCTTGATCAGCGCGTCTTCTTCCAGACGCCGCAGTGAGCGCAGGCGCATGTTCAAAATGGCTTCGGCCTGCACATCCGACAGCCCGTTTTCGCGGCCCTCATAGCTGTGTGGAACCGCCCGCGGATCGGCGCTTTCGCTCAGCACGCCTGCGGCTTGGGCATCCATATCGGCCACCAGGGTCAGCGCGCCCACATCTACGCCCGCCAAAGGCGAGACATAGGCATCCTCATCCATCGCACGGGGCAGGATGGATTGATGTGGGCGGCTCCAATCCTCAAACATCAGGGCGGCTTTGGGATCATCATCATAGCGGATGATCTCAATCACCCGATCAAGGTTCAAAAACGCCGTGATCAGCCCTTGCAGTACTTCCAGGCGGTGATCAATCTTGGCCATCCGGTGGCGTGAGCGGCGCTCCAGCACCTCGCGGCGGAAATCAAGAAAGGCACGCAGCACTTCCTTCAACGAACAGACCTTGGGCGTCAGCCCGTCAATCAGCACGTTCATATTCAGCGAGAACCGCACCTCCAGATCGGAATTGCGGTACATCATGTTCATCAGAACATCCGGCTCCACATTCTTGGAACGTGGTTCAAGGATCAGGCGGATATCCTCGGCGCTTTCGTCACGCACATCGGCGAGGATCGGAATTTTCTTGGTCTGGATCACCTCGGCGATCTTTTCGATCAGCTTGGATTTTTGCACCTGATAGGGGATTTCAGTGACAACAATCTGCCACTGGCCACGGCCCAGATCCTCGACCTCCCATTTGCAGCGCAGGCGGAATGATCCGCGCCCGGTGCGATAGGCCTGTGCGATATTCTCTGCCGGCTCCACAATCACGCCACCAGTGGGAAAATCAGGGCCGGGCACATAATTGAGCAGGGTATCATCGCGCGCATCGGGCACTTTGATCAGATGCAGGCACGCATCCACCAGTTCAGCGATGTTATGGGGCGGAATATTGGTGGCCATGCCCACAGCGATGCCCGATGATCCATTGGCCAGCAGGGTGGGAATCTCAGCAGGCAGAACGGCGGGTTCGCTCAGGCGGCCATCATAGTTGGGCCGAAAATCGACAGCATTCTCATCCAGACCATGCAGCATGGTTTCTGCCACAAAGGTCATGCGCGCCTCGGTATAGCGCGAGGCAGCCGGGTTATCCCCATCAATATTGCCAAAGTTACCCTGGCCATCGACCAACGGGTAACGCACGGCAAAATCCTGCGCCAAACGCGCCATGGCATCGTAAATCGCGGCATCACCATGGGGTGGAAATCGCCCATCGTATCGCCGGCGATCTTGGCGGATTTCATAAACTTGCCGTTTGAGGCCAGCCGCAAACGGTGCATCGCATATAAAATCCGGCGATGAACCGGCTTCAAACCATCACGCGCATCGGGCAAAGCACGGTGCATGATGGTAGAAAGCGCATAGGTCAGATAGCGATCGCCAATAGCCCGGCGCAACGGTTCTGATACCGTCGGTGCGCCGATGTTGGGGTCGTCTGTCAAATCACTCATAGATGATGTGATACAAGGGTGCGGAATCGTCGACAATCCCTTAATGCGCTATGTTGCGCTGAAACCTGCAAAACCACATATGAGGAGAATTCTAAGGTTTTCCCATGAAGCGCGTAAGCGAATCGTATAAGTTATGCCTCAGACAAGGTATGTGGTGTGGTAACCGGGAGTACGCGCGATGTGGCGCTTTATGGCAATAACTTTCGCATTTTTGGGCTGGTCGTTCTATGAAATGAGCGGCGGCAGCGATTATGCGCCTGGCGCAAACTCATTCCAGGCCCGTGCGGTTGAAGGCGATGTCAGCCCAACGGATGTGCAAATGGCACAGCTGGATGATATGGACCAACCTTTAGCGGATGCAAATTCAGCAGTTGTCACACGCTCGGTCGCCTCATTGGGAGATCTTGACCTGAATGATGGCACCCGTTTCCAGATCACGCTGGCCTCGGTTGATGCAACCGATGAATATGATCCAACCGAAGAACTGGAAACAGCTGCGGTTGAACATGAAACCACCACCATTGACGCCGCCGTCGCCGATGCTGTCACGGCTGAGACCACCGCCGTTGAAGACGAAAACAACGTGCCGGAAAGTGTTCTTACCGGTTTTGTTGGGCAAGAGGTGTTCAGCCTTGAAACCTATGTGCAGCGCCAGACCGGAGTTCTGCTGGAGCCCAGTGATCAGGCCGGGTACGTATCGGTTGTGGGCGGTGATGTCCGCGAAGTCACCGGAAGCTCAGTAAACATGCGCGCAGGCCCCGGTACGGATTTTGAAACAGTTGGCAAACTGTCCAAGGGCACCCAAGTCGCGGTTCTGGATGACCCGGGCAATGGTTGGCTTATGTTCGAAGTGCTTGAGACCGGCCAGACCGGTTGGATGGCTGATTGGCTTGTGACTGCCTCTAACTAACGCCTGTCACCTACAGCATGACCAGGATTTTACGCAATGGTCTAATTGCATTGTGACTGGCCACAGGGCATAGCTGGGCCATGACAGGAAAATCCATACTTATCACAGGCTGTTCCAGCGGTATCGGTTACGATGCTGCCCATGGCCTTCGTGCGCTCGGGTGGCGCGTTTTTGCATCCTGCCGCAAGGCTGACGATTGCCAGCGTTTGATTGAAGAAGGCTTTGAAAGCCCTTTGATCGACTATCAGGACGAGGCCACAATCACCTCGGGCCTGGCCGAGGTGTTGCAGGCCACCGGCGGCACGCTGGACGCATTGTTTAACAACGGGGCGTTTGCCTGCCCCGGTCTGGTCGAGGATCTGCCCACCGGCGCCTTGCGCGCAATCTTTGAGGCCAATTTCTTTGGCTGGCACGAATTGACCCGCCAGATCATCCCGGTGATGCGCGCTCAGGGCCATGGCCGCATCGTGCAAAACTCATCCGTTCTGGGCATCGTAACATTGCCGTGGCGCGCGGCCTATGTCAGCACCAAGTTTGCGCTTGAGGGGCTGACAGATACGATGCGCATCGAAATGAAAGGCACCGGCATTCATGTTGTTCTGATTGAACCCGGCCCCGTCACGTCCAGGATCCGTGAAAATGCCATTCCACATTTTGAGCGTTGGATTGATTGGCAAGCCTCACCGCGTGTTGATGCCTATCGCCAGGGGTTGAAAACACGCCTGTACGAAAGCACTGGCCCCGACACGTTTGAATTGCCCGCCTCAGCCGTCACCAAAAAACTGGTGCGCGCCCTGGAATCGCGCCGCCCACGGCCGCGGTATTATGTGACCACGCCGACCTATGCCATGGGACTGGCGCGCCGATTGTTGCCCACCCGGCTGTTGGATTGGTGTCTCAGCAAGGCGTGACAATTTTGTGGCTTCGCTTTTGGCGCGCCAGCCACTACATCAAACCTGTTACTTCACTGCTGAAGGGGGACACCCATGCTGCAAGACCCACTGTTTTTGATGGTCGCCGCCGCGATGCTGGCCGTTGTTGCGATTCTGGTCCTTGGCATTAGTCATTTCGGCAAGGGCGATCTGGAATCGGCCAAAAAATCAAACAAGATGATGCAATACAGGATCGGCGCACAGGCCTTGGCCGTGGTTTTGATTCTGCTCTTTCTCTGGATGCGATCAGGAGGCTGACGAATGGTTGTTTTGAATAAAATTTACACCAAAACTGGTGATTCTGGCGAAACGGCTTTGGGCAATGGCACGCGCGTGGCCAAGCATTCGGCGCGGGTGAGCGCCTATGGCACCGTCGACGAGGTGAACGCCACAGTCGGATTGGCCCGCCAGCATGCGTCGGGCGACGTGGACGATGCCTTGGCGCGCATTCAGAATGATCTGTTTGATCTGGGTGCTGATTTTTGCCGCCCGGACATGGAAAAAGACGCCGACGCCGAATATGCACCCCTGCGGGTTTCTGATGCGCAGGTGGCACGCCTTGAGTCTGAGATTGATGCAATGACCGCCGTATTGGAACCTCTGCGCAGCTTCATCCTGCCCGGTGGATCAGCGTTGGCAGCACAAATGCACCTGTGTCGCACAGTGTCACGTCGGGCCGAGCGCCTGGCGGTGGAACTGGCCACAATAGAAAGCGTGAACCCGGCAGCGGTGAAATACCTCAACCGGCTCAGCGATTGGTTTTTCGTGGCAGGCCGCATGGCCAACAATGACGGCAAAGATGATGTTTTGTGGGTGCCGGGCGCAAATCGCTAGTTGCTTTGGAGCTGACTGTGGACCGGTTTCACCCAAACGTTGGGTGAAATCTATCCGCCGGTGACAACGTGAAAATCTCGGCCCCCGTGGCGGTCACGCCAATTGAGTGCTCAAACTGCGCCGATAGCGATTTATCCCGTGTCACGGCTGTCCAGTCATCTGCCAGAATTTTGGTTTCAGGCCGCCCCAGATTGACCATCGGTTCAATCGTAAAGAACATGCCTTCCTCCAGCACAGGCCCGGTGCCCGCGCGCCCGTAATGCAGCACATTGGGGGGCGAATGAAACACCCGGCCCAGCCCATGCCCGCAGAAATCACGCACCACGGACATGCGTTGACGTTCCACAAAGCTCTGGATCGCGTGGCCAATATCACCAAAGGTATTGCCCGGCTTCACCGCTTCAATCCCGATCATAAGGCTGTCATGCGTGATCTGGATCAGCCGCTCGGCCTTGCGGCTCAGCTTGCCGGCCACATACATCCGCGACGTATCACCATACCAGCCATCAACAATCACAGTGACGTCAATATTCAGGATATCGCCATCCTTCAGCTTTTTGTCACCCGGAATGCCATGGCAAACCACATGATTGACGCTGATACAGCTGGCATGCCGATACCCCTTATAGCCAATCGTGGCTGATTTTGCGCCTGCCGCATTGACCTGATCTTCGATCATTTTGTCCAGCGCAGCGGTGGTTTGGCCGACAAACACATGCTCGCTCAGACTGTCCAGAATTTCGGCTGCCAATCGGCCTGCCTTGTGCATGCCTGCAAAATCCGCGTCCTCATGGATGCGAATTCCGTCTCGTGTCATGCGCCCGCGATGTTGATCGTTCAAGTGCGGCTCCTCGCTATGCGGCTGGTTTCACAGGGGCATATTTAGGCGTCCTTGGCCAAAAGCGCCAGAGGCTTCACATAAAACTGCGACAGGTTGACCACAGCAAAAAATAGGGCTTGCCAATGGAGGGGTTTAATTGTCAGACGTTTAATTGTCAGACAATAGACTCAGCATATGGACAAAACAACCATGACCCAGAAAATTGACACCATCCTTGATGCCGCCCGTCGCCATTGCGCCGAGGACATCACACCAAATGTGGATGCCTGGAACGCCGCTGGCGTCTGGCCGCGTGCGGCGTCGGACAAAGCCGCGGCCATGGGTTTGACCGGCCTTTATGCACCCGAAGAATTTGGCGGGCAGGGCTTGCCTCTGGGTGAGGGTATCCGAGTGTACGAAGAGTTGGGCAAAGGAGATGGGGCATATGCCTTTGCGTTGTCGATGCACAACATTTGCACATTCGCATGCTGTGGTTTTGGCACGGACCCGTTCAAAAAGGCCTGGGGCGCAGAGCTGACATCGGGCCGCAAGCTGGCGAACTTTGCCCTGAGCGAGCCACAATCAGGTTCGGACGCCACCAATATGTATTCGCGCGCCGTGATCAACGATGACGGCACCTGGACCATCAATGGGGCCAAGGCCTGGGTCAGCTTGGCCGGCGAGGCGGATGTATATTTTACCGTGGTCAAAACGACAGATCAGCCGGGTCACCAGGATATGGCGATGATTGCCATTCCCGCCGATGCCGCGGGGCTGAGCTTCGGTGCGCTGTATGACACGCCATCCTACAAATTCCTGCCTCTCTCTGAGATGTATATGAAGGATGTGGTTGTCAGCGCAGACAATATCATTTTGCCGGTAGGTCAAGGCTTGCAAGGATCGCTTATGGCGATCGACATCGCACGGGTGTCCATCGCGTCGGGCTGTTGTGGTTTGATGCAGTCCGCGCTGGATACAGCCCTGGCCTATTCTGCCAACCGCAAAATGTTTGGCGGCAAGAACCTTGATCTGGAGGGCATTCAGTGGATGCTTGGCGATGTGGCAACGGATCTTGAGGCGTCCAAGCTGCTCTATCGTGCGGCGGCCAATGCGCTGGGCACGCCAGAGGGGCCAGTGATGGCGGCACATGCCAAACGCTTTGTGCCCGATGCAGCCGTGAAAGCGGCCAACACCTGCACTCAGGTGCTGGGTGGCATGGGGTTGTTGCAGCCCTACGGAATGGACCGCTTGTCACGGTTGGCGCAGATGTTGCGGATTGTGGATGGCACCACCGAGGTCAGCCGCGTGGTGATCGGCCGTAGCCTGCAAAAGCGCGCCAAAACCTTGCCACCATTGCCGATCCCCAAAGGTTTTGGCGAAAGTTAAACCACGTCCAGGCGGGTTGCGATTTCTATTCCGTCGGGGGTGATGGTGGTGCCATAGGCCAGCACCTCAACCCCGGCGGCGCGGGCTTTTGCGTAGGCTTGGGCGTAGTTTGGATCAATGTCGGCGGCCACGCTGACACGGGTGCAATCGGTGCGCTGCACCAGATAAAACAGCACAGCACGGTGGCCCTCTTGGGCCATTTGCGCCAGCGCGCCAAGGTGCTTTGCCCCGCGTGCCGTCACACTGTCAGGGAACTCGGCCAATTCTGCCTGACGCGACAGGGTGACGGATTTCACCTCGACATAGGCATCCGGCAGGCCGGGGTGTTGCAACAAGAAATCAATCCGGCTGTTTTCGCCGTATTTCTGCTCGGGCCGCACAGTTTCATAGGCCGCCAGTTCAGGGATGCCGGGCGCTGTGATCACCCTCTTCAGCGCCCGGTTGGGCACGGATGTATCAACGCCGGTGAAATGGCCATTCTCATGATCGACCAGACGCCAGCCATATCTGAGCTTTTTCTTCGGGTCATCATTTGGCTCCACCCAAATCCGCATACCGGGGTCTGCCAGCCCCATCATTGATCCGGGATTGGCGCAATGCGCAACCACGTCGCGGCCGTCAGCCTCCAGCCGGACATCGGCCAAAAAGCGTTTATAGCGCCGGATGAGGCGGGCAGGTTCAAGAGGGGTTTGAAAGCGCATGCCAGCTTGCCTATACCGGAGACCAACCGCATTCAAGGATGGCACCCCATGTCCAACCCAACAGCCGCCATGCTGGTCATCGGCGATGAGATCCTTTCAGGCCGCACGCGAGATGCCAACATGTACCACCTCGCAGGGGAATTGACCGCTGTTGGCATTGATCTGTGCGAGGTGCGCGTGATCTCGGATGACCCCGGTGCCATTGTTGCCGCTGTGCAGGCGTTAAGCGCGGCATATGACACGGTGTTCACCTCGGGCGGTATCGGCCCGACCCATGATGACATCACCGCTGACAATGTGGCAAAGGCGTTTGATCGCCCCATTGGCGTGCGGGATGATGCCCGTGCCATTCTGGCCGCTCATTATGAAACCTCAGGCCAGCAACTGAATGAGGCGCGCCTGCGCATGGCCCGTATCCCCGATGGCGCCACGTTGATTGATAACCCAATCAGTGCCGCCCCCGGATTTACCCTGGAAAATGTGCATGTGATGGCAGGGGTGCCGACGATCTTTCAGGCGATGGTGGCCTCCGTTTTGCCCACACTCACAGGCGGTGCCCCGATCATATCGCAATCGCAACGTATTTACCGGGGCGAGGGCGATATCGCCGGGCCTCTGGGGGCATTGGCCAAGCGCTATTCAAACCTCTCCATCGGCTCTTACCCGTTTCAACAAGATGGCGTGTTTGGCGCCCACATCGTAATTCGGGGCAGTGACGCGGCACAGGTGACGGCCGCCATGGCCGAATTGAACGCGGAGTTCCCAGCATGATGCCATCAGTCCAGACCCTCTATGATGTCATCGAGACCACCTGGCCCCCAGCCAGCACCCATGTACAAGGCCCCTTCACCCTGCGCGATGGGGCGGGGGGTGGCAAACGTGTATCCGCCGCCACCACCACCACCGCGAGACAGCCGGTCACGGCTGAAGAGCTGCCCGCCGCCGAACGCGCCATGGCTGACATGGGCCAACCCCCACTGTTCATGATCCGCAACGGTGATACC
>JGI24025J20009_10002983_pt1 | contig 11770 bp, 11 predicted proteins | sample Cruoilmetagenom3_FD_20009 | JGI IMG/M metagenome (IMG submission 20009) | reverse complement strand
GCTCATGTGTCACCCTAATACCAAGCCCCCACAGCTTGTTCCTGGTTCCATAATACACAGACCTGGCCAGTTTTGTTAAAAACCCATCTATTTGGTTAACTGATATCATACAGCTGCCGCTTGGGCGTGGCTTGTGTTCTTACTTCACGTCAGCCGCGAAACGCTTTAGGACATCTGGCAACGAGTAAGGAGACGTCAACGTGATACAATCCATGACCGGTTTTGCCTCAGCCCAGGGGGGCGCCCACGGGTTCAGCTGGAGTTGGGAGTTACGTTCAGTCAATGGCAAGGGGCTGGATGTACGGCTGCGTGTGCCCGAATGGATTGACGGGCTGGAAGCTGCGTTGCGCAAAACCTTGGGCGGCGCTTTGGCGCGCGGCAATGTCAACCTGACCCTGAAATTGCAGGCCGAGGATCAGGCCACTGGGCTTGTGCTCAACCAGGCGCAATTGAATAATGTGCTGGCAGCCATGGCCGAGGTTGAAACCCAGGCGATGGATCAAGGGCTGACGCTGGCGCCCGCCAATGCCGCCGACATCCTGAGCCTGCGCGGTGTGCTGGACCACGCCAGCACTGTGCCCGACACCACAGCCCTGAGCAAAACACTGATCGCAGATTTTGAACCCGTTCTGGCCGGGTTCCTTGAAATGCGCGCACATGAAGGGGCCGCCCTAAGCGAGGTGCTGTCAAATCAACTGTACCAGATAGCAAAGCTGACCGCTGACGCCGCTCAAATCGCCAAGTCCCGCGCACCCGAAGTCGAGGCGCATCTGCGCACAACACTGGCAAAGGTTCTGAATGCTGCCGATGGCGCTGACGAGGCGCGCATCGCACAAGAGCTGGCCTTGCTGGCCGTCAAGGCCGATGTCACCGAAGAGATCGACCGTTTGGGCGCCCATGTCAGCGCCGCCCATGCCCTGATAGCCGCCGGATCCCCCATCGGGCGCAAACTGGATTTTCTGGCACAGGAATTCAACCGAGAGGCCAACACGCTGTGTTCCAAGGCCCAAAACACCGGGCTGACCACCGTGGGAATAGAAATGAAAACGGTGATCGACCAGATGCGCGAACAGGTGCAAAATGTGGAATAGGTGGGGGGTGTTCGAAACGAATGCGATTTCTTACCATCAGATAGCAAGGGACAAAGCATGAGCGACAGACGTGGATTGCTGATCATTTTGTCGTCACCCTCGGGTGCTGGCAAATCAACCTTGACCCGTCGACTGAGGGAATGGGACGACAGCTTGAGTTTCTCGGTCTCGGCCACAACCCGTGCGCCGCGAGATGGCGAACAGGATGGGCGCGACTACCACTTTTTGTCAGAAGAGAAATTCAAGCAGGATGTGGTGAATGGGGACATGCTGGAACATGCCCATGTGTTCGGTAATTTCTATGGCTCGCCGCGCAAACCGGTGCAGGCGGCAATTGATCGCGGACAGGATGTTTTGTTTGACATCGACTGGCAGGGCGCACAGCAGATCTCCAATTCGGCGCTGCAAGCACATGTTTTGTCGATCTTTTTGTTGCCGCCTTCCATATCTGAACTGCACCGCAGATTAGAGATGCGCGGCCAAGACAGTGCCAAGGTGATCGCCAAGCGGATGCAGAAAAGCTGGGACGAGATCAGCCATTGGGACAGCTATGATTTTGTGCTGGTCAATGATGATCTTGATGCCACCGAGGCCAAGCTGAAGAGCATTGTCACAGCCGCGCGCCTGCGCCGCTCGCAACAACCAGGGCTAAACGATCACGTGCGTGTGTTACACGCCGAATTTGAAGGAATGCAGTAATGATTTATGCGCTCGAGGATTGGCGCCCCGAAACGCCTGAGGACGAAGATTTCTGGGTTGCCCCGGATGCCAATGTCATTGGCAAGGTGGTGCTGCACAGTGCCAGCTCGGTCTGGTTTGGGTCCACATTGCGTGGCGACAATGAGGTGATCACCCTTGGCATAGGCTCAAACATTCAGGAAAACTGCGTGCTGCACACGGATATGGGGTATCCGCTGAGCATCGGGGCGGGGTGCACCATTGGCCATAAGGCCACGCTGCATGGCTGCACTTTGGGTGACAATGTGCTGATCGGCATGGGCGCCACAGTGCTGAACGGTGCTGTGATTGGTGACAATTGCCTGATTGGGGCCGGGGCGTTGGTCACCGAAGGCAAAACCATTCCGGCGGGGTCTTTGGTGATGGGCGCGCCGGGTAAGGTGGTGCGCCAGTTGGATGAGGCCGCCATTGAGGGCTTGCGCAACAGCGCGTTGGGGTATCAGGCCAACATGCGCCGTTTCCGCTCTGGTTTGCAGGCGCTTTAGGCAATGGATGCGCAGGATTTTGGGGCTTTGCTTGAGGCTATGCCACTGCCTGCTGTGCTGATTGGGGCGGATGAGCGGATCATCACCGCCAACACCAAGGCGCAATCGCTGTTGGGCTCACAGGTTAAGGGTCGGCATTTCATAACAGTGTTGCGCCAACCTGCCGTGTTGGACACGATCGAGCTTTGCCTGCAAGACGCCACGCCACGCCAGACCCAGTATTTAACCAATGACGGCGCACAAGACACCACCTTTATTGTCAGCTGTGCACAGGTCAGCTCCGCGGCAGGCCAGGCCGTGCTGGTCAGTTTTGAGGATATCACCCACCAGCAACAGGTCAGCCAGATGCGCCGCGATTTTGTGGCCAATGTCAGCCACGAGTTGCGCACGCCCCTGACGGCCCTCTTGGGGTTTATCGAAACCTTGCAAGGCCCTGCACGCAACGACTCTGCCGCCACTGACCGGTTTTTGGGCATCATGTCAGGCGAAGCCGGGCGGATGGAACGCTTGGTGAATGATCTGTTGTCACTCAGCCGGGTTGAATCCGGGGAACGCATGCGCCCAACGACAATCATAGAGGTGGGCGGGGTGATCCAATCTGTCTTGCATACGCTGCGGCCACTGGCGGCAGAGACCGATGTGACGATCACCCTGAAGGCGCCTGAGACGCCCGTGAACATACCCGCTGACGCTGATCAATTGGCTCAAGTCATGTCAAACCTGATCGAGAACGCGATCAAATATGGTGGCGCAGGCAAAGAGGTTGAAATCACTCTGAGCCAATCCGCCAACGAACCTTTGGTGCGTGGCCCCGCCGCCGTGATTGTGGTGCAAGACCACGGCCCCGGCATTGAAGACATCCATTTGCCGCGCCTCACCGAACGGTTTTATCGCATTGATAACCACCGCTCTCGCGAGATGGGCGGCACGGGACTGGGGCTGGCGATTGTGAAACACATCATCAACCGACACCGAGGACGGCTGCGGGTGAGCAGCACCATTGGGCAGGGCAGTGAATTTCGCGTGGTGTTGCCTGCTGAGGCCGTGACATGAGCAAGTCAAACCGCGCTGTTCTGTTGACAATGTAAGGTCAAATGCGCCGCCTTGCTTGGGCAATCCTTGCGGCCAATGACGAGTGAGCGCGGCCCAGAGCATCGTTTGATATCAATCTATGCCCCAGAAATTTCCGCTAAATCGGGCGTTGTCATAAATCCGTTACAAAACCTTAACAAAAGCGTTGTTGAGGGCTCCTATCACGCGACTCAGCGGTTTCCTGAAATTGGGGGACCGACCTATTCAAATCAGGAGAGAACAACCATGCCTTTCTCGAAATCGACAACCTCTGCTCTGGCCATTCTGGCGCTGTCGGCCACCACGGCAATTGCGCGCGACAATGTGCAGGTTGCCGGGTCGTCCACCGTGTTGCCCTATGCCTCAATCGTGGCCGAAGCCTTCGGCGAAAACTTTGATGTCCCGACCCCGGTTGTTGAATCGGGCGGCTCGTCGGCAGGCCTCAAGCGATTCTGTGAAGGTGTTGGCGAAAACACCATCGACATTGCCAATGCCTCGCGCAGGATCCGCGAAAAAGAAATCAAAGCCTGCGCCGAGGCCGGTGTCACCGAGATCATCGAAGTGCGCATTGGTTATGACGGCATCGTTTTTGCCAGCCAAATCAATGGGCCAGCTTTTACCGAATTCTCGCAATCAGATCTGTTTAACGCCTTGTCACCCCAAGTTGTTATGGACGGCAAGCTGATTGATAACCCCTATCAGAAATGGTCAGATTTCAACGCTGATCTGCCTGATGTAGACATTGCCACCTTCATCCCCGGCACCAAACACGGCACGCGTGAAGTGTTTGAGGAAAAAGTGCTGGTTCAGGGCTGCAAAGACACAGGCGCATATGACCTGCTGCTGGCTGTTGCTGAAGGTGACAGCGAAAAAGCCAAGAAAAAGGCGGCCAAAAAGGCGTGTTACCACGTTCGCACCGACGGTAAATCAGTCGACATTGACGGCGATTACACCGAAACACTGGCGCGGATCGACAGCAACCAAAACGGCATCGGCGTTTTTGGGTTGGCGTTTTATGAAAACAACACCGACACGCTGAAGGTGGCCACAATGGGCAACATTGAACCCACCACCCAAAGCATTGCCTCGGGTGAATACCCGGTGTCGCGCCCGTTGTTCTTTTACATCAAAAAGGCCCATATCGGCGTGATCCCCGGCCTGAAAGACTATGCTGAGTTCTTTGTCAGCGATGAGGTCGCAGGCCCAGACGGCCCGTTGGCTGAATATGGTCTGGTGTCTGATCCTGAGCTGGAAGCCACACAAACATCCGTGGCCAATGAGACCCTGCTGACGGGAATGTAATCAACCACTTGGGGCGGCGCGCCTTGTGCCGCCCTGATCCTTTTTGCGCAACACCACGGAGCTGTCATGCCTCTTCACTGGCTTGTTCTGATCGTCCTGGCCCTTTCAGCCGTTGGGTTTTTCATGGGGCGCGGACGTGCGTTACGCGATGCTGGTGGTGATCGGCGCCTCCTGCATTCACTGCCGCATTATTACGGCGCCAATGTTGCGCTTTCGGCCATGGTGCCCGCCTTTGGGGTGATGCTGATCTGGTTGTTGGCACAACCCTTGATCGTGAATGCCTCGATTGAGCGCATGATCCCTGCAGATGCCCTTCCTGAGGGTCACACTCTTAGCCTGGTGATGTCGGATGTACGCCGCGTCGCACAGGGCCTGGATATTGCCGTGGAACGGGGTGTGCTGAGCGACGCTGAGGTGGCAAGCCTGAGTGCCGATGAGACAGATATTCGTGCCATGCTTGGTGATGTTGGTGTGGCTCTTGGGGCTGAAGTGCCGGGCCAGTGCTGGAAGCTGCCAAAAACCACCGCCAACTGACAGCGCGTGGTGCCATGGTCATGAGTATCGCGGTGGTGGCGCTGGCGCTGATCGGGTTTGCCTACGCCTATCGGCGCACCAACGCGCAATTTCGGGCCCGAAATATTGTCGAGGCAGGCGTGCGCGCCCTTTTGATTATGGCCGCAAGCCTGGCGATCCTGACCACGCTGGGCATTATCTTGTCGCTGATTTTTAACACCATCGAGTTCTTTCGTTTGCACCCGGCTCGGGATTTCTTCTTTGGCTCGGTCTGGGCACCCAGCTTTGGCGGGGGGTCAGAATTGGCGGTGCTGCCACTGTTGTGGGGTACGCTTTACATCTCGTTTATTGCCTTGGTCGTTGCGGTGCCTGTGGGCCTGTTTTCGGCCATTTACCTGTCAGAATATGCCGGGTCCAAAATGCGCGCCTATATCAAGCCGCTGATCGAAATTCTGGCAGGCATTCCCACCATCGTTTATGGTCTGTTTGCCTTGCTGACAGTTGGGCCGTTGCTGCTGGGCCTGTTCGGCAGTAACGGCTTGGGGTGGATGCAGGCAGGCACCGCCGTTATGACTGCCGGGCTGGTGATGGGTATCATGTTGATCCCTTTTGTCAGCTCATTGTCGGATGACATCATCAACGCCGTGCCGCAATCCTTGCGCGATGGGTCTTATGGATTGGGGGCCACCAAATCGGAAACCATCCGTCAGGTTGTGCTGCCTGCGGCCTTGCCCGGCATTGTGGGCGCGATCCTGCTGGCTGCCTCACGCGCCATTGGCGAAACAATGATCGTCGTAATGGGGGCAGGGGCCGCCGCCCGGCTGAGCATGAACCCATTTGAGGCCATGACCACCGTCACAGCCAAGATCGTAAGTCAGCTGACGGGGGATGCGGATTTCGCCTCGCCCGAGGCGCTGGTGGCCTTTGCTTTGGGGATGACGCTCTTTGTCATCACCCTCTGCCTGAATGCCTTTGCCCTTTATATCGTGCGCAAATACCGGGAGCAGTACGAATGAGCGATGCCACTCACACATCCCTGATGGCCCAGAGTGCCCACACCCGCCGCCGCAATCAGGCCGAAAAGCGCTTTCGTGTATATGGCTTGGCCGCCATTGCCCTGGGGCTGACCTTTCTGGTCGTGTTGCTGAGCACCATTTTTTACAATGGCGTTGGGGCCTTTCAACAGAGTTTTGTGATGTGCCGGTCTATCTGGATCCGGCCAAACTGGACAAAAAGGGCAACAGGGATATTGCCGACATCAAGAAGGTGTCGACCTTTGCCTATGCGCCTTTGGTTCAAAAAGGGTTGTTTACGCTGATTGAGGTCCACGGGATCGAAACCACGCTGAAAAAACCAAAAGACATGAAAAAGCTCATGTCTGCATCCTCAACGGCCCAGGTGCGCGACTATGTGATATCGAACCCCGGCCAGATTGGTGAAACCGTCACATTCCGGCTGTTGGCCTCGTCGCGCGTGGATGGCTATATCAAGGGCCGGGTGAAACGCGCAGATGTGGCACGCGACAAGAATATCAATGTGGCGCAGCTGGATCTGAGCGATGCCTTCATCGAGGCGGGTGTGATCTCAAAAGAGTTCAACTTGGGCTTTATCACCGGCGCGGATGCATCCGAAAGCCGCCCGGAACAGGCCGGCATCGGGGTGTCTATGCTGGGCTCATTCTTCATGATGCTGGTGGTGCTGGGCCTGTCGTTGCCGATCGGTGTGGCCGCCTCGATCTATCTTGAGGAATTTGCCTCCAAGAACCGCCTGACTGACGTGATTGAGGTGAACATCTCAAACTTGGCTGCGGTGCCGTCGATTGTGTTCGGCATCCTGGGCCTGGCTGTGTTCATACAGTTCATGCATCTGCCGCAATCAGCCCCCCTGGTGGGCGGGCTGGTGTTGACGTTGATGACCTTGCCGACAATCATCATCTCAACCCGTGCCAGCCTGAAAGCGGTGCCACCCTCGATCCGCGACGCGGCCCTTGGGATTGGCGCTTCAAAGATGCAAACGGTGTTTCACCATGTGTTGCCGCTGGCGATGCCCGGCATCCTGACCGGCACGATCATTGGGCTGGCACAGGCCCTGGGGGAAACCGCGCCGCTTTTGCTTATCGGTATGGTCGGCTATATCGCCACCAATCCACCAGATGGCCTGGCCTCGGGGTTTCTTGATCCCAACTCGGCCATGCCGGCCCAGATTTATGAATGGGCCAAACGCGCCGATCCAGCCTATTATGAGCGTGCCTGGGGTGGCATCATCATTCTGCTGGTTTTCTTGTTGACCATGAATCTTATCGCCATCCTTCTGCGCCGACGGTTTGAACGCCGCTGGTAATGGGAAAGACAGGACACGCCATGTATGATTACTCGACTGCTTCGGAGACTGCCTTGGACCAGAAAACCATCAAATTTTCCGCCCGCGATGTGCAGGTTTATTATGGCGATAATCACGCCATCAAAGACGTGAACGTGGATCTGGAAGACAAAACAGTGACCGCCTTCATTGGTCCCTCGGGATGTGGCAAATCCACCTTCCTGCGGTGCCTGAACCGGATGAACGACACGATTGATATTTGCCGGATCGAAGGCGATATCAAACTGGATGGCGAAGATATCTATGACAAGGCCATTGATCCGGTGCAGCTGCGCGCCAAAGTGGGCATGGTGTTTCAAAAACCCAATCCGTTTCCGAAATCAATCTATGACAACGTGGCTTATGGCCCGCGCATCCATGGCCTTGCCCAATCCAAGAGCGATCTGGATGAGATCGTCGAGCAATCCCTGCGCCGCGCCGCCTTGTGGGACGAGGTGAAAGACCGCCTTGCCGCGCCGGGCACGGGTATGTCGGGTGGCCAGCAACAACGCTTGTGTATCGCGCGCGCTGTGGCCACGGCCCCCGAAGTGCTGTTGATGGACGAGCCATGCTCGGCACTTGACCCGATCGCCACGGCGCAGGTCGAAGAGCTGATAGATGAGCTGCGCAAGAAGTTCTCTTTGGTGATTGTCACACATTCCATGCAGCAGGCCGCACGGGTCAGCCAGAAAACCGCGTTTTTCCACCTCGGCAATCTTGTCGAGTTTGGCGAAACCGGACAGATTTTCACCAACCCCACTGATGAGCGCACCGAAAGCTACATCACCGGGCGGATCGGGTAAGGATAGCCAAAATGACCGACACTCATATCGCTTCGGCCTTTGATCGTGACCTTGAGGCGATCCAGGCACAAATCATGAAAATGGGTGGCATGGTTGAACATGCCATTGCGCAGGCCGCCAAATCACTGGAAGCACGCGACGAAGAACAAGCCGAAGAGGTGCGCCGCCAGGACCGCGCCATTGATGCCATGGAAGAACGGGTGAACGAGGCCACAGCGCGCCTGATTGCCCTGCGGGCCCCCACGGCCATTGATCTGCGGCTGGCCCTTTCGGTGCTTAAAATCAGCGCCAATCTGGAACGTATCGGCGACTATGCCAAGAACATGGCCAAGCGGACCACGGTTTTGGCGCAGATGCCGGCGATTGACGGATCCACCTCGGCCCTGCGACGTATGGCGCGCGAGGTTGAGCTGATGCTGAAGGATGCACTGGATGCCTATATCCGGCGCGATGCCGATCTGGCCCTCTCGGTGGTGGAACGTGACCACGATGTAGACCAGATGTATAACGCCTTGTTCCGGGAGTTCCTGACGTTCATGATGGAAGATCCGCGCAATATCACCGCCTGCATGCACCTGCATTTNATCGCCAAAAACACCGAGCGGATGGGNGATCATGTGACCTCGATTGCCGAGCANGTCATCTATCTGGTGACCGGAGAAATGCCGGATGCGCCACGCACAAAAATGGACAACACCTCAACCGATACCACCATCACACCAACGGCTGGGTAGTCTAATGCGTATAGGCAAACCATCTGACAGGCCCAACGTTTTGATTGTTGAGGACGAGCCGGCCCAACGTGAAGTCCTGGCCTATAATCTTGAGGCGGAAGGCTTTGATATTGCACGCGCTGAAAATGGCGAGGAGGCTTTGCTTTTGGTCGCCGAGGCCACACCCGATCTGATCATACTGGACTGGATGTTGCCCAATGTGTCGGGCATCGAGGTGTGCCGTCAGCTCAAGACCCGCGCAGAAACCAAGGCGATCCCGATTATCATGCTGTCGGCCCGTTCCGAAGAAGTCGATAAAGTGCGCGGGTTGGAAACCGGGGCGGATGACTATGTTGTCAAACCCTATTCTGTGGCTGAAATGATGGCGCGTGTGCGCACCCAATTGCGCCGCTCACGGCCTACGGCTGTGGGGCAAAAGCTTGAGTACCTTGACATCACACTTGATAGCGAAACCCACCGCGTGACCCGTGCAGGAAAACAGGTAAAACTTGGCCCAACCGAGTTTCGCCTGCTGAGCACCTTCATGGAAAAACCGGGCCGCGTCTACGGCCGTGATCAGCTGCTGGACCGGGTTTGGGGGCGCGATATCTATGTGGATACACGCACTGTGGACGTGCATATCGGGCGGCTGCGCAAGGCATTGTGCCAACATGGCGGTGATGATCCGTTGCGCACTGTGCGTGGCGCTGGCTATGCGCTGGGCTAGATATTAGGCAGGCCAGATCCCGACTAACAGCACAGCACGCATCAGCGGGGCAGGGGGTCTTCCTCGGCTTCGGCTTGCCCTGCCAACCAATCACGGAATTTCAGCAGCGCTGCATCGGTGGATTTCTCAGCTGGCCACACCAGGTGATAGGCGCCGGGGCTTTCTATCGCCCCACCCCAGGCCGAGACCAACCGCCCCGCCGCCAGATCTTGCTCCACCAGATAATCTGGCACCAATGCAACGCCCAACCCGTGCAGCGCTGCTTGGGTGATGGTTGAAAACTGATCATGCACCGTGCCCGTCACCTGACCTGCATCCACACCTTGATGCGCAAACCACGCCGCCCAGCCATCGGGCCGCGTGGCGATATGCAACAGTGGTAAATCAAGGAGATCACCGGGTTTGCTCAGGGTACGGTCCTGCAATAACGTCGGCGCACAGACCGGCACAACCGCATCAGATTTCAATCGAAGGCTTTCGGTTCCAGGCCATGACGGTTTGCCAAAATATATCGCCGCATCAAATGGTTCCGCCGCAAAGCTAAACCTTTCAAGTCGGGTGGAAAAGTTGATTGTCACCTCTGGATTGGTTTTGATGAAATCCGCCAGCCGCGGCACCAGCCAACGCATCCCAAACGTGGGGAGGATCGCCAGATTGACGCTTCCGCCGGCGGGGTTAAGGCTCAGTTTCATCGAGGCTTGCGCGATTTGCCCCAGCGCTTTGCGCATCTCTTCGGCATAGGTGCGCGCCTCAGGGGTCAGAACCAGCCGACGGTTTTTGCGTATGAAAAGGCTCAGCCCCAGCTGCTCTTCCAGCCCCTTTAACTGGCGGCTGACAGCACTTTGGGTCTGATGCAATTCCTGCGCCACAACCGTAGCACTGCCCAATCGCTCAAGAGCCTCCAGCGCCCGCAGTGACGATATGGATGGAAGGTACCTCCGGGGCAGGGCCATACTTGCGTTTTCCTCATGTATTCATGTGTAAAACGTGCTATTTTTGCATGTGTGTATGGGGTACACCACGGTCAAAGGCAATTTATATTGCACTAAACGCATATTAAGGACGCTCTCATGACCCTCAAAGCCCCCACGCTCAAAGCGAAAGACGCCCCTGATTTGTCGTCGTTTGACTGGCAAGACGCTTTGCGCCTGTCTGATCAACTGAAAGAGGACGAACGCATGATCGCCGAAAGCGCCCGCGCATATGCGCAGGAAAAGCTGCAACCACGGGTGATCAAAGCATTTGCCGAGGAACGCACTGATCCTGATATCTTTCGTGAAATGGGCGCTATGGGCCTGCTTGGCACCACCATCCCCGAGGAATACGGCGGGTTGGGTGCCGGGTATGTGTCTTACGGGCTGGTCGCGCGCGAAGTCGAGCGGGTGGACAGCGGGTATCGCTCGATGATGAGCGTACAGTCATCGCTGGTGATGTATCCGATCTATGCCTATGGATCAGAAGAACAACGCCAGAAGTACCTGCCAAAATTGGCCAGCGGCGAGTGGATCGGCTGCTTTGGCCTGACCGAACCGGATGCAGGCAGTGACCCGGCTGGAATGAAAACTCGTGCGGTGAAAATTGACGGCGGGTACAAGCTGACCGGCGCCAAAATGTGGATTTCCAACAGCCCGATTGCTGATGTCTTTGTCGTTTGGGCAAAATCAGACGCCCATGATGGCAAGATCCGGGGCTTTGTTTTGGAGAAAGGCATGAAGGGGCTGAGCGCCCCCAAGATTGAGAACAAACTTAGCCTGCGCGCGTCCATCACCGGCGAGATCGTGATGGAGGGCGTCGAAGTGTCTGAGGACGCACTTTTGCCAAATGTTCAAGGACTTAAAGGGCCTTTTGGATGTTTGAACCGGGCGCGTTATGGCATTGCCTGGGGTGTAATGGGGTCGGCCGAATTCTGCTGGCATGCCGCGCGCCAATATGGCCTTGACCGGCATCAGTTCAATCGGCCTTTGGCGCA
>JGI24025J20009_10002982_pt1 | contig 11771 bp, 16 predicted proteins | sample Cruoilmetagenom3_FD_20009 | JGI IMG/M metagenome (IMG submission 20009) | reverse complement strand
TTCTCCACCCCGCCAACCGGCGGGGATTTTTATTTATTTATCATGGTGGTTGTAGCTCAGTGGCCCGCCCGCAACGCCTGAGCAAGCTCATGCTTGCGATGGCGGGCGGGTAGAGCATCCCGCTGTGAACGGGAAAATACGGGTTCGACTCCCGTCGACCACCCCGAAAAGTTACAAATTGCAAGTTTAAACAAAAAGGAGGGGGGTGAGCAAAAATGATTCAAGTTGAACGCGATCTAAATCAGAAAGAGGTTGCAACCTTGGTGCAAGCAGCTGCCATTATTCGAGGCCCAAGGGCGGCACAAAATGCTCAAAGGCAAAAGGCGGTAACAGAAATATTACAACGATACCGCAAGAGGCCAACGGAATTTACCCAGTTGCTAAATTGGAATTATCCGCCAGGCGCTAGAGACGAAACACCATCATTGTGATATTATAAAGATAGAATATGGTTGGAAAAACTAAAAAAACCATCAAAGCTCGGACTCTCAAGGGGTTTAGGGACTTTTTTGGTCCTGACGCACGAGCAAGACAATACGTAATCAATGTTTTCCGCTCTGTTTTCGAAAAATATGGTTATGAACCATTAGAAACACCGGCTTTGGAATACGCTGATGTTCTTTTGGGTAAAAGCGGTGAGGAGGTAGATAAACTTTGTTATATTTTTGAAGATTCGGGCAAAAGAAAAATAGGTCTAAAGTACGACATGACTGTTCCCGCCTGTCGCTTTATTGCCCAAAACTATAACCAGCTTACCTTCCCTTTTAAGCGGTATCAAATTCAGCTTGCCTGGCGAGCAGAAAAACCGCAAAAGGGACGGTTCAGGGAGTTCATTCAGTGCGACGCTGATGTTTGGGGAACAAAATCCATTCTAGTTGACGCTGAATTCATCCAAATGGGAATTGAGGCAATTCAGAAACTAGGTTTTAAAAACTTTGTCACTCGAATCAACAATCGCAAAATTATCAACGGCATCTTTAAATACTCTGGCGCTCAAAAAAAAGATCTCTATAACATTGCTATTGCCGCTGATAAACTAGAAAAAATCGGCCGAAAAGGAGTAAAAAAAGAATTAAAGCAAAGAGGAGTTCCCGATCCGGTTTCGAAAAAGGTTTTAGAATTAATTTCTCTTAAAGGAAATTCTGAAAGGCAGCTTGAAAATTTAGCAAAAAAATTAAGGAGCTACCCTGAAGCCCTAGAGGGGATTAAAGAAATTAAAATCATTTTTAATTACCTTAAAACTATAGGTGTCGATACTAAATTTTATTGCTATGACCCATCAATTATCCGAGGTATGGCTTATTACACGGGCCCGGTTTGGGAATTTACTGTTATTGAGGGCAATGTCGGTTCCATTGGCGGTTGCGGTCGCTATGATAAGCTGACAGGATTGTACTCAGGGAAAGATATTCCCGCTTCTGGAGGCTCTTTTGGCATCGAAAGAATCGTTGAAGTGATGAAAGACAGAAAAATGGTTGATTTCAATCAACCTCAAACTAAAATTCTCGTAACTATTTTTTCTCCCGAATTACAAGAAAAGTCAATTAAAATCGCAAACAAATTAAGAAGCGCTGGAATTGCCACCGAACTCTATCTTGACCCGGAAAAAAAACTTGATAAACAGTTAAAATACGCTGACAAAAAAAATATTCCTTACGCCATTATCATCGGGCCCGACGAAGCAGCTAAAAATGTCGTTGTTTTAAAAAACCTCACCAACCGAACGCAAAAAACAACAACTATTTCCGAAATTATTCGAAGCTTTAAGAGAAAATAATCTCTAGGTTGCCGCCAAGAATTGCCTTCAATTTTCGCACTTTCTTACCAGTCCGATGGTCGGTAACGCGATTTTGGGCAAAATTATAAGTGCGAATTTTTTCTGACCGTTGGCCGCTGCCAGCTGATTGGCGAACACCACTGACAAAACCAGCCGCCTTCTCCTGCTCTAACTGCCAGAGTTTACTGGCCAATAATTGCAAGGCAATCCTTTTGTTTTGCTTTTGATATCTCTCTTGCTGACAAGCAACCACTATTCCCGTTGGCTTATGGCGCAAACGAACCGCCGTCGCTACTTTATTAACATTCTGGCCGCCATGGCCACCGGAACGAAAAAATTCCCATTCCAAATCATCCTCCTGAATTTCATTTGAGTCGACAAAAATCTCGGGCATCACCGCCACTACCGCTGTCGAAGTATGAATCCGACCGCGTTTTTCCGTGGCCGGAATACGTTGAACCCGATGGGTTCCGGTCTCATTCTTTAGAATCTGGTAAACACTCCCACCTTTGACTTTTAAAATTAGATCATCAACGCGAGTTGCCAACCAGCCCTTTTTTTGGGCAAAACGGTAATACATTCGCGCTAAATCCTGCGCCCAAAATTTCGCCTCCAAACCCCCGGGGCCAGGATGAATTTCAATAATGGCAACATTCGCATTAATTCTCATAATGGAAAATTCTCTTATTTTTTCTTCTTTTTTCTCTTTTTCTTCTTTTTCTGGGGTTTAGCTTGAAGTTTTTGGGCCGCCTTTCGCTTCCTTTCAAAACGCTCAATTCTTCCCTCAGTATCGACAAATTTGGCCTGACCGGTAAAAAATGGATGACAAGCGGCGCAAATCTCTATTTTGATCTCCGGCAAAACTGAACCAGTAACAAAGCTATTGCCGCAAGCGCAAGTCACCCGGCAATCATCATAATATTTAGGATGAATGTTTTTCTTCATAACAGACGATTATACCTTAAATTCGTAAATTCTCAAATTCGTAGATTCGTAAATTCTTAGATTCTTAAATTATTCTCTCTCTCCCAATTTCACCTTTATCGTCTTCACTTTTCCATCCCGCCAATACTCAATTTCTACTTGGTCGCCCACTTTTTTCCGATTAATAATTTTGGCCAAACCGGCCTGGTCGGTTCTGTCCGCAGCTACGGGTTCGCCTAGTTTTTTCCCATCAATTTTAGTAATAATATCGCCCTCTTTAATTCCTGCTCTAGCCGCTCCCGAATCTTCAACCACCCGACGGACATAGGCGCCTTGCGGCACCTCGTTCAAAAGGGCCGCCTTTTCAGAAATCATTTGATACTCTACCCCCAAAAATGGCCTCTTGAATTCCCCTGTTTCCTTAAAAGTTTTCAAACTTTCTTTAACAATATTGATGGGTAAAGCAAAACCAATATTCTGCGCTCCGCCGGCCACAGCTACATTGACCCCAATTGCCTGCCCGGCCGAATTGATTAACGGCCCACCGGAATTGCCCGGATTAATCGCCGCATCAGTTTGAATCACATTATCCAACCGTTCAACATATCCTTCAAAAGCCGAGCCGGCAGTAATTCCCCGCCCTAAACCGGAAATTACTCCAGTTGTTACGGTATGACGAAACTCCCCTAAAGCAGTGCCAATCGCTACCACTAATTGGCCTACTTTTAAGTGATCCGAATCTCCCAATCCAAGGGATGACAGATCGGCGTTAATCTTTAAAATGGCTAAATCATTAGCTGGATCGCGATAAATTGCTTCAACTGGATAAGTTTGGTTATCTTTATCGATAATTTTATACTTTGCCGAAGAATCCGAGACAACATGTTTATTAGTAACAATTAATCCCCCATTGACGACAAAGCCACTGCCAATATCTTGCTCGACTTTTCTCTCTTTAGTGCGAAAATTAAAAAAATTAAGAGGGTCAAAACCAAAAAGGGGCACTTTTTCTGTTTTACTAATCGAAACCGTTACCACTGAAGGAGCAATTCTCTCAGCAATATCAATAATTGTCGATTCTTCTTTTAAAACTTTCTGTTCCACATAGGCCTGCCCCGGCTGAGCGGTTTTCGCTGGCGGCAGCCAACGGTCCAAAGTTTTCAACCAGCCAAAACGATCAGCAATTCCACCAACAATAATGGCGCCTAAAAGAAAAACCCCAAAAGCGAAGCCGGTGATGAAAAAGCGAAATTTTTTCATAAGTTTTCAAACTAAAATATATTTGAAAATTGAAAATTGAAAATTATTTGTAATTTGGTGCTTGGAATTTGAAAATTAAAAATTAATTAATATATCTATCCCTTTCTCTAAAATTAAGTCTTTGTCTATTTTAGCGGCTCGCGTTGCTTCTTTAACTTCAACATCCGGTTTAATTCCCTCTTTATTAATCGATTCTCCGTTAGGCAGCAGCCAACGGGCAATAGTAATATGCAGCCCGGCCTTACCGGGCAATTCTTCCGGCTCCTGAATTGTTCCCTTGCCAAAACTTTTAAGACCAATAATTTTTGCCCGCTGATGATCACGAAGAGCTCCGGCAAGAATTTCCGCTGCCGAAGCCGATCCCTCGTTAATCAAAACAACCAAAGGAATATCAAGCAACCTCCCGGAACGATCAACAATAAACTTGCTTCGCTTACCGTTATAAGTTTCCTGCCAAACAACTGTTTTTCCCGAGGGTAAAAACTCTCCGGCAACAAAAACAGCGCCTTGCAAATAACCACCAGGGTTGTTACGCAAATCTAAGACCAGACCGTCAAGCCCGTCGCCATTTTTCTCACTTTTAACCATCTCTTTCGCCCACTCGTTCCACTCTTTATCCATTCGCTCGCTGAATTGGAAAAGATGAATATAGGCAAAACGCTTTCCATTGCGCTCAATCCAGCGCGTTTCCAAAGCGGGAATGGCAATTCGGCGCCGAGTAATACTAGCGTCGATGGGCCTTCCCACTCCTTCTCGAGCTAAAGTCAAAATCACCTTAGTCTCCTCTTTGCCCCGAATTAGTTTAACCGCTTCAGGCAAAGAAATTCCTTCTGTTGATTGGTCAATCCCTTTTCCCTCATCTTTTATTTTCAAAATCAAGTCCCCGGCCTGCACACCCGCCTCCTCGGCCGGTGTCTTTTTTAAAGGACTAATAACTGCCAAAGTATGATTTTTATAGCCAAGCTGAATGCCCACCCCACCAAATTCTCCTGTAAGATCCTCTTTATTTATTTTATTGTCTGCCGGCGGCAAAAAGACAGTGTAAGGATCGCCAAGCGAAGTAACCATTCCCGAAATTGCCCCTTCAATCATCTTTTTTGGCTTTAGCGCTTTCTGATTAAAATATTTATTCTCCAAGCGGCGCCAGACTAACCAAAACAAAGAAAGATCGGTTCCTTGAACCGGTCGGCTATTGGGGGAACGAGAAACTCCAATTCTATAACCAACAAAGCCCGCTATCAACAAAAAAGCGATGATAAAAACCAAGCGGCGGATCTTTTTTAAGCTTAGTTTAATGATCATTGGGTTTACCTGCGCAGGCAGGAATTAATAAACAATTATTATTGATGTCAAGCAAACACTTTACTCCCTTTGCTTCTCTAATGGCAAGAGACAACTTTTTTCCATCAGCAACCAAGAGAATTGGCAAAGGGTAATTATCCTTTTTAAGGTTTTTGTCGATTTCTAAGCCAATTAAACCCTCAACTTCCAAAGCTTTCGCTTTGCTCAAAACAAAAGCGTCAATATTTTCCAAAAAAATAATTTTCCCCTGGTGAGAGGCGTTTAAAACAGTAAAATTCTGATCGCCCAAAAAAACTAATTCTCCCCAACAATTGCCTTTGCCAATTCCCCGACCTTCTATTTTTTTGGCCTTAAAACCAACTTTCTTAGTCCCCTTTTTATCAACTTCAACAACTAGGGCCTGAGCCATTTAACTGCGTTTTACTAGGGTAATAAAAGGGAGTAGCCCCAAATGACGGCAATGTTTAATTGCCTCGGCTAAACGGCGTTGATGTTTGGCGCAAATGCCAGTTCTCGAGCGTGGTAAAATCCGCGACCGCGGTGAAAGATATTTGGCCAAAGATTCGTAATCGCGCCAATAAGGATTCTTTTTTTGTTGGCAAAAACAGCAATTAGCTGGACTAACAGGCCGTCTTAATCTTTTTCTTGGTAGTCTTCTGCCTCTGGCCATACTTAAAAACTAAAACGGCATCTCCTTTTTCTCTTTAACTTTATCTTCCTTTTTATTATCCTCGCCCACCTCGGCTGGCTTTTCGACAGGAACATCCCCGTCGGCAGTTTTTTCTTCACTCGTCTGCACTTTCGACTCCGGTTTTAATTCCGGTTCCACTGCTTCCATCTTCTCAACTGCCTCCTCCGCCAAAGGAGTTGTTTTCACCTCAGAACCCGATGGAGCGATTCCCTCCTGCGGCCTTGAATCAAGGATAATCATATCGCTAATAATAATTTCTGTTGTTTGCCGCTTAACTCCGTCAGAACCAGTCCACTCTCGATACTGAATCCGCCCCTCGACATAAACATGCCTCCCTTTAACCAAAAGTTGGCTACACAACTCCGCTAAACGATTCCACGCAACAATTCGATGGAACTGAGCATCGTCTTTTTGCTCACCGTCTTTAGTGGTCCAGCGCCTGTTAGTTGCCAAACCAAAACTGCAAACAGCCACTCCGCTAGGAGTATAACGCAACTCCGGATCACGGGTTAAATTACCAATCAACATTGCTTTATTAAGACATCGATTAGCCATCCTACCTCCTTTTACCCTCTCTTAATAATAAATAACGAATAACCTCTCGCTCTCGATTAAGAAAAATGTGAAAAGATGAAAAATTAACAGCTTTTTCAAAAGAAAGCCGCCAAATCCAGAAAAAAGCGTCTTTTCCTTCGGCAATAGAATAAGCCAGCCGTTTTTTTCCCCAATCCTCTTTTTTTTCGATTTTACCGCCCGCTCCCTTGACTTCTTTTTCCAGCGCTGAGAAGATTTCTTCTTGTTGTTTCTTTTTCAATCCCGGACGCGTCAAAAAAACAAATTCGTATTTCTTAATCATTTTCAAAATTCATTATATCATTAATTCCACTCTCGTCAACGAGAAATTTTCGTTCCTTTAGCCATATCTTCAAGAGCAAAGCCAGCTTTTTCCACTTCTTTTCGTAATTCATCGGCCTCCCGCCACTTTCTCTCAGCCCGCAATTTCTCTCTCTTTTTCGCCAATTCCCTTATTTCTCGAGGGATTTTAATTGCCTTTTCTTTTAGTTCTCCCAATTTCAGCCCCAAAACTCGATCAAAATCCAAGGCCAATTCTAGTTTTGATTTTTCAGGTAATTTCTTATCCCTAATCGCCCGCCAAAAAACAGCTAGCCCTTGAGGCGTACCAAGATCATCATTAACGGCCGACAAAAACTTGTTTTTATAACCTTTCTCTAGCCCTTTATCTCTTTTGAAACTTCTACTTTCTTGCCAAGAATTAATCAACCGCTTAATTTTATCTAACGCCTTCTGGGCCGAAGCCAAAGCCGTAAAACTAAAATTAAGTGGCTTTCGATAATGATTAATTAAACAAAGATAGCGATAAGCCAAAGGGTTAAAACCTTTTTTAATTAAGTCAGACAAAAGATAAAGATTCCCCTTTGATTTGCTCATCTTTTCTCCTTCGACCAAATTAAAACGGACATGTACCCAGAAACGAACAAATTTTTTCCCAGTCGCCGCTTCCGATTGAGCAATTTCATTCTCATGATGAGGAAAAACATTATCTTCTCCCCCGGTGTGAATATCCAATTCCGGCCCTAAGTATTCCATACTCATTGCCGAACACTCAATGTGCCAACCGGGGTAACCTACTCCCCAAGGCGAATCCCATTTCATTAAATGTTTTTCGTCTTTAATCCAAAGAGAAAAATCGTAGGGACTTTTTTTCCCGGGAATTGGTTCCAACCGAGCGCCAGCCCGAAGCGCCTTTAAATTTTTGCCGGACAATTGACCATAATTTTTAAACTTAGAAATATCGAAACAAAGCCGATCGGGCAAATGGTAGGCATAACCCCTTTTTTCCAGCTTCTTAATCAAAACAATCATTGGCTTTATATGCTCAGTAGCTTTAGCCACAACGGTCGGATCGAGAATGTTCAAGCCACGCCGGTCTTCAAAATAGGCCTTAGTATAAAATTTGGCGATTTGCTCGACAGTTTTCCCCTCTTTCTTTGCCGTAACCTCCATTTTATCCTCCCCGGTATCCGCGGCCAGTAAATCATCTTTCGTTAAGTGACCCACATCGGTAATATTCATCACCTGCCGCACCCGATAGCCGTTATACTCTAAAATTCTTCTTAAAAAATCAGAAACCAAATAACGCCACATATTGCCGATATGAGCGTAAAAATAGACTGTCGGACCACAATCATAAAGCCGGACAAAGTCTTTTTTTAACGGCTTAAAAACCTCTTTTTTTCTAGTGAGAGTATTATAAAGAAATAATTTGGACATACCTCTAAATTTCAAAACCCAAATTTCAAATGACAAATAAAATCCAAAATCCAAACATCAAACTCCAAAATTTGACATTTGAGCTTTAACATTAATCTTAATTTTTTCCCATTCTCGCTTCTGTTTTTCTCTTTTTGCGACCAATGGCAAAAGCAGTGCCGCGTTTTGGCTGGCTACTCAACACCGGCAGAACGACAGCGGCGTCTCTTCTGGCCTCCTCCTCTTCTTTTTTCCGCTGTTCCTCCAGTTCCTGAAGAAATTTTTCCTCTTCCCCCTCCTTCTTTCTTTCTCTTACTTCTTTAATCTCTTTTTCAACATCTCTCTTTGGCCCCTGCCTAACTGATTTAACTTCCTCCCGAAGCCGATTAATTTCTTCTTGTTCCTCCGGCGGCCGCACCGGAACAGCCGGCTTTGGCTGTTGTTTATCCGACCCCATTGTTCCTCCTCCGCCGAATATTTCCTTAGCCCCTTCTTCGACCACTTTTCCGACCTGTTTCCCCGCCTCAAAAACTACTTGCTTACCCAAACTTTTCAAACCAGCTTTCCCGCCAATTGTTTGAGATCTAGACTTTGGTTTAAACATAGATTCTTATAGATTCTTATATTCGTAAATTCTCAGATTCCCAAATTCCCCAGTCCCCCCATTGCCTGCAGTTTTTTTGCAGCTAATTTCTGTGATTTTTTAATCGCTTTGTTCAAAACATCAACCAGGGCCCTGTTTACTTCGCCCCCAACTGTTACTTCCTTAAACTTTTGATCGCCCCCAACGATAACTCTAACACCCCTTTCCTCGATTACCACTTCCTCGTGAGCAAGCGCCTTTTTTAATTTTACCGCCTGATCACGCAGTTTTTTTAGCTCTCCCAATTTCTTAAATTTATCAAACACGAGAATTGATGATTAATGACTAATATAACTCTTAATTCTTAATTCTTAACTCTTAATTCTAATTTATATTTTAACTCCCAAATATCTCTTTGGCAATTTCATATAAATCGCCATCTTCGCTTTTGTTTTCCGCCTTAACTTTTTGAACTTTTTTTTCTCCCAAAACACACTTGATTTTTAACCGACAGCCGCAAGTTTTAATTAGCCCATCCTCAACAATACGACGATTTCTCTCTTCTTCGAGTCTATCTTTGTGAAACTGGTAAAAAACTTCTAAAACAAGGGCGTCGTCCACTACTTCTCTTGGCTTAGCGGCCCTCAAAAAAGCAGCGACAGAATGATTCATTGGCTTAACCACGGTTAACAACTCATTCCAATGTTTTTCGATCTCCGCCAAATTAATTGTCTTTTTGCTTATTTTATCTATTTTGTCCATCTTATCTATTTTATTTGCCCTTATCTTTTTATCTACCCCCACCTTCCTAACTATTCTCATCTCTTTTTTTGTAAACTCTATCACTGCCAATTGCAAAGGTAATTGGGGCAAAAGCGTTGTTTTTTCTGCCAAAGCGGCTTGAGAAAATAATCGGGAGAGCCGTGTCAAATCTTCCAAACTAAACAAATCTGCTAAACCATTTAATTCGTCCTTGTTCCCAACCACTTTAATCAAAATCAGCTTGCTAATCAAATCAAGCAATTGACGCAAATAATTGATAAAGTTTACCCCCCTTTCAGCCAATTGCTCCAAAACCGACAAAACCTCTTTTAAATTTTTTTCTGCCAAGAGACGCAAAAAACTCTCCGGTCGTTTTTCCCGCCACTGTTGCAAGATTGGCCCGGCCTTTTTCCAGCCAATCTTTTTTCCCAAAAATAAAACCGATTCTTCCAGTATTTTCTGGGCATCACGGAAACCACCATCTGCCAAATCGATAATTGCTTTGATTACCTTCTCGTCAACTTTCAATTTCTCTCCCTTAACTACTTTTTCGAGGCAACGACGAACTTCGCTTGCGCTTCCTCGATGAAAATCAATGCGAATTAACCTCGAAAGAACAGTGGGAATTATTTTCTCTGGATTGGTCGTGCAAAGGATAAAAATTACATGCGACGGCGGCTCTTCTAAAGTTTTTAATAAGGCATTAAAGGCCTCCTTGGTCAACATATGGGCCTCGTCAATAATATAAACTTTATATTTCCCCTTAACCGGCGCTAATCCTACCCGCTGTTTCAATTGACGGATATCATCAATACCGCGATTAGAGGCGGCGTCAATTTCTAAAACATCCAAACTAATTCCTTTGGTAATTTCCCGACAAATATGGCACTGATTACAGGGCTCGAGACCTTTCTTGTGGGGACAATTGACTATTTTTGCCAAAATCCGCGCCGCTGAAGTTTTCCCCGCTCCCTTGGGCCCAGCGAATAAAAGGGCGTGGGGAACCTCTTTTTGAGCCAATATTTTTTTTAATTGGTCCCTAACCTCTTTAAGGTCAAGTTCCTCTAGCGTTTGCGGGCGATATTTTAGAAAAAACATCTTCTTAAATTCGTAAATTCATAGATTCTTAAATTCTTACTAAGTTTTTGATTCCGTGTTCCAATAATTCTCCGATAATTTCTTCCACCATTCGACTGCGTTTAAGTGCTGTCTCTCGAGCCTTAGGAAAACAAATCACCACATCGCCTAAACGCAAAATGCCATCAGGCCCTTTTTCATTTAAGGAAAAAGATAAAACCTCGGGAATATAATCCATTTTCCTATAATTTTCGTTAAGCCATTTGGCCTTTCTTACACCAACAAAAGAAACGCTCAACTCTACCCTTTCTTCTAGTCCTAAAGAGGCCAAAATCTCCTTTGCTTTCCGACGAATATTTTTCAAATTTAGTGGATAGCGCGGATCTTTTTTAATTAAAACTTTCACTTTAAAATCTCCCCCACTACCATTGCCACCAATTTACCATCTGCTTTTCCCTTAACTGTTGCCATCATCTTGCCCATAATTCTACCGAAGTCTAAAGTTTTTTCTTTTTTAATTATTTCTTTCACCAATGTTTCGATCTCGCCCCTGGTCATCATTTTGGGCAAATATTCGGAAAGTATTTTTATTTCCTCTTTTTGATCGGCAACTAAATCCTTCCGCTTGACCCGTTTAAAGATAGCCAGCGCTTCTCTTTTACGCTTCATCTCTTTTTGAAAAACAGATAGGGCCGCCTGCTCATTAAATTTCTCTGCTAAACGAATTTCCTCGTTTTGCAATAACGAAATTAAATAGCGCAAAATTTCCCCTCGACGCCGCTGTTTATTTTTAACTGCTTTCCTTATATCAATCCTGATCTTTTCAATTAGTCCCATTTTGCATTCGCTAATCAGTTTTTTTTAATTTTCTTTAATTCTTTTTTTCGTTCATACCTCTTTCTCGCCTTCTTAACATACCCTCTGGCCCGCTCTCTAATCTCCTCAAGTATTTCTTCTTCGATGAAGAGACGGCGAAATCTGTTGATTAAATCGTTTTTGGTTTCTCCCCTTTGCTTTTTGACTACAATTGGCATCCATAAACACCCCCTTTCGTTAAAAAGTTTAGCAAAGAAACAATAAAGAAACAAGAGGATTTTATTCTATGGTTTTACCTCTTCCCATTT
>JGI24025J20009_10002981_pt1 | contig 11773 bp, 11 predicted proteins | sample Cruoilmetagenom3_FD_20009 | JGI IMG/M metagenome (IMG submission 20009) | reverse complement strand
AGGTGGAGGAGTAGTAAACATTAGTGCAGAGAATGTCAAAACTGATGAAAGTCTACCTCAAAAGGAAGGGAGGTATGTAAAGGTAACTATCCAGGATGAGGGTATAGGTATTCCAAGGGAATTTCTATCAAAGATGTTTGATCCATTTTTCACAACCAAGCAAAAAGCTAGTGGTCTTGGTCTTTCGACTGTTTATTCAATAGTGAAGAGGCATAACGGATATATCACTGTGGATTCAGAAGTTGGGGTTGGCTCTTCATTTTATATCTACCTTCCTACGTTAGTTAAAGAGGCAAAGAAGGAAGAGAAAAAAGCAGAAGAGACATTAAGAGGTAGCGGAAGAGTTCTTGTAATGGATGATATGGAATTCATAAGGAAGGCAGTTTCCAGAGCTCTTTCTCAATTTGGCTATGAAGTTATAGGAACTCCCAATGGAGATGAAACAATAAGATTATACAGAGAGGCAAAGGAATCAAAAGAGCCTTTTGATGTTGTTATCTTGGATCTAACAATTCCAGGAGGTATGGGAGGTTTAAATACAATGAAGGAACTAAAAAAGATAGATCCAGAAGTTAAGGCTATAGTATCAAGTGGTTATTCCAATGATCCTGTAATGTCGGATTATGAGAAGTATGGTTTCAAAGCAGCTGTCTTGAAACCTTATACATCTGAAGAGATGGTTAAGAAAGTGAATGATTTAATTAAAAGAGCTTAATAAAGCATTGTAAATATGCTTTAATTTACGTGTTAAGCGTCTCTATCAAAAAGAACTTTACAGCTTTCTTCAATAGCTAACCCCCAAATCTTAAAAGATATTACCCTATTATATCGTTAATTTCTCCAAGGAGCCATTTAATTTCATCCACGGTGATCTCTCCCATATGTGCGATTCTGAATGTTTTTTCTTTTAGACTCCCATATCCATTTGATATAATAGCTCCCCTTTTACCCAATTCTCTATTGAGGTCGACAACTGAAATTCCCTTTGTGTTTTTGACACAGGTTACAGTTGGAGAAAGATAGTTTTCGTCAGCAAAGAGAGCAAAGTTTTCCCTTGCCCAATTCTGGACAACCTCAGCCATCTCAGTATGTCTCTTGAAATGATTCTTCATACCTTCTTTATTAATAATCTTATCCAGCTGATAATTCAATCCTACAATAAGATTNAGAGCNCCAGTTGTTGGAGGTTGTTTTGCCTTATCCCAGTATTTCTTGAATACCTGGAAATCAAAATAGTAGCCCTTGTCGCTTAATTCNGCTGAACGCTCCATTGCCTTATCACTCACCGAAGCAACAGCAAGACCAGGAGGGAGGGCAAAGCATTTCTGCACTGATGCGAGAATAAAATCTATATTCCAGTCATCCGCCCTTATTTCGGTACCAGCCATTGATGAAACAGCATCTACACAGAGCAGGACATCCGGATATTTCTTCATGACTTCACCAATATCTTTTAAGGAATTCATTACCCCTGTTGAGGTTTCGTTATGTGCAACAAACACCGAGTCATATTTTCCAGTTTTTAGTTTTTCGTCAATATCTTCCGGAGGTATTCCTTTACCCCATTCATATTCCAAAGTATCGATATCTTTATTGCAGGATTTTGAAATTTTTGCCCATCTTTCACTAAAAGCACCACAGGTCAAATGTAGAGCTTTATTTTTTATACAATTTCTGGATGCTGCCTCCATCAAACCAGTACCCGAGGATGTTGAGATTATAATAAAATTATTTGTATAGAGGAGTTTTTGGAGTTTTTCTGCCACATCACCCATCAGCTTGGATGTCTCAGGCATTCTATGTCCAAACATAGGAAAATTCATCACATTCCGGACATCTTCTCGAACTTCTGTTGGCCCAGGTATAAATAATTTCTTGTGCATTATACCTCCTTTCTTCTTTTTCTAAGTTCTGAATATAAGGGGAATTCCTGAGTGAGTTCTTTAACCCCACCCTTTACTTCTTTTATTACCTTCTCATCATCCAGGTTGGTAAGAACCTTATCAATGAGCCGGGTAATCTTCTTCATCTCGCCTTCCTTCATTCCCCTTGTTGTTAAAGCAGGGGTGCCTATTCTTATCCCACTTGCTATAAATGGCTTCTCCTTATCAAAAGGGATTGTATTCTTATTTACCGTAATGTTTGCCTTATCCAGGGCTTCCTCTGCCTGTTTCCCGGTAATTCCCTTGCTCTTAACATCAATAAGAAGCAGGTGAGTATCAGTACCACCTGCGACAAGCCTCCAACCCAATCTTTTGAACTCTTCTTCAAAAGCCTTTGCATTGAGAATGATCTGATGCTGATATTCCTTGAACTCTTCACTCTGTGCTTCCTTGAATGCAACTGCTTTGGCGGCTATAATATGCATATGGGGTCCACCCTGGAGAGATGGGAAAACCGCCTTGTCAATCTGCTTTGCCCATTTTTCTTTGCAAAGTATTATAGCGCCTCTNGGGCCGCGGAGCGTTTTNTGAGTTGTTGTTGTTACTGCATCTGCATAAGGAATAGGTGAAGGATGCTCGCCAGCAACTACGAGTCCTGCTATGTGAGCAATATCCGCTACAAAATAAGCTCCGACTTCATCACAGATTTCTTTAAATTTATCCCAGTGAAGGGTTCTAGGGTAAGCTGAAGCCCCTGTCATTATCAGTTTTGGCTTCTTCTCCCTTGCAAGTTCCAGGAGTTCGTCATAGTTTATCTGTTCTGTTTTAGGATCCACTGTGTATTGAATTGCATTCCAATTTTTGCCGGTAAAACTTACCTTATACCCATGGGAAAGATGTCCTCCATGGGATAGGGAAAGCCCAAAAAATCTATCGCCAGGCTCAAGGAAAGCATCGTAAACAGCAAGGTTTGCTGGGACTCCTGAGAGGGGTTGAACATTGACATGCTCTGCAGAAAAGAGTTCCTTTGCTCTCTGGATTGCAAGATCTTCTACCACATCCACCCACTCACAACCTCCATAATATCGCTTTCCAGGATAACCTTCTGCATATTTATTTGTCATAACAGAACCCATTGCCTGAAGAACAGCAGGGGATGCAAAATTCTCCGAGGCTATCAATTCAAGATTCCGATTTTCTCTCTCTGCCTCATTCATTATAGCATTATAAACCTCTGGATCCGTCTTGTATAATTCTTCCATTCTTTCCTCTACAATTCTTCTTTCAGCATTTCGCCTAATCTTTTGATTCCTTCTCTTATACGATCAGGTGGTGTATTGGAAAAGTTCAATCTCATTGTATTTCTGCCCTTTTCATTTGGATAGAAAGCAAGGCCAGGAACGAAAGCAACATTATTCTTCTTCCCTTTCTCAAACAATACTTCGGTATCTGTTCCCTCTGGAAGCGTTACCCACAGGAAAAGACCGCCCTTTGGATAAGTCCATCTTGCCTCCTTTGGGAAGTATTTCTCAAGTGACTCAAGCATTACATTTCTTCTTTCCTTATAGACTTTTTTGAGTTTCGCTACATGAGCTTTAAGGATTCCTCTTTGGCAGAGATCGTTAACTATATACTGGACGAAAGTCCCTGTATGGAGATCTGCACCCTGTTTTGCCTGGATTATTTTCTTTAAAGTTAATTTTGGTGCAACTATCCATCCGAGTCTGAAACCAGGGCAGAGGGTTTTAGAAAAGGTGGAGAGGTATATTACTCTTTCTTTCTTTAGAACGATGATGGGGGTGATATCTTCACCTTCGTATCGGAGTTCCCCATAGGGGTCATCCTCTACAATGAAGGTGTTGTATTTCTCTGCCAGCTGAACAAGTCTCTTCCTTCTCTCGAGGGATATTGTGACTCCTGCTGGATTATGGAAGTTAGGAAGCATATACATAAACTTTATAGGACCTTCCTTAAGGACATCTTCAACCTCACTTATGATCACACCATCTTCATCCATCCCACAGGTGACGAATTCCGGGCCGTAAAGCCACCAGGCCTGAAGAGCACCGAGATAAGTAGGTTCTGAGACAAGAACCCTATCCCCTTCATTAATAAAAACTTTACCGATCAGATCGAGAGCCTGCTGGGAACCAGAGGTGAGGAGTATATTCTCAGGTTCGGAGGGAACTCCGTATTTCCTCATTTTTTCGGAAAGAAATTCTTTTAATTCCGGTACACCTTCTGTTGCTCCATACTGGAGCATTTTTTCACCATTTCTCGGGATTAGATGTCTGCAAGCTTCCTCGATTTCTCTTTTTGGAAAGAACTCAGGAGCGGGAAGACCTCCTGCAAAGGAAACAACTTCTGGATATTGGGTGACTTTTAAAAGTTCACGAATAACAGAACTTTGAAGACGTTTACTCCTCTTGGATAAAGAGGATAACCACATGTCTTCATATTTTTTCTCCATTTTTCCTCCTTATAAATTTTTAACTTTGATTGATAATAATGTTAAATAGTTTTTCTGTCAAGGTATTATAAATTGGAGTTTCATGATTTTTTTCGTAAGAACAAAAAGATGGTGGATTTTTCAAGCTTTTCAAAACATATGTTATTGTGATACGCTCTTACTAGTAGAGCGGGGTCTTGTACCCCGCATAATTCTGCTGATGTCTTGACAATATAGAGAGGTAGGTTATTGTAACTTTATGAGCAAAGATAATAAATGGGTTGAGCTATTAAGAACTGAACCAATGGAAGGTGAAATAATTCGGGGGAAACTTGAGAGTTCAGGTATCCAGGTACAGCTCAAACAGGAAGGTTTCGGGAAGATTGCAGGCATTACTGTTAACGGACTTGGTGAAGTTAAAATCCTTATCCCGGAAGATAAATTGGATGAGGCAAAGGAGATATTGAAAAATACTTCCTAACTTTTTAGTTCTCGAATTGCAGTTTTTGGGGGCACTGGATTAATAAAAATACCAGAGCCCATCTCAAAGCCTGCTTGAAGGGTCAGCTTTGGCATTATCTGTAGATGATAGTGATAATTTTTACATCGTTTATCTCTTGGAAAAGTATGGATGAAAAAATTAAAAGCAGGAGCTCTGAGAATTTTATTATATCTCTGGAATATCTCTTTTATTATCCTGGATAGCGAGTTTATTTCAACGTCGCTTATTTCTTCAAAATAAGGTTTATGTTCAAGGGGAAAAACGGTAATTTGATAAGGGACTAGAGAAGCGTATGGGGCAAGAGCAATAAAGTCCGAATTCTTGGTTAATATTCTTCTATCTTTCCTGGCTTTCAGGATGAGGTGACAGTAAATGCAATTTAATGAATCACTTATTCTCTTAATTTCCTCTTCTACAAAAGGAGGAATTAGAGGAAGACCCAAAATTTGAGAATGTGAATGGGGAAAAGAAGCACCGGCTATTCTCCCGTAATTCTTGAATATAAAGATGTACTTAAGATTTTTGTCTTCTTTTAGGATTATGGTTCTTTTTCTATACATTTTAAAGATAAGAGATATTTCTTCTTCATCCATATTGTATAGAGTTTTGCTATGAGAAGGGGTTTCTATGATAACCTCGTGAGTCCCGTACCCTTTAATTGACTGGAATAACCCCTTAGAAACCCATCCTATTTTCAATTCCCTTGTGAGCGCAGGATATTTATTTGGAACAACCCTTATCTTCCAACCGGGTTCATTTGCTTTTCCCTTAACTCTAAAAGAGTCGATTTCAGGTGGAGTCTTTTCTTCCCTTCCTTCACAGAAAGGACAGACCTTTCCATCATCCTTTTCTTTTTCCCGGTAAAAAGCGTGGGGTCTTTTTCCTCTCCCGGGAACCATTAATACCCATCTATTATAAAGAGGATCCTTTCTAAAATTGGTCATTTATTATCAGGTTTACGATAAAGAGAAATACCGATAACGCAAGGGTAAATTAAGATTTCTCATTTTCTCTAACTCCTGTGTAAGAAAAATTCAAATTGCCTTGACAAAGGAAGATTATTAGTTATTAAGAATAAGAAGGAGGAGTTATGAAAAAATCTGAAGTTTTTTCTTTGCTAGATTCTGGAGAAGTAAAAGCTGTTCGCTTATGGTTTACTGATATTCTCGGAAAACTCAAAGGATTTTCAATAGGTCTCGATGAGGTAGAAAGGGCGTTTGAAGAGGGGATAAACTTCGATGGATCTTCAATTGAAGGTCTTGTCAGAATTGAGGAGTCGGATCTAACTGCGAAGCCTGATCTTGATTCTACCTATGTCATTCCAGATGAAGAGGGCAAAAGGACTCTGATTTTCATTTGCGACATTTATTATCCAGACGGAAGACCTGTAGAGTCCTCACCCAGGTACGTGTTTAAGCAGATTCTGAAAGAATCAAAGGAAATGGGTTTTGAATTTTTTGTAGGTGGTGAGCTTGAGTTCTTCTATTTTCCTAGTAAGGAAAACATTCAAATTCAGGATACAAAAGGTTATTTTGATGTTTTTCCCTATGATGAGTATGACGGGATATCAGAAGAAATTGTCAAGACATTGAATAGAATAGGAATAGGGGTTGAGATGGGACATCATGAAGCTTCAGAAAACCAGCACGAAATTGATCTTAGATACGAAGAAGCTTTGAAAATGGCAGACCATTTACAGATTGCCCGATATGTGGTAAAAGAGACTGCAAGAGAAAAAGGAGCCTATGCCACTTTTATGCCAAAGCCAGTTTTTGGTGTTAATGGTTCCGGTCTTCACCTACATCAATCTTTTTTCTCGAATCATAAAAATTTGTTCTATGGAAAGGATGAAAATTACCACCTATCACCCATTGCCAAGCATTATATTGGGGGAATACTAAGATATGCAAAAGAGATTACATCTATAACAAACCAATGGGTGAACTCCTATAAGAGGCTCGTTCCGGGTTATGAGGCACCAGCTTATGTGTCATGGGGAAGACAAAATCGTTCAGCTCTAATAAGAGTTCCAGCTTTTAAAAATTCTTCCTCCTGCAGAGTAGAGTATAGGGCTCCAGATTCCGGAGCGAATCCTTATCTCTGTTTTACAGTGATGCTTGGTGCTGGTCTTAAGGGCATTGAAGAAGAACTCATCCCACCTGAACCCATAGAAGAGGACATATATAGAATGTCTGAGGAGAGGAAGAAAAGTTTAAATATAGAAGTTCTTCCAGATTCGCTATATGCGGCTATTCTTGCTACAGAAAATGGCAAATTGGTAAAGGAACTTTTTGGTGAAACTTTCTTTAAGAAGTATATAAGGAATAAAAAGGCAGAATGGGAAAACTATAGAATCCGTGTTACAGACTACGAAATAGAGAAATACTTCTCTCTTTAAAAATTATCAGGAAATCTCTGAAATAAAAGCCATTAGAATCCTGCAGTAAATTTTGTATCCAATATAACTTATAAGGTTCATTCTACATTAAATTCTTTCTTTAATTTTTCAAATAATCTATCTCGATTTTCTCTTGTAAGTTGATAAATTTCTTCACCCTCTCTCGCAATATGGGTCATCTTTCTGTGTACAACAGCGATTAGGTTATTTTCAGATTTCAGAATATTATTGATAGAGGGTATAAAATCAGGGTGTTTCATCTCCATAGGGCCTATCTCATCTATTATGTAGAGATCTCCTTCCCTTCGAATAGCATCAATACCTTTTGCAATCCCTTCTATTTTAACAAAATACCTTCCGAAGGGAATACCGGGAGGTTTGATGGATGCAAGTATGTCTATTTTTCCATCGGGTATCGTTGTAAGTTTAAAGCCTGTTCTTTTTCCGCCTGTTCGCATTTCTTCTGTATAGAAGCCAGTAACCCTGATTTTCTTTTCTAATAAATAGGAAGTTAATTTCCTCACAAGAGTTGTTTTTCCTGAACCTGGCTTTCCAGTTATAAAAATTCTCACCTTTAGAGCTTATATCTCCAATATTATTTCATCAAGTGATCTTTTAGGAACATGATGAATGCCATTTTTATCTCTCCAGTATTTTATACTGCCGCTTTCTCTCACCGGTTCAATCACAACCTTTTCCTTAGGTTTCCCAAGAGCGATAATAAGAAGAATCTTATAAAATTCAGGTATATCAAGGGCCCTGTGTAAGCCCTCCCGATTTATTGAACCAATTATGCAGCCGCCAAGGCCTTTTTCGGTGGCTCCGAGCAGGATGCTCTGGGCTGCTATTCCATGGTCACACCCAAAGGCATCCTTTATTTTTGTATCCTCAAGGATTATGATGTAGGCAGAGGGTCTCTCCCCTTTATAAGGACCACCCCAATCTTGGATATATCCAGCCCAGTGGGTATGAGGAAAAATCTTTTCGTTCTTTTCCGGTTCATTAGATAGTATATACCTTAAAGGTTGGCGATTTGCTGCTGATGCAGAGAGCCTTGCAAGATCAACTAATTCTCTCAGGGTTTCTCGATTGATTTTTACATCCTGATAGAATCTTCGATAACTCCTGTTTCTTTTTATTAAATCCTTTAGCATTTTACCTCCTTTTTTATAAAATATAACATAGAATGATTTTGTCAAATCCTCATTTATTTTTATAGAAAATAGATTGACATTTTTGGAATTTTTCCTATTTTAAAAATATATGAATAAAAAATCTATTGATTTTGAATGTAATTCTCTCCGAGCCAGGAGGGTCGCGATGGCTTTTAATTAATCATAAGCCTCTTCCGTAATCTTTTTCATAAGCGATTTTTAGAAGGAAGATTTTTATGCAATCTCGATGATTTTTACTTTAATATAAGGTTCATTGAGATTAGGAGTTTTATTATGAATAGAATGCTTTTAAATGTTAAAGATGTTTCATTTGCCTATCCAGGTATGGCTGAATATCTGTTTGAAGGGGTAAACTTTTCAATTTATTCGGGCGAAAGGATTGGTTTATTAGGTTACAATGGATCAGGCAAGAGCACTCTTCTGGACACAATAAAAGGGGAAAAGATACAGGATAAAGGAGAAATTGCCAATCTCTCAGAAGGTACATTTTATTTCAGGCAGGAGGATTATGCTCAAGGAGGTATGAATGCACAACAATATCTTCTATCTAGTAGACCAAAACTCTATTGGTTATATGAAAAAATTAAAGAAATGGAGAAATCAGGAATACGCAATCCAATGAAATATTCAGAACTTATCAATGAATTTGGAAGGTTAAGGGGTTATGAATTCATTCAGAAGATAAAAGAAACCATAACTAAATTCGGATTCTTGGAAGAAGTTTTAAGAAGGAGAGTAAATACCCTTTCAGGTGGAGAAAAAAGGCTTTTGAAACTGGCTTCCGGGTTCCTCGGGGATTATGACTTTTTTCTTCTTGACGAACCTACAAACTACCTTGATAGTGAAGGAATTGTATTTCTCATAGGAGCAATTCACTCATCAAAGTCTGCCTATCTTATAGTATCACACGATCGCTGGTTCCTGGATGAGACGGTTGAAAAGATTCTAGAGATTGAAAGGGGAAAAATAAGAGAATATGCTGGGAATTACTCAGTATTCATCCATACAAAAGTGATAGAAAGGAAAGAAAGGATGAGAAAGAAGAAAAAAATCGAATCTGAGATAAAACATCTAAAAGAGGTTGAGAGATCATACAAGGTCTGGGGAAAGAGGAGAGAAAAAGAAAAAATCGGAGCAGGAGATAAAGGTTATGTCTCACACAAGGCTGCGAAATTAATGAAAAGATCAATGATTGCAAAGAAACATATCCAGGAAAAAATTAGGGAACTAAAGAAGACAAAACCCTACATTGAAAAATGGCATGATTTTGAATTTGAACCAGTTAATATACCCACTCAGGCTTGCCTTACAGTGAATAGACTAACTAAATCAATAGGGGATAAATTGCTCTTTAGGGAACTATCCTTTATCATTAATTGGGGGGAGAGAGTTGCATTAATTGGCCCAAACGGAGCAGGAAAAACAACCCTCTTGCAAATTCTCCTGGGGTTGAAAACACCTGAGGAAGGAGATGTAATATGGGATGGGCAGGCAGAAATTGGATACCTCCCCCAAAAATGGGACCCAGTGGAGGATGAGGAAACCCCATCGGAAATTTTCCAAAAGACCCAGTATCAGAAGGCGAGGACACTAATGGGTTGTCTAAAGGTAAGGGGTGAAGAGTTTAATAAAAGATTTGGTGAACTCAGTGAAGGTCAAAAGAGAAAGATTAAACTGGTTCAGCTTTTAATAAGTAAACCCAATGTATTAATTCTGGATGAACCGACAACCCATCTGGACTATGTCACAGTTGAAAAACTTGAAGAGGCTTTGAAGAATTTTAAGGGGACAATTATTCTTGTAAGCCATGATAAATTTCTCCTTGAGAGGGTCTCGAGGAGGGATATAATGATTCAAAAATGAAAAATTACCTTTTTCTTCTATAGTATTCTTTTCTAAGTATTGAAAAAATTTTTAAATCTCGATAACTTCCTTTAGCAAATAACTGCTCTCTTAATGTGCCCTCGTAGGTCATCCCAGCTTTTTCTAGGACTTTTTGAGAGGCTATATTTTCCACAACACACCTTGCTTCAATTCTATTTAACTTCATTTTTTCAAACCCGAATTTAATTACTTCCCTCACGGCCTCAGTCATCAAACCTTTATTCCAATATTTCCTGGACAAAGCATAACCTATTTCTGCCCTGCAGTGAACGGTATCCCACCATCCATAACCGCAGGTTCCTATAAATTTATTGTTTTCTTTATAGACAAGACCCCATACACTTACTTCTCCATTCTTGTATTTTTGAATCATAGATTTTAAAAAGTTTATAGAATCCTCAATTGACTTATGAGATTCCCAGAGAGTATGTCTTGACACTTCAGGATCACTTGCATACTCAAACAAAAAGGAGGCATTACCCAGGGTCATTTTCCTTAAAATTAACCGCTCTGTTTCTAACTGTGGAAGATTTCCAAATATCTCCTTAATTTTCATAGTCTCTCTCTATTCTTGTGTGAATGGCTTTGAATCCATGATAAGGCATTTTCTTTCATTATTTCTACAATTTTTTTACCTTTTTCTTTTGTGGCAAAAGTTGGGTAACCCTGGCAACCTGGTGAATTAGGAATTGGATTATCTTTTTGGTGATTTAGATAATCCTTAAACACCTCAAAAGCTGTTTCAAAGTCTTCTATTCTTTCTTTTCGAACTTTTTCAGGAAATAAATAAAGCATTACAGATGTTTCTGCCTCTCCTGCATGTTTAGCAGTTTTTTGTTTTTCTAAAACACCTTTCATATTAATATCATAGAGTTCTAAAACAAAAACCCTGCCCTCTCCTGCGGCTCGCAATGCTTTTAAATGAAAAGGGTCTCCATGAGCAGAAATAAGAAAGAAATTTTTGAATCCTTGTAACTCCCACCAATTTATCAGGGATGAAATTGCATTTCTTAAATCTTTATATTGAATGCTGGTTGAGCCAGGATAAAATCTATCACAGGGCAAACCAACTCCATAATTGAATGTTGGAGCAACTAAAATTTTTGTCTTTTCGGATAAGTAATCACTGATATACTCTGCAATTAAGGTATCAGTATTTAGTGGAAGATGCTTAGAATGTTGTTCGCACATTCCTATTGGAATTATTAAATCATCTTTTTGTTTTAAATAATCTTTCACTTCTTCCCAGCTAAAATCTGCCAAAAGCATTTTTATCTCCTTTTTGTATTATACAGGTTTTTCTTTAAAGTCAAGAAGCTTTTAAGTAAAATTGTGACTTGATTTTTATTTCCTTTATGAATATTATTGTTCGTTAAACTATATTTTAGGAGGCAAAGTGGATAAGATAAAATGGATAACTTTTTGCTTAATATTCATCGTTTCATTCTCATCTTTAGCAGTGACAAAAGATTTGGATCTTAC
>JGI24025J20009_10002980_pt1 | contig 11775 bp, 7 predicted proteins | sample Cruoilmetagenom3_FD_20009 | JGI IMG/M metagenome (IMG submission 20009) | reverse complement strand
GTTATGCTACTTCTAATATAGGTGCTTCTCATACTCAGGCCTTTACTCATGACTTCGAAGATGGAACTTGTATCCCTGATTTAGGTTATAAGGAAACCCTTGATCGCTTTGAAATTAAAGGAAAAGCAAAGTTTGTAGTTGACTTTCAACATCTTATGAGTATGTTTGATTCTTTGCACTGTTGTAAGTTTACCATTTTTGGTGGAATGACAGTAGAACCATTAGTTAAAGTTTTAAATTTAGTTACTGGATGGGATTTTTCCAAGGAAGATTTCTTAAAAACAGGAGAAAGGATATTTAACCTGAAAAGACTATATAATGTTCGAGAAGGAATTAGTCGAAAAGACGATATTCTTCCTCCTCGAATTTTAAATCATCCTCGAGGTGGAGGAGCCCGGGATAATCTCCCACATTTAAATAAAATGCTTAATGATTATTACCAAATACGAGGATGGGATGAGTTTGGGATACCAACCCAAAAGAAAGTGCAGGAGCTGGGTTTGGAAGGAATATAGGTTACCAGTTAGAAAATTAAAAAATATCTTTCCAGGTTATCTTTCCTTTACAGACAACGAGGGTAGTGACCCTGTGCCTACAACTTTATCAACTAAGCGCTAAGTTTGATAATTTAATTTCAGCACGGGATGAATCACGGGCTGAGTTGAGGAATATCATTTTTCTGCAAGAGATAAGGAAGTAGGGAATGAAATGGAATATCTAAAGTATAATTTTAAATGATTGATTAAAACTAAAATATCATATCGTCTGGATAATCCGATACAAAAGTATGATTTTAGTAATCGGAGTAAAGAGTTATCCAAGCTTTCTTTAAAAAGGTATATTGGGACAGAAAAGGTATTTGGGGTAAAGGATTTTTGAGTCTACAGATAGGAATAAACGAAGAGGTGATCAGAAGGTACGTAGAATCACAAGAAGAGGAAGAGACAGGACAAGCAAAAAGCTTGGCTCTTAAAAGTATACACTTGTAAAGCTGTGAGTGCCTATAATACCACAGCTTACCCGTGTGTGTATAGTATAATAATTATAAAGATATGTTTTAGTATAATTTAAGACTTAATTTTAAGATAAATGGAGGTTACATATTTGATAAAAACTAGTTTTATGACTTCTTATTTAAATCAAGGTCAAAGTGGAATAGGTTTATTTGGCAGTCTAAAAGTGGAAAAGGATTTGTCCTTGTTTTCGGGTGATTTAGAAAAAGCGTTTTTTATGGCTAAAGAATTAAGATTTGATGGTATAGAAATTTCGGTAGCAGACCCTGAAGAAATTTCCTTATCTAAAGTTAAAAATTTAGTAAACAAATATCAGGTAGGGATTTCGGCGGTTGCTACCGGGGGAGCAGCAGTAAGGGATGGATTAACATTTTCTTCTTCAGACAAATCTATTCGCCAGTTAGCTATACAACGAATTAAAAAGCATATAGATTTTGCTTCGCATTTTAAAGCGGTGGTGATAATAGGATTAATGAAAGGATGGGTAATTGGTAATTATTCCCAATCTGAGAATTATATTACAGAATGTCTTAAAGAATGTAATAAATATGCAAAAGAAAAAAACATAGATATAGCCTTAGAACCTATTAATCGTTTTCAAGAAGATTTCTTCCATTCTATTTTGGATTGTAAGAAATATTTGGACAAGGTTCGACTTTCTAATGTAAAAATGATGATTGATACTTTCCATATGAACATTGAAGATGAAGATATGTGGGGAAATATGCGACAAGCACGAGATTACATTATTCATGTTCATTATTCTGATAGCAATCGTTTAGCTCCGGGAATGGGCCATTTTGATTTTATTAAGATGACAGAAGTTTTAGAAGAGATAGATTACAAAGGATATATTTCAGCGGAGATCCTACCTGTTCCTGATTCATATACTGCTGCCAAGCAGACTATTGATAGCATAAGATCTTATTTAACTCAATACTGAGAGGAGAAAGGGGATTAAAAAATAGAAATTGATGAAAAATAAATTTAAACCTATAAAAAGTTATGTTTTAAACAAAGGAAAAATTTTAAAGATGTATCGAGATATGCTGAAAATTAGATATTTTGAAAATAAGATAACTGATCTTTATTCTAAAGGTCTTATGCCTGGTTTAGCCCATCTCTATATTGGTGAAGAAGCAATAGCAGTAGGTGTTTGTGCTAATTTGACCGAACGTGATTTTGCTACTAGCACTCATCGTGGCCATGGTCATCTAATTGCTCAAGGAGTTGATTTAAAAAAGATGATGGCAGAAGTATTAGGTAAGGAGACGGGTTACTGTAAAGGCAAAGGTGGCTCTATGCATATTGCAGATTTTAGCAAAGGTATATTAGGTGCTGATGGTATAGTTGGTGCAGGAATACCTATTGCTACAGGTTCTGCCTATAGCGCCAAAGTAAGGGGGACAGATCAGGTTACTGTATCTTTCTTTGGTGATGCCGCTTCTAATCAAGGAACCTTTCATGAAAGTATAAATATGGCCGCTGCTTGGAAGCTACCAGTTATTTATGTCTGTGAAAATAATTTATACGGAATTTCAGTTGATATACGAAAAGTAACTAATACCAAAGACATAGCTATTCGAGCTTTAGCCTATGATATTCCGGGGATTGTAGTAGATGGTAATGATGTATTAGAAGTTTATAGAGTTACCAAAGAAGCAGTAGAACGAGCCAGGAAAGGCGAAGGACCTTCTTTGATTGAATGCAAAACATATCGTTTTAAAGGACATCATGTGGGTGACCCTGGTCGTCTTTATCGTTTAGAAAAAGAAACTGAGGAATGGAAAGAGCGTTGTCCTATTAAAACTTTTCGTGAGCGATTAATAAAAGAGAAAATTTCAACAGAAGAAGAATTAGATTTAATTGAAAAAGATACTAAGAAAATAATTAAAAAAGCTGCGGATTTTGCTATTCAAAGTCCTTATCCTAATGAGAAAGAAGCATATGAAGATCTCTTTGTTGAAGAGGAAGGAGTTGAAGTAAGATGAAAGTAAAGAAAATTACCTATGCTCAAGCAGTAGCTGAGGCTATTGATGAAGAGATGCAGAGAGATAAGAATGTTATTTTATTAGGAGAAGATGTAGGAATATTAGGTGGAAACTTTAAGGCTACCGTCGGATTATATGAAAAATATGGTGAATGGAGAGTCAGAGATACTCCTATATCAGAAAATAGCTTTACTGGTTTGGGTTTAGGTGCTGCTTTAACTGGTTTACGACCAATTGTTGAGATTATGTTCAGTGATTTCTTAATGTTAGCAGGTGACCAAATAGTAAATCAAATAGCCAAAATACGTTATATGTCAGGTGGCCAGACTAAAGTACCTCTGACCATTCGCACTACCTTAGGTGGAGGACGCTCTTCTGCCGCCCAGCATTCTCAAAGCCTTCAGGCGATAGTTTGCCATATTCCCGGTCTAAAAGTAGTAATGCCTTCTTCAGCTTCTGAGGTTAAAGGTTTACTAAAGACAGCCATTCGGGATGATAATCCAGTTATTTTCTTCGAACATAAGATGGAATACAATAAAACTTATGAAGTACCGAAAGAAGAATATACTATACCCTTTGGAGTAGCAAATATTTTAAGAGAGGGAAAAGATATTACTATTGTTGGCACTTCTAATCAAGCTTTTAAAGCCCTTCAAGCAGCGAAAGAGCTAACTAAAGAAGGAATAGATGCAGAGATAATAGACCCAAGAACTTTAGTTCCCTTGGATAAAGATGCTATAATTAAATCAGTAAAAAAGACTGGAAGATTACTTATTGTAGATGAAGGATATGAACGTTGTGGAGTTGCTGCTGAGATTGCTATGTCAGTTTTAAAAGATGTCTTTTATTATCTAAATGCACCAATTGATCGACTAACTACAGCCAATTTCCCCTTACCTTTTAGTCCGGCTTTAGAATTTCCTCTTATTCCTGATGAAAAGAAGATTTACCAAAGAGTAAAAAAGATGGTAATAGGATAGGAAGGTAGACAAATGGCAGAATATGTAATAATGCCTAAATTAGGCTTTAATATGGACAAAGGGAATGTAGTAAAATGGTTAGTAAGAGAAGGAGATCTAGTTAAGGAACAGGATGAAATTTTAGAAATAGAGACAGACAAAACAGTTATGCCAGTAGAAGTTCAAATCTCTGGTGTTTTAAGAAAGATATTAGTGACTGAGGGAGAAGAAGTCCCCGTAACACTACCCATTGCAATTATAGGCGATAAAAATGAAGATATTAGTAAAATGATTAAAGAGGCCTATCAAAAATTAGGAAAAACAGAAAAAATAGGGGAGGTTTCTCCCATGACAGAGGAGAGGGAGGAAATAGAACCAAAAAAAGAAGAGTTTAAAAAAATTTCTCCAGGAGCTCGAAGAAAAGCTAAGGAATTAGGAATAGAAATACAGTTAGTGGAAGGAAGTGGCTCTGGAGGAGTAATAATCGAAAAAGATGTGATATCTTATTATCAAAATCAGCAAGTAAAAGTAACCCCAGTTGCTCAAAAAATAGCTGAAAGAGCGGGAATAAATTTGGAGAGCATTAAAGGTAAAGGTACCGGTGTTGGCGGACGAATAATGAAAAAAGATGTTCAAGAAGTATTGGCTAAAACTACAGAGATAGATAAAGTTGAAGAAAAAATTCCTTATACTGGAATGCGTAAGATAATTGGTGATCGGCTCTCTCAAAGCAAATTTACTGCTCCTCATATTTACTTTAATGCTTCTGTAGATATGTCTAAGGTTATAGATTTACTAAACAGATTTAATCAAGACAGTAAAGAAAGAATATCTATTAATGATTTTTTAGTTTTTATAGTAGTCAGAGTATTAGCTGAGCAACCTAATATTAATTGTTCTTTGATCGATGGGGAAATCGTTTATCATAAAGAGGTTAATATTGGGATAGCAGTAGCCTTAGAAGAAGGTCTTATTGTCCCAGTGGTAAAAAATGCTAATAAAAAAAGCTTATCTGCCCTATCTAAGGAGACAAAAAAGTTGATTAAATTAGCTCGAGAGAGAAAGTTAATGCCCGATGATTATAAAGGTGGAACTTTCACTGTATCTAATTTAGGTATGTACGGAATAGATAACTTTACTGCTATTATTAATTCTCCTGAAGCAGCTATTTTAGCAGTGGGAACAGCCAAAAGGATTCCTGTAGTGATAGAAGAAAAGGGGGTAGAAAAAATAGAGATTCGTTCTTTAATGGAGGTCACTCTTTCAGTGGATCATCGATTGATTGATGGGGCAATAGCGGCAAACTTTTTAAAAAGGCTAAAATATTGTTTAGAATTTCCAGAAGGTTTTCTTGCATAACTATAAGTTGTATAAAGTTTAAATAATTTGACTAACAAAAATGATGCAAGAATTAATGAGAACTGAACGAGGAATTAGGAATGTTTAGTTTTATGATATTTGAATCCCATAATACCTGAATCTGATGAACTTAAGAAAGATAAAGGCTTCGGGGATTTATGGGACAGATGATATTCATATAGTAAATGGTAAATTTTCTTGGTATTGCAAAAATAAAATAAGGATAAAGTTTGGTGGAAGAGAACATCTAAAAAATTTTAAAAAATATGTTCAATGTATAGAGGAAGTATTTATGAGAAGTTTAGTTTATAAGGGGCCGAATGAATTAAAAATAGAGGAGACGCCAAAACCTCAGCTAAAATCTGGTGAAGTGTTAATAAAGGTAAAATATTGTGGGATATGTGGCTCTGATATCACAATATGGGAAGGGAAACATCCACGGGCTAAATCGGGAGTTATATTAGGACATGAATTTACGGGAGAAATTGTTGAGATAGATGAGCTTAATTCGAATTTAAGCATTGGAGATAAGGTAGTAGTTGAACCTTTAATTCATTGTCATTCTTGTGATTATTGTAAAGAAGGCAAATATAATTTATGTAATAAAATAGGTCTATACGGGATAGATGAAAATGGAGCTTTTGCTGAGTATATAAAGGTATTAAGTGGTAAGGTTATTCCCCTTTCTCTATCTACTGATCTAAAAAAGATGACTTTAGTAGAGCCGTTAGCAGTGGTTATTAATGCTGTAAGCAAGTCTAATATTAAATTGGGGGATACTATTACAGTTTTAGGTGCAGGAACAATTGGTTTATTGGTAGCGCAGGTAGTTCGAGATGCTGGTGCTGCAAAAATTATTGTCAGTGAAATCAATGAATTGAGATTAAAAAGGGCAAAAAAAATGGGATTTATTGTTATTAATCCGCAGAGAGAAGACTTGGAGAAGGAAGTAAAAAAAATAAGCTCCAAAGGGGCAGATTTGGTTTTTGATGCTGCTGGATATCCTTCTGTAGTAGATAATGCTTTTAAAATAGTGAAAAAAGGTGGAGAGATTAATATTGTAGCTATCCATACTCAGGAATCATTAATTAGTCTGCAAAAATTAGCGTACTCTGAATTAACTATAAAAGGAACATTTATTTATACTTGGGAAGACTTTCGCCGGGCAAAAATCATGCTAGAAAACGATTTGATCGATAGTAAATCTATAATAACACATATCTTTCCATTTGAAGATTCTATTAAGGGTTTTGAGATGATGAAAGAAGGGTTCGATGGAATTAAAATACTAGTAGAAATCTAATGTTTAAATTAAATACTAATTATATCTCAGACAAGTTGATAAAACAAAAATAGGAGGTAATTTATGAATTTACAAGAGAAAACTGCAATTATTACAGGAGGTGCGCGGGGGATTGGGCAAGCGACTGCATTAAAATTAGCAAATAAAGGAATAAATATCGTTATCGCTGACATTAGCAACGAAGTAAATAAAACAGTTAAAAAGATTAAAGAATTAGGAAAAAAAGCAATATATATAAAAACCGATGTTTCTAATAAAGAAGAAGTACAATTACTTATCGAGAAAACATTAAAAAGATTTAATAGTATAGACATTCTGATTAATAATGCGGGAATATCACAATTTAATATATCTTTTGAAGATATAAAAGAAGAAGAATGGAATTTGATGATGAATATTAATTTAAAAGGAGTATTTTTTTGTTGCCAGGCTGTATTGCCTTATATGAAATCTAAACGTTCGGGTAAGATAGTTAACTTAGCTTCTATAGCGGCAAAAACAGGTGGAATAAAATCGGGAGCTCATTATGCAGCTGCAAAAGCGGGTGTTATTACTCTGACAAAATCTGTAGCCAAAAGTGGAGCCCCCTATGGAATTAATGTTAATGCAGTCTCACCGGGAATTATTGAAACCGATATGACAAAAAATGTTGCTTATGAAATTAGTTCTATACCCCTTGGACGATTAGGAAAAGCTGAAGAAGTGGCAGAAGTTATTTGCTTTCTTGCTAGTGATGCTGCGCGGTATATAACGGGAGAAATTGTTGATGTAGACGGCGGAATGTCAATGGACTAAACTATATAGTCTGTGTCAACCTTTCTATTTGAGGCATTAAGGATTTTTAATCTGGCAATCAATGAACTTTTTATGTAACTGTTTTATAATATAAGATTTCACTTTTTGATCCTATATTAATACAATTTTAAGTTATTTTTAGGGGTTCACTTTTAAAATGTTAGTAACAAATTTAAAAAAACTTAAAAGATAAAAAAATAATGTTTTAATATAAACGATAACATAAACCGTTACGTAACCGAAGAGCAAAATACCACGAGCTTGCTCGTGGATGAATGATGCATCTGGTATGGGTAATAGCTTGGTATTGAAAGTCTACTATGGAGTTTTAAGTTGCAACCATTAGCTAAACAGCAAGGGTGTCCATCTTGAAATGGAATCTGAAGGAAGTTGTAGACAAAACTTCGGTCTAAGGAATATGAATTACATGTAAGGCTATGCAATCTGGGTAAGTTTGCCATCCAAAACAAAATACAATAATTCTAAAAGATTGCATGGTATATGTAGCAGGCATATAAGGTGAAGGCATTATTTTTACCCAGGGAAGTCTGACATTTTGTTACGTCAGAAGTCACCAGACGCCATATTAGGATGGCACACAATATTAGTGAGTGTCATGTAAAGGGCTGAACACGAAATGGAGAATTAACTTGGCAAGTTCGAGAAGCATGTCAAGAAAGCAGAAAAGTCTAAGAAGAGTCTGTCCTGAAAAGAAATTGGGGCAGCTGCCGACTAATCAGAAAGAGCTTGAGTATGTATCCGGTACGAATCAAAAATTAATCCCGCGGAGAAATCCGTAGTGTTTTGTTAACTGCCGTATATCAAATATTACATAGGGTGGTTGATGGTAAGGTAGATGAATTAATCATCTACCCTCTACTTGATTAAAATTCGCCCGAAGGACGTTAAGTGAAGTCTGAAAAAGGGAAAAAGTGCGGTGGATTTATCTGATGAATTTTTATAAAAGAGTGCTGATATTACTATAATAATGAGTAATAGCTTTCTCAGAAAAAGAAGTGAAAAACGGGTCTAAATAAAAAAAGAAAGAAGGTAAAAATATGCGGGAAATAAAATATGGTAAGATATTAATAGATCCTCAAATAAATCCAGCAATATTAGATACTACAACATGGGATATTCAAAAAATAAAAGGGACTGTAATTAAGAAAGAACCGGATATCTGGAAAAAGATAATTGAGAAAAATCTGAATGCAAGATATGAGAAATTTAAGTTTGGTGAGATCGTATTTTATACAGGATCATCCTGTGTTAAGAATGATTCTTTATATTTGTTATTAGAATATCCAGATAGACAGCATTCTATTTTAGCTCTCAGTAATAACAAAATTGAAGATGAAATTGGTGAACCCTTTTGGATCTATAAAAATGAAAAAGTTTGTTTAACTTTTTATAAAGCTGATATTGAAACACTACACAATTACTTTTTAAAAATAGATAAAAAAAGAGGACCAAGAGCACTAGGATATACTCCAAGACTGGGAATAGGAACAAGAATGTCTACAGCCATGTGGCCTGCTATTTATGATTCTATGCAGAGTCTTGGTCAACCATCAAATACGATACAGAATAGTCTCAGGGAGTTGAGGCTCTTAAGTGATGTATTTAATGGCGAGAAATCGAAATTAATGCACCTTTATAGTTTTGGTTATATTGAAGAAGGACATACTGGCAGTACCTTTGAGGGACTCTGGCTTGAAGGAGTCTTATATGCTTTAAAACGAAAAGATGTAGCGCCATATGGAGCTGACGCGGATCATATTAGAGTTGATGACTGTTATGAAGGGATTAAACGGGCAAAGAAAATTATAGATGCAGCCCGGTACTATACATTTTATACTATAGATGTCTCAAATATTATAAAGTATGAATATATAATGAGTAATTTCAAAGGCAGGGGCGAGGAAGCATTAAAAAAAATAAATATTAGTAAAGAAGAAATTGAAAAATTATACAGGTATCATGTAAAGACCTTTTTATATAATGGGGATAAAATAATAATTGATAAAGATATTTTAGACAGATTTTTAGGAAAATACTGGGAAGCCTTGGATGCTTTGGAAGAATTAGACGAATATATTACCAAAATTAAAAAGGGTGAAGGATATGATCTCGAATTAAGCATTGATGAATTCCCTGGAAATTATGAAATAAAAGAGATACTTACGAGACCGGAGGAGGTCCTGTTGTTAATAAGAGAGTTTCAAAGAAGAAATATCCATGTTACTCATTTAGCCCCTAATTTCGGAGTTGAAAAAGGGGTAGACTACAGAATGCCCGGAGGATTAGAGAAATTGGGGAAGAGGATCCAACTTTTTTATCGTATCTGTAAAAAAGCAGGAGTTATGCTAGATTGTCATTCTGGAGATGATCTTTCTTCTGAGACGAGGAAAACATTTAGTCATGCAACGGAAGGGAATCTTCATTTTAAGATATCACCCTCTCTTCAGGAAATATTCGCAGAAACCTTATTTGATGAGTGTCCTGCTTCATTTGGAAGATGGTGGCAAAAAACATTAGAATACGCTAAAGAACAATCCAGTAAGGGTTCAGGCTTTGCACAAGAGTGTATTGATAAATACTACAAAGATGAAAAATCAATATCAGACAAAAATATGTTTTTTAATTATTATTATTATGCCCCAATAGGAAAATACGATAAATATGGGCGGCTGGAGCTTCGTGATATGTTCTACTCATTACCCCAATATTTTTATAATAAATATAATAATTTACTAAAAAAACGACTAACTCTATTATGTAATGATTTATTTAAATCCAGATAGAGGAAATAATTACATCAGATATATGAGTAATTACTAAAAAAGCGGAAGTTTCAATTACAACTGTTTCTCATGTAATTAATAAGACCAGATATGTAAGTCCTGAATTAACAGTCAAAGTTGCGAAAGTTATAAAAGATTTAGATTATAAATCAGATATTATAGCGGGAAATCTTCACAATAAGAAGACAAAAACCATTGGTTTAATACTTCCTGACAGTTCGAATATGGTCTTCTCTAAAATAGGATAAGTAATTGAAATCAATGTGCAAACTTTTAGCAAAATGTTGCCTTTTGTAACTGCTCATATAGTGTAGATTTAGATTTACGGAACCTTGATACTTTAAGGATGAAAATACTAGACGGTAGAACAAAACTATCTGCTTTAAACAGAATTGATTATATTGAAAAACTATCAGAAATACACATCCCGCTTGTTTCCGTTAGCGGAAACATAATGTATTTCAGGGTAGAGTTGAACTTGTTGATAACAAAACTCTGGCTTATAAGGTAATAGAACATCTTATAGAATTTGTAAGAAAAGCGATTGGATATTTAGATAGAAAGCTGGACTAATATTATAGCATTAACTGTAGAAATGGTTTTGTTAAAGCTATGGAAAAGCATGGTTGGATTGGAATAATAAATATTATATTAGATTGAGAGGATTATCCTAGCGTGAGTTTATTAAAGGGATAGTGTTAAAAGATATACTAGGACTTATTTATCCAATAAATTCAATAGTTGTGTAAACGTGGTAATACCATAAAGTAAATACAACGATATATAATTGAAATTATTGTAATTATCAAATGCCTTATATCTCGATAAATTTGGTAATTATCTTAAAAAAGATTTAAGCCAATTACAAATTATATTGTTAAGAAAGGGAAAAAGGTATTAAAAAGGAAAAAGTAAAGAAAAAATATAGTATAATAATTTAACTATAAAAACCAGGAGCCATTTTGCAATCTTTTATAGTTTACTAAAGTTGTGTAACAAAGTGATAATATAGTAAAAATAATTTGATGTTTTTTAAAATTTAATAATTTGTAGAGGAGAATTTAAAATGACAAAAGCAAAAGTTGCAGTAGTAGGTTATGGGACCATCGGTCAGCGTTTAGCTGATGGTGTCGCTAAACAGAAAGATATGGAATTGGTAGGAGTTTCAGATGTGGCTCCTACCTTACCCGTAAGAGCCTTAAAAGAAAAAGGAATGCCTTATGATTTATATTGTGCAATACCTGATAATATTCTTCTTCTTGAGAAAGTCGGGATTCCGGTTACAGGAACATTAGAAGATCTTCTAAAAAAGGTAGATATCGTTTTAGATGCTACCAGTGCAGGTATTGGTCAAAAGAATAAAGAGCTCTACAAAAAATACGATCTTAAAGCGATATTCCAGGGAGGAGAAAAAAATGAAGTTGCCGATGTCTTCTTTCATGGATATGCCAATTATGAGAAAGGTTTAGGTAAACAATTCCTGAAATTAACTTCCTGTAATACTACCGGATTAATAAGAGCAGTAGATTGTCTGGATAGAGCAGTGGGTAT
>JGI24025J20009_10002979_pt1 | contig 11775 bp, 13 predicted proteins | sample Cruoilmetagenom3_FD_20009 | JGI IMG/M metagenome (IMG submission 20009) | reverse complement strand
GGACGTCGTTCATCATGCCGCCTCCTGGAGACCCAGCGCGGGGGTCGCACGGTAGACCTGCTGCGCGGCGGCGATCCCGCTGCCAAGCGCGATGGCGAAGCCCGCCGTGAGCATGAACCCCTTCTGCGAGCCGGTGACCGCGACATCGACGCCCCTGGCATCGAACCGCAAATCCATCGTGGCGATGGAACTCACACCATCGACGAAGAGCAGCGCCGGATGCCCCGCCGTGTCGAGCGCGCGGCGCACGGCGGCGATGTCGGATTTCACGCCGGTTGCGGTCTCAATGGGGGTGGCCAACACCGCCTTGATCTCGTGGCCGGTGTCGGCCGTCAGGATGTCCTCATAGCGATCCGCCGGCACGCCTTCGCCCCAGGGTGTTTCGACGACATGCACGTCGAGGCCATGACGCTGGCACATGTCGATCCACCGGTGCGAGACCATGCCGTTTCGCGCCGCGAGGATCTTGTCGCCGGCCGAAAGCGTGTTGGTCAACGCGGTTTCGCAGCCGGTGCCGGTCGATGGGAAGATCAAGATCTCCGCACTTTCGCTTTTCAGGACCTCTCGCACGCCCGCCCGGGCCGGGTGCAAAATCTCGCCGAACAGCGGCGAGCGGTGGTCAATTGTCGGCATGTCGTTGGCTTTGCGCAGGGCTTCGGGGATGTTTGTCGGCCCCGGGATGAAAACGGGATTCTGAAAGCTCATGGGTGTCTCCTGGCGTCGTCTCGGCCACGATATCGCGGACGTCGCCCGGTTGATATTTTTTTGAAAACGGCTTTCAGAAACGCCTGCGTCCAGATTTTCGGTTACTTGTCAAATGCTTGATTTTTTCATATGTTGAAATCTCATTTCAAAGCAATGAGAAGTTTGTTATGGATTTCCAGGAAAACGCGGATTCCAAGACCCGACGGTCTCGCGGGAGACCCCGCAATTGGGACGCGAAAACCGCTCAGAACACCATCAAGTCGTTGGACCGCGCGATGGAAGTCTTCGAGTACCTCAGCGAGGCACAAGGCAAGGCCTTGACGGCCATCGCCGGTGAGATGGGGCAGTCTCCGGCCACGGTCTACCGGATCCTGGTGACGCTGGAAGGGCGCGGCCTCGTCGAGTTCGACCCCGCGGCGCAATTCTGGCACATCGGCCCGCGCGCCTTCGTCATCGGCTCGCGGTTCCTGCGCCGCACCAGCCTGGTCGATCGCGCCCGCCCGATCCTGCGAAGACTGATGGAAGAGACCGGCGAGACCGCCAATCTCGGGATTGAACGGGAGGGCGCGGTGCTGTTCGTCAGCCAGGTCGAAACCCACGCCAATATCCGCGCCTTTTTCCCTCCCGGCAGCCTGTCGCCGATGCATTCCTCCGGAATCGGCAAGGCCCTGTTGGCGCAGATGGACGCAAGCAGGTTGGAACGGTTCCTCAAAACCGAGCCTCTAAAAGCCTTTACCGGCCGAACCATCACCGATCCGGACGCCTTGCGCCGTGATCTCGAAAGCGTGCGCGATCGCGGCTACGCAATCGACGACGAAGAAAAGAACCCCGGCATGCGCTGCATAGCGGCGCCGGTTTTCGATGTGAATGGCGAGGCGGTGGCCGGCATTTCGGTATCGGGGCCGACAAGCCGGATCGGCCCGCACGATATGGTCCGGTTGAGCCACCCCGTGCGGGAGGCGGCCCGGGACCTGACCCGGGCCATCGGCGGGGCAGCTACTGCGCCGCGGGCCTGAGCCGCCGCGGTTGGGGCGCGGCCGCCGACGCGGGGCGGAGCGCCATATGTCGGTTCACGTCCTTGTAAAGCAGATAGCGGAACTTGCCCGGTCCCCCGGCGTAGCAGGCCTGCGGACAGAAGGCGCGCAGCCACATGTAATCGCCGGCTTCCACTTCGACCCAGTCGGTGTTGAGCCGGTAGACGGCCTTGCCTTCGAGCACGTAGAGCCCGTGCTCCATCACATGGGTTTCCAGGAACGGGATGACGGCGCCGGGTTCAAAGGTCACCACGGTCACATGCATGTCGTGGCGCAGATCGGCGGGATCGACGAACCGGGTGGTGGCCCATTTGCCGTCGGTCCCCGGCATCGGGGTCGGGGCGATGTCGTTTTCGTTCAGGATCAGCACATCCGGGGGGTCGAGCCCCTCGACCGCTTCGTAGGCTTTGCGGATCCAATGGAAGCGCAGCGTGTCCTGAGAGCGGTTGTGCAGCGTCCAGTCCGTCTGCGGTGGCAGGAAGGCATAGCCGCCCGGCGTCAGCTCCTGGGGCGCACCCGCAACCGTCAATGTCGCCGTGCCCTCGACCACGAAGAGCACCCCTTCGGCTTCCGGGTCGGATTCGGGGTGGTCGGAGCCGCCGCCGGGGGCGACCTCCATGATGTATTGCGAAAAGGTCTCGGCAAAGCCCGTGAGCGGACGTGACAGCACCCAAAGCCGCGTACCTTCCCAGAACGGCAGGAAACTCGTCACGATGTCGCGCATCGTGCCCTTCGGGATCACAGCATAGGCGTCGGTGAAGACCGCCCGATCCGTCAACAGCTGGTCCTGGCCGGGATGCCCGCCGTGCGGGGCGAAGTAGTCAGCGGTCATGAATGCTCCCCAAACTCTATCAGATCTGCCTGATTATCCGAGTTAAGGTCCGCGCCGACCACCCGGCAAGGGGCAACAGCTCTTTTCTGTGGTTTTTGAAAGTGAGAATGATCTTTCTGTTTTCCCAACGGAAAACGGCGGGTTGATCCCGCCGGTTTGACCCGATTTCCCGCTACCGCGCCGCCTTCCACTCCAGGCGGCGCCGGTGCAGAACCGGCTCGGTATAGCCCGAGGGCTGCGTGCGCCCCTCGAAGACGAGGTCGCAGGCGGCCCGGTACGCGATGCCGTCGAAACCCGGCGCCATGGGCTCATAGAACGGGTCGCCCGCGTTCTGGCGGTCCACCACCTCGGCCATCCGCATCATGATCTCCGTCACCTCGGCGGCGGTGACCACGCTGTGATGCAGCCAGTTGGCGACATGCTGGGCCGAGATCCGGCAGGTCGCGCGGTCTTCCATCAGGGCCACATCGTTGATGTCGGGCACTTTCGAGCAGCCCACGCCCTGGTCGATCCAACGCACCACGTAGCCGAGGATACCTTGCGCGTTGTTCTCCACCTCGCGGCGGATCTGGTCGGGCGTCCAAAGCCGGTAGGCAGCCAGCGGAATGTCGAGGAGCGCATCGACATGGGCGCGGCGCCCGCCTTTCTTCAGCTCGGCCTGGACCGCGCGCACATCCACCTTGTGGTAATGCGTGGCATGCAGCGTGGCCACGGTCGGGCTCGGCACCCAGGCGCAGTTCGCCCCTGCCCTCGGGTGCTCGATCTTCTGTTCGAGCATCGCGGCCATCTTGTCCGGCATCGCCCACATGCCCTTGCCGATCTGGGCCCTGCCGGAGAACCCGCATTCCAGCCCGATGTCGACGTTCTGGTCCTCGTAGGCGCCGATCCAGCTCTTGCGCTTGATGAAATCCTTGCGGCTGAAGGGCCCCGCCTCCATCGAGGTGTGGATCTCGTCGCCGGTCCGGTCGAGGAAGCCGGTGTTGATGAAACACACCCGGGCCTTGGCGGCCCGAATGCACGCCTTGAGGTTCACGCTTGTGCGGCGCTCCTCGTCCATGATGCCGAGCTTCACGGTGTTCTCGGCCAGACCGAGGGCCTGTTCGACATGGGCGAAAACGTCGGACGCGAAGGCCACCTCCTGCGGCCCGTGCATCTTCGGTTTCACGACGTAGACCGATCCGGTCTCGGAGTTCTTCAGCCCGGAGGTTTTGCCGAGATCGTGCATCGCGATCAGGCTCGTCACCATCGCATCCATCAGGCCCTCGAACACCTCCGCGCCGTCGCGGTCGAGAATTGCCGGGTTGGTCATCAAATGACCGACATTGCGCACCAGCATGAGCGCCCGGCCCTTGACCGAAAACCGTGATCCATCCGGCGCCAGATAGTCGCGGTTGGCATGCAGGCTGCGGGTGATTTGCTTGCCGCCCTTCTGGAAGCTGTCGGCCAGATCGCCGCGCATCAGCCCGAGCCAGTTGCGATAGGCGAGCACCTTGTCCTCGGCGTCGACACAAGCGACCGAATCCTCGCAATCCATGATCGCCGATATCGCCGATTCCATCACCACGTCCGCCAGCCCGGCGCTGCTGAGCTTTCCGATCGGGTTGTCGGGATCGAAGACAAGCTCCACATGCAGCCCGTTGTTGCGGAGCAGGACGGCGCTCGGCCGCTCGGGCTGTCCCCGGTAGCCGACCAGTTTCTCGGGCGCTTTGAGCCGGGCCCCGTCGACCTCCAGCACACCGTCGGTGATGCTGTAGGACGTCGCCATGCCGTGGCTTGTGGTGGTCAGCGCAAACACCTCGTCGAGGAAGACGGCCGTGCGCGCGATCACCCGCGCGCCGCGCCCGTCGTCGAAGCCGTCGGTCGGGGCGGGTCCGCCCATGGCATCGGTGCCATAGAGCCCGTCATAGAGGCTCCCCCAACGGGCATTTGCCGCGTTCAGGGCGAAGCGGGCATTGGTGATCGGCACCACCAGCTGCGGGCCGGGGAGCGTGGCGATCTCGGGGTCGACGTTCGCGGTCTCGATCTCGAAGTCGTCCCCCTCCGGCAGGAGATAGCCGATGTCTTCGAGGAAGGCCTTGTAGGCGACGCGGTCATGGGGCGCGTCGCGCCGGGCGCGATGCCATGCGTCGATCTGCGCCTGGAGGGTCTCGCGTATTGCCAGCAGTTCGCGGTTGCGCGGGCCGAAGGTCTGCACCAGCCCTGCCAATCCGGACCAGAACCGATCCGCCGACACGCCCGTGTCCGGCAACGCCTCCTCCTCGATGAAACGCGCGAGTTCGACCGCAACTGTCAGACCTTCTCGTGTGCAGGTGGTCGTGTTCTCTGGTGCCATCGACATTGTCGCTCCTCCCGTTGCGCGCGCCGGATTCAAATTCAGATTTCAGCATGCCGCGATATGCTTTTCTCGATCCTGAGCGACTTTTACCTGCGATGGAGGCGTTGGGTCATCCCAAAACCGGCGCAGATTGCGCCAATCCGCAAAGGAGCAGTTTCAAATTCTTCAAGCAAATGCTTGCTCAACCCGGTCAATCGCCTGCAAACCCGCGCCCGCGTGTGCGCCCGCGGTGCGTGGTCGTGGCGTACCCATGACATATCTTTCCCATAGCGCGTCCGTCCATTCCAAAGACTGGATCGCACCCTCAAATCCTGGGATCAAACACCTGGCGCGCCGGGCCTGAAAAAGGGCGGGCGGCTGCCTGATTGGGCGCGGCAATGGTGGGCCGAAATCGAAGTTGCATGCCGTGACCGATGCGGCGCGCCGACCGATCCGGATGTTCCTGACCGGCGGCCAGCGCAGCGACTACATCGATGCGCTGGCCCTGGGTGACGATCTGCCGAACGCCAAGGTGTTCCTCGCAGATCGCGGCCATGACGCGGATAGGTTCCGCAACGCCCCGAAAGACCAGGGGATCATGCCATGCATCCCGTCGCGCAAGATGCGAAAGGTGCCGATCCCGCACAACGCAGAACTCTACAAATGCCGCCACGGGATCGAGAACAGTTTCGCTCGGCTCAAGGATTGGCGCCGTGTTGCACCCCGCCATGACAGGTGCCCAAAGGTCTTCCTGTCTGCATGTGCCCTCGCCGCCGTCGTCGTGTTCTGGTTGCGAGATGTTGTAACGGGGCCGGCGGCGCGCACGGCCCGTCATGGCGTACAGGATCAGGGGCAAGCTGTCGCCGTTCCCGTACTGGATCCACAGCGAGGACGACGGGATGAGACTGTTTGTCGGACTGGACGTGTCATTGGCCAGGANCGCGATCTGCGTGGTCAGTGAACACGGCAAGATCATCTAANAGGCCGAGGCCGCGATCGGCCTCGAGGCCGGTCCGTTGTCGCAATGGCTGCACCGTGGGCTGACCGATGCGGGTTTTGATCCAATCCTCATGGAAATGCGCCAGGGGAAAGGTGCCTTGAAGGCGATGCCGATCAAGACGGACCGGCGGGATGCCGAGGCGATTGCGCGCCTGCTTCACCTTGGCTGGTTCCGGCCGGTTCAATGCAGATCCGTCTCGGCACAAGAGGTCCGCGCTGTGCCCGGAGCCCGGAAGGCCATTCAGCAGAGTATGATCGCCCTGAAAAGGTCGCTGCGGGGACTGCTGCGGAACTTCGGCCTCAAGGTCGGCATGATCTCTCGCGGCAGGTTCGAGAGCCGCATTCGGGACCGCGCGGATGGCACTCCCCTGCTGGAGACCGCGGCCGGGCCAATGCTTCGATCATGAGCCTCCCTGCGGCCTCCCTGCGGCCTCCCTGCGCCCTCCCTGCGGCAGGAACTCGCCGCCCATGCGAAGCCTGTGCGCCAGCTCGCCCAAGACGCCCCGGTTTGCCGCCGCCTGATGACGATGCGCCCTCTCACGCATGCAGGCATGCGCTGCCGGGCAGCAGAAATCGGGGCGGTCGTGGCGTTGAGCTTCCGTTCAGCCGTGGATGATCCGGCTCGCATCGCCGCATCGAAGAGGGGTGGTCCCTGGGTCGGACTGACGCCGTCGCGCAACCCGTCCGGTGAACGTGATGTCTCTGGCGGCATCACCAAGGCCGGCGACACCACCCCGAGGCGGGCGCTGGGCCAAGCAGCGACCGTCATGATGAACCGCGGTCGATCTACATGGGTGAGAACATGGGGAGCCCAGCGGGCGCAACGCCGTGGCCGCACGGGCGCCATGGTCGCCCTGGCTCGTCGTATCGCGGTCATACTCGATCGGATATGGGTCGCCGGCACCGGGTTCCACGCCTATGAGATGGGCACATCGCAACTGCATCGAACCAGCCTCATGTTGGCAGCCGACGCGCTGACCGCGCACCGAAGCACGTCCCCAAAGGACCTCGGCCAACGACCGCGAGAGCAAGCCGGGCGCAAAGCAAGAGAACCCCGAATGCCCGCTCCGGCGGAGCAACGCGCCTGGGCAAAACAGCTTGACTGAAACGGCCCCGTTCCCGAAAGCCGGACCTTAGAACTGACATCAATCCCAATCGCAGACATTTCTTGCACCTGAAGAATCCGGACCCCGGGCGGGGTCTCACCGGTGATCTCACCCCAAAATATGCGCTCTTGCCAACCCGCTTTGCGCCCAAGATCTCGAATCCCCCGGACCGATCCGCCGGTGATTTCGCTGATCTTCCGAATACGTGCCTGTTCCCTTCGGAACCCCTATTCCCGCCTCAGGATCTCGGACATCGCGAGAGGGGTTGTCGGCAATCTGGCGCGAGAAGGGCGTCCTGTCGCCCGTTTTTCGGACCTCTCAAGTATCTCAAACAGGTTGACCCGATGACGGGTCAGAATGCAGCGAAGTCANGNCCCAGATCCCGCATCGCCTGGACGGCGATATCGCCGCGCGCCTCGACTGGTCGCACGTCGGCAATGGCGCACGCACCNTGGTCTCGCTGATCTATGTCGCGCTCACCGCCGAGGCGCNGTTGGTCCCGGCACCCCGCGCCCTGCCTGCCAGCGGCGGCGCCAGCCTGATCNGCGACGACGTACTCGCGTTACGTCTGCGGGCCCAGCGCGACTTTGAGTTGCGCCGGGGCCTGATCCCGATCCTCACCCGCCGGGCCGGGGGCGCTTTTTCCAAGCGCTGGATGATCTGACCTAACCCTCACGCCCTTGCGAAAGAGACAAGCTCACCGGTGGCGATGGCGTGGCGATGGCCGCCGAGGGCGCCCGCAAGCGCCTCGCGCGCGGCGTCACGCTCAACCACCCCGAAGCGATCGCGCTCATCACCGACGCGGTTGTCGACGGCGCGCGATGGCCGCTCGGTGGCCGACATGATGGAGGCGGGCGCCCAGCTCATCACCGCCGCCCAATGCAGGGAGGACGTGCCGGAACTGATCCAGGACGTCCAGGTCGAGGCCACATTCCCCGACGGCACCCTAAGCGTCACCGTCCAACAACCGATCCGCTGAAGGAAACCGCGCTGATCCCCGGAGACGTGTTCCCCGCCGAGGGAACGGGCGATGATCAGGCGGAATTGAACCAATGCGCCGATCTGACCTGTCAGCAGGCCGACCCCGAGCCGAATGCCCTGTGGCAAAAGGGGAAGAAAAAATCCGACGGCTTGGGCGCGGGCGACACACGACTGGACGCCCAGCGCAGGTGGATCGCGTTTCGCGACGCCGGATGTCGCGCGCAAGCCGCGCCTTTGCCGGGCGGCTCGATACGACCGCTCGTCTTCGCACCGTGTGACCTGCATCACCAACCCCGGCAGTGATGATCTGCGCAACTTGTCGCATTGCTCGAAGGAACCCATAGATGGTCGCCACGACCCGAAGGTCCAACCAGGTCGCGATGTTCGGCCCGCCACCGGCGACCGCTTGCGGCGCGCCGACACCGNGCTTGTCATCGAGGTTGAGAAAGATCTCACANCCTATTGGGAAGNAATGCAATTCAGCGATGGAAGGGNTATCCGCCACGGCATGGGCGAGGGCCAGGGCCAGAGCCGGTTCAACCGCGCCGGAGGGGCCCTCGACACTGTGATCACAAATGCGCCGATCGTCGACCACACCGGTACCAGCAAGGCTGACGGCGGGTTGTGCGACGGCCGGATCGCAAAAACCGGCAAGGCGGGCAACCCGGGCGCGCAACCGGGCATCGACATTGTCATCGGCCCAGGGACCGAAGCGATTGCCGGCGAGGGTAAGATCCACACCGACACGCTGAACGAGTCCGGCTTCGTCGAGAACACCGTCAAAGCGATGAACGGCCGCACCTTCCACGCCTTTCGCCCCGAGGGCGCGGGCGGTGGGCATGCGCCGGACATCATCAGGATCTGCGACGCGGACCATGTGTTGCTCGCCTCGACCAACCCGCCCCGGCCTTTCACCCTGAACACGCTTGAGGAACGTCTCGGCATGCGCATGGTCTGCCACCATCTCGACAAGTCGGTTCCCGAGAAGGTGGCGTTTGCCCAAAGCCGGGTCCAGCGCGAAACTATCACCGCCGAGGACATTCAGCACGACTTGGGCACCATCTCGATCATCGCGTCGGACAGCCAGGCGATCGGGCGCGTCGGCGAGGGGCTCGTCCGCCCCTGGCAAACGGCGGCCAAGATGAAGACGCAGCCCGGCCGCCTTGCCGCGGAGACCGGCGACAACGACAACGACAGTATCCGGGTGCGCCACGACGTGGCGAATATCCCGATCAACCCGGCCATGGCGCGTGGCATGGGCGGCAAGATCGGCTCTGTCGCGGCGGGCAAGCGCGACCTGGTGCTGTGAACCCCGATGTCCTTCGGCGTGATGCCCGAGACGGTGCTGATCGGCGGCACCATCGCGCTGGCCCAGCTGGGCGGCCCGGGCGCCTCGCTCCCGACATCGTGGCCGGTAAGTTCGCGGCCGCTGTTCGGCGCCTTCGGACGGTCGGCGGCGCACTCGGCGGTAACCTTCGTCTCGGCCGTCGTCTCGGCTGTCGTCTCGGCCGTCGTCTTCGGCGCGGGCCTTCGCGACAACCTCGGGCGCGCCAAGCGGACGCTGGCGGTGGCGGTGGCAGTGGCGGAGACGAACACCCGGACCATCGGCAAGAAGGACCTTTTGCTCAACGACGCGACCCCGCAGGTCGAGGTGAACCCCGAGACCTCCGCGGTCCGCGCCGACGGCGGGTTGCTGACCTGCGCGCCGGCCGGCGAGCTGCCGATGACGCCACGCTATTTCCTGTTGCGAGGTCGGAGGGTGTCAGAACTCTTCGATCAGCACGAGGCCGGTTTCGCGGCCCCACAGGTCCAACACCGGCGCGTCGGCGGCGCGCGCGGCGACGGCGGACCTGGGCCAGGCCTCAGGCCTGACCACGGCGCCGCCTTTGGCGTCGAGCGCCCGGGTGACGACGGTTTGCGAGACCCGGGTCATCCAGAAGCGGTCGTCGTGAAGAATGGCTTTGGGCAGGCTGTCGCGATCGAACACCCGGCGCTGGTTTTCGCGAATGAAAACCTCGTAGCGTTGGCCGGCGATCGGCCCATTGGGGCGCGCCTCGATCAGCGCCTGGCGCAACGTGGCTTCGCGCGCCCTCAGCGCCCTGATTTCGGCGCGGACATCGCCGAGCGCATCGGCAAGACCATGCGGGGTGAGGCTTTTAACGTGGTCCATGCCGGCAGCTTTGCCGATCAAGGTAAAAAACCGGTTAACCCCTGACGTGACCGACAGGGCGGCGACACATGATGCACATCCCCGTCGCAGATCGCATCACCCGTGCCCTCTCCCGCGCCCACCCCGGCGGAGACACGGTGACCCTCAGCTACGCGGCAGGTTTCCTGCGCCGCCGGGTGCTCACCACCGTCTCCGGGCTCGAGTTCCTCGTCGATCTCGAACATACGACCTCGCTCGGCGCGGGCGATGCCTTTGCCCTCGACGACCGGCGCCGGGATGCGGGGATCGCGGTCGCCGATGCGTTCTTCGAGGTCCGCGGCGACCTTGCCCGGCTCGTTTGGCATATCCGCAACAGCCGCACCCCCTGCCGGATCGACACCGGCCGGCTGCGGATCCAGCGCGACCGGGTGATGCGCGACAGGCTTGAGACGCTCGGTGCCGAAGTCGCTGACGGGGTCGCCCGTCAGCCGCGAAGGCGGCGCTGACGGTCACGGGCCTTTCCAGTTCCGCGACCACAACCCGGGCGCACCCGGGTCCGATCCCGGGCGTGCCCACGCGAACGGGCACTAAGAATGCATCCGATGATCAAGATCGAGGGCGTGCGCCACGCCCACAATACCGCCGCCAGCCCCCTGCCGGAACTCGACGAGTGCGGCTTCCTGGCGAGCGTTGGCCCCGCGGGCCGCGGCAAATCCACCCGCACCAAGCCGCTGCCCGGGCTGCTGATACCCGACGAAGGCCAGGTGATGCTGCCCGGCGCGGTGGTCGAAGCCACGCTCGACCGTCGGCATGGCGTTCCAGACCCCTATGCTGCTCGAATGGCGCCCGATCCTGCAAAACGGGATGCGCACGCTCGAGATCGTACCCAACACGCCCTCGCAGGCGGAGAAAGGAGACCGCGCGCCCCCCCCGGAGCCGGTCGGGCTCAACGGGTTCGAGGGCACGCGCCCCTCGGAGCTGTCCGGCGGCACCCGCCAGCGCGCCCCGCCCTGCCGGGCGCTGGTCCACGAGCCCGAGGTGCTGATCCTCGACGACCCCTTCGGCGCGCTCGACGCCTTCCCCCGTGAAGACCTCTGGCAGACGATGCACTGGGTGACGGAAAACGAGCCCTTTTCCGGCGTGCTCAGCACCCAGGACCTGCGCGGGGCGATCATCCTTGCCGACCGGGTGGTGGTGCTCTCGGGCCGCCCGGCCCGCACCCGATAGGTACTCGACGTGCCGACACGGGGCCCCGCGATCTCGTCCATCCCCACACGCCCGAGGCCGCCGGGATGCTGGCCGAGGACTTCGGCGCACTCAAGGCGGCGGTAACACTGGCCTTCATCGGCACCGACCCGATGGGGATCGTCAGCTCCCACGGCCGCGGCCTCGGCGCGCTTTGCGACAGCGGCAAAACCAACTCCGACGACCCGCTGATGTTCGCTGCGCTCATCGCCCCCAACCGTGCGCGGGACGTGCTCTACCACGTCGTGGTGGCGCCGCAACAAACCTTCACCGGCTGGGTCGAACGCTACTTGCGTTGACGCGGCGCCCGGGCGACGGCGTTTCGAAACGCCGTGACACGCGGTTTCGAAACCGCCTGCAAACCGCATCGATGCGGTTTCCCCCGGGGCGCGGGTCAAGACCGGCGGGAG
>JGI24025J20009_10002976_pt1 | contig 11784 bp, 11 predicted proteins | sample Cruoilmetagenom3_FD_20009 | JGI IMG/M metagenome (IMG submission 20009) | reverse complement strand
GGGGGGGGGGAATGATAGATATCGGCTGGGGTGCCTTGTTGTTTGGGCTGACGGTCGGCTCTGCAGTTAGCGCCCTGTTTTTTGCGGGCCTCGCCTATGGTATGCGGATTGCCTTTGGTACCGAGCGCCCTGTTGCAGTGTTGCTGTTAAGCTCGGCATTGCGGATTGCGCTGTTACTGATTGCAGGTTGGTTCGTCGCACAGTCAGGCCCATGGGCACTGGGTGGCTTCGCCCTGTCATTTCTTTTGGTGCGCTTTATTGCCATCGTTTTTGCACGGTCGCGACCGACGACAGGAGATGCGTGATGGAGTTAACACCTGATACTACCGTCCTGTTCCAGGTGTGGGAAATTCCTGTCAACGCCACGATCGTCAACACATGGGTTGTTATGGCGTTGTTGACGGGGGTATCCATGTTGACTACCCGCAATCTTCGCCCCGATGTGCCGCCAAACCGATGGCGCACGATGCTCGAGGTGATCGTGCAGGGTATAGAGGGCCAAATCGAGGAGATTTCCCGCCGCAAGTCTCACTCGCTGCTCTATTTCGTTGGCACACTGTTTCTTTTCATCTTCGTATCAAACCTGCTGATGGTGGTGCCCGGTTTCGCCCCACCCACAGCCTCACTTTCAACAACGGCGGCGCTGGCGCTATCGGTTCTTGTGGCGGTGCCGATATTCGGCATTACCAGCCGGGGCTTGGGCGGGTATTTTAAAACCTATCTGGAACCGTCGGCGATCATGCTCCCCTTCAATATTATTAAGGAATTTTCACGCGGTATCTCGCTGGCGATCCGGCTTTACGGGAACATAATGAGTGGCGCTGTCATCGGGGCGATCCTTCTCAGCGTGGCACCGTTTTTCTTTCCGGTCCTGATGGAAATGCTGGGTCTGCTGACAGGGTTGATCCAGGCCTATATTTTCGCAATTCTGGCCACCGTCTACATTTCTTCTGCTACCGCAGAACCAAATAACTCTAACAAAATAAAGGACATTCCATGACAGATCTTGGTATTATTGCGGCAATTTCAATCTTCACCGCAGGGCTGACAGTATCGTTCGGCGCGATTGGTCCGGCTTTGGGCGAAGGCCGCGCCGCCGCAACTGCATTAAGCGCAATTGCACAGCAGCCTGACGCCTCGGCCAATATTTCGCGGACGCTGTTTGTCAGCCTCGCAATGATTGAATCTACGGCGATCTATTGCTTCGTCGTTTCAATGATTTTGCTATTCGCGAATCCGTTTTGGACTGCTGTGATCGAATCTGCAGCAGCCACAGGGGGATAAAGAATGTCGGTTGACTGGATTACAGTCATTGCCCAGATCGTAAATTTTCTGGTTCTGATCTGGCTGTTGAAACGATATTTATATCGCCCGATCCTGAACGGTATTGACGCCCGCGAGGCGGAAATTGCCGAACGGATGATCGATGCGAGGCGAGCCGAGGAAAAAGCCGAAGTTGCAGAATCTGAGTATCTTGACCAGATCGCAACCCTGCAGGCAAACGAGTCGGCGATGACGAATTCTGCGCGCCTAAGAGCTGAAGCAGCACGGGATGTGTTGTTGGCCGACGCACAGGAACTATTTGAAAAGGAAAGAACAGACTGGAAAGCCCATCTGGAGCAGGAAGGGCACAAATACATTTCCGAGCTGCACAAGACGGGCGCCAGCGCGCTATTGTCTCTTACCCGTAAGGCGCTCGATGATCTGGCAGACGAGACGCTGGAGGAACGCATCGTTGCCCATGTCGTGACGCGGCTTGTGCCAATATCGGAGGAACTGCGCAAGGCAGCTAGCGGTTCGACAGAAGCAATCGCAACCACCCGCGATCCGCTACCAGAAGCCGCGCGCGAGCGGTTAGAGGCGGATTTGCGAAATGTTATCCCGAATATGGCGCTGCATTTTGAAACCGATACGGAGCAGTCCCCCGGCTTGATCCTGCGAATGGGTGGCGCGCAAGTGGCGTGGACCGTGGATTCGTATATAAACGGGCTCGACGCCATTTTGGAAGAACATCTGACCACAGGAGCGAAAATAGGGGCTCAAGGTGATGGATGGTAATCGCCCGCATCCAGATGATTTGTTAAATGTGCTGCTGGACAGCGCACCGCCTGCTCCGCGGCTTAGCGAAATTGGTAAAGTGATTGAGGTTGGCGACGGGATTGCCATCGTCACGGGGCTTGCCCGTGCGCTTTCGGATGAATTGCTGCAATTTGCATCCGGTGTGCGCGGAATCGTGTTTGATCTGGAACCGGACCGGCTGGGGATCATTCTGCTTGGCGCATCCGAACGAGTTACCGTTGGCGAAGACGTACGGCGCACGGGTAAGGTTATTAGTGTGCCCGTCGGGCCACCCTTGCTGGGACGTGTTGTTGATGCCCTTGGTCACCCTCGCGATGGCAAAGGCCGGATTGGCTCCGTGTCCGAGCTTCCGGTCGATGCCGAGGCTCTCGAAATTCTGCACCGCTCTGCCATCACACGCCCATTGGCCACGGGAATCAAGGTAATTGATGCCGCTGTCCCGGTCGGTTTGGGCCAGCGCGAGTTGATTATTGGTGATCGACAAACTGGCAAGACCTCGATCGCGGTCGATACGATCCTTAATCAGGCGCACTCTGGTATGATATGTATCTATTGCGCGATCGGGCAACGCGGTGATGCTGTGGCGAAGGTTATCGCTGCTATCAAAGACGGCGGGATGATGGCCAACACTATCATTATCTCTGCAGGTGACGAGGACCCACCGGGGCTGTCCTATATTGCACCTTATGCCGCCATGACGATGGCCGAATACTACGCGGATCAGGCTAGGGACGTCTTGGTTGTGATGGATGATCTTACCCACCATGCCCGATCTTATCGCGAACTTTCGCTGCTACTGCGCCGGCCGCCGGGTCGCGAAGCCTTTCCGGGCGATATATTCTATGTGCATGCTCGTCTGCTGGAACGTGCCGGGCAATTCAATGCACAGGGTGGAGGAGGTTCGATCACAGTTCTGCCAGTTGTTGAAACACAGGCCGAAAACCTGTCGGCGTATATCCCGACCAACCTGATTTCGATTACAGACGGCCAGATATATCTCTCACCTCGACTTATGCGCAAAAACCAGTTTCCCGCCGTAGATCTGGGAATGTCTGTCTCGCGCGTTGGCGGCAAGGCGCAAAGCCCCGCGTTTCGGGATGTTGCGGGAAATCTGCGGATGACCTTGTCGCAATTCGAGGAGCTGGAGGAGTTCGCCCGTTTCGGCACGCGCCTCGACGATGCAACCAAGGCGCGGCTGACTCGTGGCGCTGCGGTGCGTGCGGCGCTGCGCCAGCCCGAGCGCGATCCTATTGCAGCCGTCGAGCAACTAGCGGTTCTTATCGCTGCAATGGAGGGCGTTTTCGACGGGCTGTCGGAAGCTGATGCAACTACTGCGATGGCAAAGGTTCGTATTGCAGCGCGAAGCGATCTTGAAGGTATAGCCGTGCGTATCGCGGAAAACGAACATTTGCGGCCCGAAGATCGCGAAAGGATCGTCGAAATCGCGCACAAGGCAACAGGGACCGAGAGAGGCGAAAATGACGCAAACTCTTGAAATATTAGTTCGCAAAAACAACACTCTAAATAGCATCCGCGGCATTGTTCATACAATGAAAACCTTGTCAGCCATTAACGTACGGCCTTATGAGCATGCGGCGCAGTCAATCGAAGCCTACCACGCGACCGTATTGCAGAGCTTTCGCGCATTTCTGCATCGTAATGGGCCGCTTGCGTTAACATCCGGTGAAATTCCAAAACAAGTGATCGTCACCTTTGGTTCCGATCACGGTATGTGTGGCAGCTACAACGAGATCCTTGCAGCAGAAGTCTCGCGCTATCTAGATACGCTCGACCAAGATGAAATCACACCTCATATTCTGTGTGTAGGGGCGCAGATGAATGATGCATTGATGGAGCAAAACGTTTGGCCAGAAAGCACATTACTGCCGCCCGCTTCGGCGGATGGCATTGGACGGCTCGCGGGTGATATAATTACCCGATTGGACGATATCAGGCAGAAATCTCCGCTGGGTGAAATTGCGGTCACACTCGCCTTTACCGAACAAGTTGTACATGGCCAGCAAGAACCGACTACTAAAGTGCTACTTCCACTGGACACAACATTGTTTGGCGGACTTGCAGATCGGCCTTGGGTTTCACGATCTCTGCCGGATTTCACGCTGCCGCCAAACGATCTGCTTGCAGCCCTGATCCGAAGTCATCTTTTTGCCAGCATTTTCCGCGCTTCTGCAGAGGCACTCCTTACCGAAAACGCAGCGCGTCTGGTCCGAATGCAACAAGCCGAGCAATCTGTCGATGATCGCCTTGAGGAACTGAAGTCGGAAACGAGAATGGTTAGGCAGACCGAAATTACCAATGAGCTTATGGACGTTATTATTGGGTTCGAGGCCCTCGGGAGGGGACGCTGAAAAAAGTTCGTGTAATGTCCGTCGTCAGAGGTTTTGGTTCCAGAGGCCGCATGAATTGGGCGAGTATCTGACTCATCTGATTGATTATATTATGCAGCGAACTCGCGGTGTTGCAAGCGGCGCGCTTCGAGTGTTTTACGTTTGATCCTTTCTCTTCTGTTTAGAATGGCTTGAGAGCGCCCAAAGTAGACGTCTGACGGCGTAACGTTGTTCAAACTCTCATGATATCGCTGATGATTGTAGTGATCGACGAATGCTTCGATCTGGGCATTGAGGTTCGCTGGGAGGAAGTAGTTTTGAAGCAGAATACGGTTGTTCAGGGTTTGGTGCCAACGTTCAATTTTGCCCTGGGTCTGCGTATGATATGGAGCTCCACGGCTGTGCTTCATAACTGCATCTGTTGTTTCAGCACGTGCGGCATCGCCTGCTAACCGCTTCTTTCCAGCTTCCATGAAGTCCTTTGACCATTTATAGTAAACGCCCTGTGATATCCCCTCACGGCGGCACAGCTCCGCAATGCTGTCTTCTATACCTTGAACTGGGAACGGTTCGCGAAGTTCAAGGCGAGGTCAAGCGGCGGGATCTGCGCACACGAAACCGGACGCAGAAATCAGGAGTGCAGGTTGGAGGCCATCACTTTGGTCGGGGACACATCCACCAGATACTGACAAACCCGCTTTACGCAGGCCGCATTCGCCATAAAGACCAGGTTTATGACGGCCAACATCCGGCGATCATAGATGGGGAAATCTGGAACAAGGTTCAGGTCGCCCTTGAAGCGCAGGCCGGCCGGAACCGTCATATGTTGAACGCAGTAGAACCGCCACTATTGTTAGGGAAACTGTTTGACGAGACAGGCGATCGGTTGACACCGTCGCATGCCAACAAGAACGGAGTCCGACACCGGTATTAGGTCTCGCATCGTCTAATAAAACAGTCCGGCAAGAAAAAGCTGTCCGGATGGCGGTTGCCGGCAAGGGCGCTGGAGGAGGAGGGGTTGGCAACAACACTCATCGAGGAATTTGAACGGCCAGCCTTTCTGACACGGGTGTTTCCGCTGACGGGGCATCGGAATTGAAACAGGTGTTGCGCCGGATTGACGGTTTGGTCAAGGAACTGAAAGGAACATCGAGTGCTACCTTCTCTGCAAATCTGGTTTTCGGGGTTCGGATCAGCGCGGATAGCTTGGAAATCCGGCTGAATCCGAATGTGCTCTCGACAAAACTGGATGTGCTGCGTGCCGATATTTTCAAAGAAGGTTTGATATTCGAGAAGCCGTTTCAGCTTCGCAAGCGCGGTGTTGAAACAAAACTGGTTCTTGGAGGCATCCAGACTGAACTGGATAAAACGCTTATCTGCAATATTGTGGCTGCACAAAAGTGGTTCGAGGCAATCCGGCAGGGGCGGACGCTTGACGAAGTGGCGAACGATGTTGGTCTAACCAAACCGCGCATTTTGCAAATTATGGACCACGCATTCCTGGCCCCTGATATCGTAAAGCAAGTTGCCAAGGGGCGGCAGCCAGTCCGGCTTACCTCGGAATGGCTACAGCGCAATACGCTGCCGCTCGATTGGGAAGATCAGCGCCAATTGATCGCCGGCCTCTAAGCCGGAAACTTATCCAGATCATTCAAACTGTTAGCGCCTGAATCGCAAACAGAGATTTCGGGGTATTTGTGGCCCGTACGGTGCGCAATTGCGCGTCTCTTTGTGGCCGCTGCGTTGTAACCCACGGAAATAACGTAAGAACTTCAGACCAAATATACGTACGTAAAATGAGATGGACTTTCTGGCTGTGCGCGCAGTCCAGAGCGAACCAGTCTCACCCTATTTTCCCTGATAACAGGGAAAATACAGGGAAAAATTGCGATTTTGGTGAAAATTTCAAGAATGCAGTCGCAATCGTAGCGTGATTACAATAACTTACCAGTGATTTCCCTAAGATTAATAACAGGGAAATAATTTGATCTATCAGGGAATGTATCTGTCAGAACAGGGATTATAATCCATATCAGAGTAATCGGCACGAATTTGGTGAGTTCAGAAACGAAGCGGCGTGGCTCGTCAGGGCTCATAACCTGAAGGTCGTAGGTTCAAATCCTACCCCCATAACAAAAATACACATCGAAAACAAAAACTTATAACACGAGAGAGACTCGGAAATTGTAAGCGCAGATCCACATTAACGCCACCTCAACGTTTGACGAGTCGGGTAGAAAAATCGTAAGCGGTGCGCCGACCCCACATACCATTTAGATTTTTGATATGCGATATCTGCCCTTCATAGATTTGAAAGGAGTTTCTACATGGTAGCTACAAGTGAGCTTCTAACACGGATACCACACCGGCCTGACGGCAAGCGTAATTGGCCAATCGAATTGAAGGCGCGGATTGTAGCGGAAACGCTGGTTAAAGGGGTAACTGTCGAGGGCGTGGCGAAACGCTATAAGTTGAAACCAAGTCGGATTTCTGGGTGGCGACGTATGGCGCGCGACGGCGAGCTTGTTCTACCTAATCTAGACGGCATGGATTTCGTTCCGGTGCAGATCGAAGTTTCCAGACCACCTGACCCTGCTATAGCGCAATCGGGTCAGTCGGCCACACTCGATGTTATCAAAGGTGATGTTACTGTGCGGCTAGACGCGGAAACGCCCCCCGAACGCATTGCACAGATCGCCGCAGCCCTATGATCCACCCATCGCATGGCGTGAACATTTTTGTCGCGACAAAACCAGTAGACTTCCGCATAGGCCATGATGGGTTGGCGGCATTGGTCCAAAGTCATTTACGTAAGAAGCCCTTTGATGGGGCCGTCTATGTGTTCCGTGCTAAACGGGCAGACAGATTAAAACTGATTTACTGGGATGGCACGGGCCTTGTCATGGCCTACAAACGGTTGGAGCAACATGTGTTCAAATGGCCAGCCATTCGCGATGGTGTAATGCAGTTAAATCCAGCTCAATTCGAAGCGCTTTTTGCAGGTTTGGATTGGCGACGTGTGACCCAAATAGAAGTCCTCCCACCCGCTGCGGCAGAGTGAATCATGCGGTGTTTTAGACAAGTCAAATCGTGCAATTTTTGCTAGATACAGGCCATGAGCTTAACTTCCAATCTTCCCAGCGATGTCACAACTTTACAGGCTCTATTGGTGGATTCCGAGGATCGTAACGTGCGTAAAGATGACCGCATCGAACGTTTGGAAAAACTTGTCGCAGACTTCAAGCGGGCTTTATTCGGATCAAAGTCAGAAAAGGTTGCCACGGATCAATATGAGTTGGCGCTGGAAGATATCGAAGCTGCAATGGCTGCGATTATTGCCGAAGACGAACAAGACGTATGTGAGAGGGCAAAGGCCAAAGAGCCGCGTAAAGTTAATCGCGGCGCCTTGCCAAAGCATCTACCGCGCGTCGAAGAGACCTTGGTGCCAGACAGCATCATCTGCGATTGTGGTTGCGAACGTCATGTCATTGGCGAGGACGTATCTGAGCGCCTAGACATCGTGCCCTCCCAGTTCCGTGTGTTGGTGACGCGCCGCCCCAAATATGCCTGTCGTGATTGCGAGAATGGCATTGTTCAAGCGCCCGCCAAGCTGCACCTGATTGAAGGTGGCATGCCAACCGAAGCGACATTGGCAACCATTGTGATCAACAAACACGCGGACCACCTACCATTATTCCGCCAGTCGGGCATCTTTGCACGCCAGGGCGTTCATCTCGATAGATCAACATTGGCATCGTGGTTAGGCCGCGTTGCTCATGAGCTGACACCCGTTTATGAATGTTTGAAGGCAGAGCTGAAACAATCCACCAAACTCTTCATGGATGAAACGACCGCCCCAGTCCTAGACCCCGGGCGCGGTAAAACCAAAACGGGTTATCTTTGGGCACTGGCCCGTGATGATAGGCCGTGGGGCGGAACGGCGCCGCCGGGTGTTGCATTCACCTATGCCCCAAGCAGGGCAGGTAAACATGCGGTCGAGATATTGCAGGGCTTTGAGGGCATTCTGCAAGTGGACGGCTATACAGGATATAATCATGTGAAGGATCGGCGCGACAATGCCCCCATTGAGTTGGCCTATTGTTGGGCGCATGCACGGCGCAAGCTGTTTGAGCTGACTATCAACAATGTAGCCCCGATTGCTGAAGAGGGCATCAAACAGATTAAAGCTTTCTATCGCATCGAAGCACAGATTAAAGGCATGTCAGCTGACGAGCGGATGGCCATCCGCCAAGATAAAACCAAACCATGCATGGACGCCTTTGAACAATGGCTGACCTACAATCGTGCGCAGGTGTCAGCTAAATCCCCAACAGGGTTGGCGCTAAAGTACATTACCAAATACTGGATCGGGTTAAACCTATTCCTGACCGATGGCCGCATCGAGATCGACAACAACACGGTCGAGCGCTGCATGCGTCCAATTGCGCTAAACCGCAAAAATGCACTCTTCGCGGGCCATGATGCTGGTGCCCAAAACTGGGCAATGCTTGCATCCATCATTGAGACCTGTAAGCTGAACAAAATCGAACCACATGCTTATCTGACGGGTGTGCTTACTGCCATTGCCCAAGGCCACAAGCAGAAGGACATCGAAATGCTACTGCCGTGGAATTTTGGGAAGTGAAACAACGCTTACTTTCGAAGACGCGCAAATACCAATTCAAAAATTTAACACCAATGTCATAATTCGTAACGACCCATTTGTGTAATCTACGCGCAACAGTTCCTTACCAAATTATGTGACAGCAGAAACCAAAAACATCTACGACTCGTAAATTTTGTATAAATAAGCGGCGTGCGGCAAATCTGACAAAAGCTCGACGCGACAGCATGCTATGCAGTCCACGCTGATAAGGCGCAGACTGCTATCCGTTGGTAATACCTAGAATTCGTAGCTTAGTTTTAGCTGCGCGTTCGTCGAGTTGGAAGTTCCGTCACTCACCCATGTCCCGACGAAAGTACCGCCGAAGCCGGACATTTGCAGAAAATCGATTGCCGCGCCAATTTCAACGAAACTGCCGGTGGTCGAACTGGCAACGTCAAATTCGCTGCCAAATGATGTGACAGTGACAGTGTTTTCGCCTGCAAACTCATTCCAGTATTTGATCGTCAAAGAGGCAGATATGTCAGTGGTCGCATTGGATAAATCGCTCGACAGTTCAACCCCAATCGCGGCGCGTTGGCTTTGACCTAACCCGACAATATCAGCTTCTTGCAGCGTCCAAGCTTCCATGACGGTGTCGGTCATCGCGTAATTCGCAACGGCTTCAACGTCGACTGTTGTGCCGGACATTATATTGTACCCAGCTTCTATTTCTCCCCCCAGTGTGGAGAATGCAACTGTTGCGGTGCTTTCTCCGAATGGTTCCAGGGTTGGTGCGTCATAATCCATACTAAGCGAGTCGTATTTTACAATGCCACCCAACCGGACTTTGTCGCCGACGTAGCCCGCATGCAGGCCGACCGTTGTTCCCTCAAACAAGCCAGTAGTCGGGCTGTTGGCGAAGGAAACTCCCGATTTCAATATGCCTCCCATAGCGCCGAATGTCAGGCTTCCGCCTGCGAATCCGTTCAGCACGTAATCCGCCCCGACAACAGCTGCAAAGGTCGATTGCGTAAAGCTGGTATCGGCGGTCATTGTTTCGTCGAACAGATCAATATTGTGGATCGACTCTGTGCTTCCGGTTTCGCCGATAAGCGACGCCCAGACTGCAACGTTACCGCTGCCGTTCTGAATGCCGTTGGCTGATTGCGCCTCGTGGTCCAGCCAGGATTCGGCAGTCAGATACCAAAGTGATTGACTGCCCGTCAGGATGGATGAGAATTCGAATACCTCATGATCGGGTAGCCCCACCAGCAGATGTTCGTTAACCGGTTCATCGAAGAACAGGTCGTATGCGAACAACCCGTTGTCAATCGACCCGCCTGCAAGTTCGAAATGCCCAGCGCTGGAAGCGCCAAACTCGTCTGCTGCGTTCACAACAAGTATGCCCTCAAGGTTCAGCCCCCCGAATCCGCTGCTGTTGGTGTTATTCACCCACAATGTTGTCACACCCGATGTAGAGCCGACAACCAGCGTATCCGCTTCTGAGCCTACACCGCCGAGGAACGCATCAACTTGCAGTCTGCTGCCTTCGCCACCGACGAACTCGCCGGTTATGGTTAGGCTGTCGAATGCTGTGGAGTCGTTTTCAAACGTTTCGTCCACAAGCGAAACCACGCCGGTATTGTTAAAGGTTTCCAGCGAGTCAAATATCGTAGCTTCGTTGACACCAGACAGGTTCGCGGCAATCACGAAACCAGAGTTGTTAACAATATCCTCACCGTCGCGGAAATAGCTTGTACCGCCGGTCCACCACGCTCCGATATTGTTAAACGTATCGTCGAAATCGGTTAGATCAACAGAACCAACAATAGTCTGAACAGAGTTGTTGTTGATCGTGGTCTCGCCGCCCAAGGTGAAGATTGCCAGATCAGCTATCTGACCGCTGCGATTCTGGATACGACCGTTGTTGTTGATCCGGATGTCACCCCCGTTCGCAGTGGCGATGATACCGGCCGTGCCCCCGTGGACGACAGCGCCCGCGCCTATCGCTATAACAGTTGCAGCGTCGGCATATTGCTGGTTTGTGCGAATTCCTGCCTCCAGTTCCCCGTACACCAAACTCTCTTCGCCAACAATAATGCTAAAACTACCTTCTGCAGAAGTAGACCCATAAATACCGTGTATTAAACCGCCCACGGTTCCCGCACCGGTAGTTACACGTGTAGTACTTCCGCCCTCGCCCTCGCTGAGGTTTTGAACGTTAATACCGACCTCGGTCTGTCCAAATACATCGCCAGAGACCGAAACCGTCAGATTACCTTCGCTTTGACTTCCGATTGATGCGCGGATACCCGTATGAACACCTATGATAGTACCCATGCCTCCGGTAACGGAAAGACCGCCTTCTCCGGTGCTAGCCACGTCGATACCATCCAAGCGGCCTGAAATAGAACCGCCGCCAGTGATAACCGTCAGCTCTCCGTAACCGTCATTTGTTGCTTTGATTCCATCGCCGAATGCGACCACACCCCCGTCACCAGTGGTAATACTTAGCGAACCGCCATCTTCGTCGTTCCGCGCAAAAACACCATCGGAGCCGCTGCTAATAACCTCACCCGGCAACGTTATTTCAAGGTCGCCGCCGTTATTATTCACGGCGTGAACGCCCGTACCGTTGCCGTAAATCCCGCCGGTTCCACCGGCGATTGTTAGCCCGCCAGAGCCGTCATTTAGAGCTTTGACACCAGTCCCGCCAGCCACAACGGCCCAATCGGTCAGACTGCCCGTCGT
>JGI24025J20009_10002971_pt1 | contig 11791 bp, 8 predicted proteins | sample Cruoilmetagenom3_FD_20009 | JGI IMG/M metagenome (IMG submission 20009) | reverse complement strand
CCCACTTTGTAGCCATACCTTATAATGCAAGCCATGCACAAAGTGCGCAGTTAGTGGCTAATTTTTTATTAAGCCCAGAGGCGCAAGCTCAAAAACAAAAAGCGCCTATATGGGGCGATAAAAGTGTACTTATTCAATCAACGCTAACACCACAGCAACAAGCCTTATTTAAAACAACGCAACCGCATCCAAGCGCGCTGCCTTTAAATAGTATTAAACGCACGCTAAGTGAGCCACACCCAAGCTGGGTAAACGCGATTATGCAAGGTTGGCAAACACGTTTTGGAGTAAGCCAATGAGTGTTGTTTCAAATAAATTAGCAGCAAGCCCAACGCTTAAACCACATAAAAGCGCCGATATGTTTAGTAAATTAGTTACATTAAGCCCACGCTTTTTACTGGCATTGCTTATTTTACCTGTAATAGGCGGCTTAATTAGTGTGCTATTGCCCGCTTTTGGTTATGCGCCGGTACTTGAGCATACAACACTTGGCCTACATGGCTTTACTATGCTCATGCAAACACCCGGCCTAACACACATGGTTATGCTTAGTGTTGGCAGCGGATTAATAAGTACCTTACTTGCCTTTATCATTACGTTAATGATTTTAGCGGCATTTTTTAATAGCCCGTGGCTTAACCGTATTCAGCGTTTATTGAGCCCAATACTCGTAATTCCCCACGCGGCAGCGGCTATTGCGGTTGGTTTTTTAATTGCGCCTTCGGGAATGATCTCGCGTTTAGTATCACCTTGGTTTAGTGGGTGGGAACTTGCGCCTAACGGCATGTTTCCGCATGACGCGTTTGGTATTAGTATAATTTTAGGCTTAACCCTTAAAGAGCTGCCTTTTTTACTGTTAATGGCGCTAGGTGTGCTTGCCCAACCTGAGCTTGGCAAAAAACTGCGCCAACAACATAAAGTAGCGCTTAATTTAGGCTACTGCCCTATGACTGCTTTTTTTAAAGTAGTATTACCAAGCCTTTACTCATTACTGCGCCTACCCATTTTAGCCGTATTGGCTTATGCCAGTGCAAGTGTAGAAATGCCACTTATTCTGGGGCCAAATACACCACCCACCTTGGCTGTAGCTATCATGCACTGGTTCAACGATGTAGATTTAAACCTGCGTATTAAAGCCTCTGCGGGGGCACTATTACAGCTTGTCCTTACTGGCGGTTTGCTAGCACTTTGGCTTGGCGGCGAAAAAGCGATAAAAGCATTATTTAGTGATTTACTCACCAATGGCGAGCGAGAATATGGCGGCGTTTATTGGCAAAAAATAACAACCGTATTAACAGTATTTGTGATTGGCTTTATTTTGCTCTCGTTAATTGGCTTAATTATGTGGTCGGTTGCCGGATTTTGGCGTTTTCCGGCGGCACTGCCCGAGCAGCTCACGCTACTTCACTTTAAAAGTGCGCTAATGCAAATGCAAAACCCGCTTTTTAATACCCTTGCTATAGGGTTAGTTACTACGTTATTTGCCATTATTATTACGCTTTTGTGCTTAGAGTCAGAGCAATTAAGTGCCAAACCCATGTCGCGCTTTACCAGCTTAATTATTTATTTACCGCTGCTTGTACCAAGTATTGCGTTTTTATTTGGCCTAGTGTGGCTGCAACAACTAGTAAATAACCAGGCCGCGTTTTTTAATGTGGTATTTACCCATTTATTGTTTGTACTACCGTATGTGTTTTTATCGCTTGCGAGCAGTTATAGGCGCTTAGACCCTCGCTTTGCTCATGTAGCAGCAAGCCTTGGCGCAACGCCCTGCAAAGTGTTTTTACAAGTAAAATTACCCCAGTTATTTGCTCCTATTTTAATTGCGGCGGCACTTGGTTTAGCCATTAGCTTTGGCCAATATTTACCTACACTTTTAGCCGGTGGCGGGCGCATAGCAACCATAACAACCGAAGCGGTTACCCTTGCTAATGGCGCAAGTAGGCGCACCAGTGCGGTGTATGCCATTATGCAAATGGCATTGCCACTCATTGGCTTTATACTGGCGTGGGTGTTACCTAAGTACTTTTTTAAAAGCGCCCATCGCTAACCCATAAATTAAAAGGTTTTTAATGCAGTCATCTTTAGAGATTAAAAATTGTGAGCTTTATCGTCAAAACCAACAATTACTTAGCTTAAACGAGCAGGTAAAAGGCGGCGAAATACTCACTGTTATGGGGCCATCAGGCAGTGGTAAATCAAGTTTATTAAATTGGCTTACCGGCACATTACCCAGTGGTTTTAGCGCAAATGGCGAAGTGTGGCTTAACGGCGAAAATATTGATAACTTACCCGCACATTTACGCCACATAGGCGTGCTTTATCAAGATGCGTTATTATTTTCGCATTTATCGGTAAGCGGTAACATTGCCTTTGCTATGCCTAAAGGCAATAAAAAACAGCGCCTTGAAAAAATAGAGCACGCCCTTAAACAAGTTGGATTAAAAGGCATGGCTAATCGCCACCCCGACAACCTCTCTGGTGGGCAACAAGCCCGCGTTGCTTTACTGCGTATGCTATTAAGCGAGCCAAAAGCCATTTTACTTGATGAGCCCTTTAGCAAGCTCGACACCCAATTAAGAGTAGATACGCGCGAGCTGGTATTTAGCCAAATACGCGAGCATAAATTGCCCGCTATTATGGTAACTCACGATCATAGCGATGCAGAGGCTGCAAACGGCAAACTGATCACCTTAAATTTAGCCAAGTAAACGCACAAAAAGCACAAGGCACCAAGCATGTTAGACAAATACATCACCCCAGTAATAAAGCCACTGTTAACCCCTGTTGTAGCGTTAATGCACAAACGCGGTATAACGCCCGACCAACTTACTGTGGCAGGCTTTTTAATAGGCCTATTAGCTGTGCCATTAATTGCGTATGAAATGTGGTACGCAGCGTTAACGGCTATTGCTTTAAATCGTATTTTAGATGGGCTAGATGGCGCATTAGCACGCCATGCAAATTTAAGTTCAAGCGCTGGCGGCTTTTTAGATATTACCCTCGACTTTTTATTTTATGCGGCAATTCCGCTTGGCTTTATTTTGGCAAACCCCGAGCAAAACGCCATTGCAGGTAGCATATTACTGGCCACCTTTATAGGCACTGGCTCAAGCTTTTTAGCCTTTGCCATAGCCGCCGAAAAATTTAAGCTCGAAAAACCCCAGTTTAAATACAAAAGTTTTTACTATTTAAATGGTTTAACCGAAGGCACAGAAACCATCGCGCTGTTTATTGCCTTTTGTATTTGGCCGCAGCATTTTGCCCTAATGGCGAGTATTTTTGCCACTGCGTGCGCTATTACTATTTTTACACGTATACATGGTGGTTATAACACGCTTAAACGCCAAGAAGCTGATGAGGTTAAACAAACCAATGAGTAATGAAATTTGGTGGCGATTAGGGTTCTTTTTTAGCATTTTGGTTATTATGATGCTGCTAGAATTGCGTATGCCTGCCCGTAAATCGCCGATAAAAAGTACCACCCGGTGGTTGGCCAATTTTGGACTGGTGTTTGCTTCATCTTAATTGCTCGCTTAAGTGTGCCAATAGGCTTAACTGCCGTAGCGCTTTATAACCAAGAGCACGGTATCGGTTTATTTAATCAAATAGCCACACCAAGTAGTGTTGCTATTATTTTAAGCATATTACTACTTGATATAGTTATTTATTGGCAGCACCGGCTTTTTCATCAAGTGCCTATTTTGTGGCGCTTGCACCGTGTTCACCACGCCGATGCCCATGTAGATACCAGCACAGGTTTGCGTTTTCACCCTATCGAAATTGTGCTCAGTATAGTTATAAAATTGATTGCCGTAACCGCTTTGGGTGTACCTGCTATTGCAGTATTAATATTTGAAATAGCACTTAATGGATTAGCGCTGTTTAACCACGCCAATATACGTTTACCCAATGCCATAGAAAAACCACTTCGGCTCATATTAATGACCCAAATACTGCACCGTATTCATCATAGCCAGCGCGTGAGCGAAACCAATTCAAACTATGGATTCAGCGTTATTTGGTGGGATAAACTGTTTGGTAGTTACAAAAATGAAGCGCAAAAAGCCGATAACGACATAGATATAGGCTTAAAAGAATACCCTAACCCGCAGCAAAACGCCTCGCTGTGGGGCTTGCTAATTATGCCGTTTAAACGTAAATAAGCTGCCATTTCAAGTGGCTACAATACTATTAAAATAAACAATAAATTAAGAGGTAAATGCGTATTTAAATTTACACATTTACCTTATTAAACCCCGCCAAAGCCTTACCCCCTAAAATTTAACCTTAACAAGCTAAACACTTTAAAAGGTCTACTAACCTATTGAATGCTATACCACTTTCACTTTGTTTTTAACTTTCGTTTTTTGTAAAAAAGCAAAATTACACGCCATTATAGTTAGCCTAATACGGGTAAATCATCGCAATTAGCGCTAAACGTAATTGCTACAGGTAACTTTTATATTTACCAATTAAGTAAAATATTAATACATGTATTAAAAATGCAACATTACAAATAATGTAAGCTGTTAAATTTATTAGCGATTTAGTTAATAACTCCAATTGGTAAACTGGTCTTACCGTAAACTAAATGTAAATAAAACACACAAATATGTTGACCATTTACGTAGTGCGCAATATTATTTGTAAGCGCTTACAAAAACACATGTAAATGTAAGCGCTTACAAAAATAAATATGGTTCTTTTTAATAAGTTTAAACACACATTCTGACAACAATCTGTGAAACCGGGGTTCAGCTATGAACATTGAAAAAACACACATTGCTCGCTTACTGGCTGCTATTTCGTTAGCGTCTTTAGCTGGCTGTGGTGGCGACTCAGCCACAACATCTAATTTTGAAAATATCGACGCTTCTGAGCCAGTTTCAGATTGGCAACTAGTATGGAGCGACGAGTTTGAAGGCTCTGACTCAGCCATTGATACTAATAAGTGGAACTTTGAATTAAACTGCGATGGCGGTGGTAACAACGAAAAACAATGTTACACCGATAACGAAGAAAACGCCTTTATACAAGACGGTGTGTTAAACATTGTTGCCCTACCCGCGACAGAAGGCGCTGAAAAGCCCTACACTTCTGCGCGTTTAAATACCCGTTACAATGCTGATTTTACTTATGGCCGCTTTGAAGTGCGCGCAAAGCTGCCTTCGGGGCAAGGCAGCTGGCCTGCGTTTTGGATGCTACCAACCGATGAAGAATACGGTACATGGCCACGCTCAGGCGAAATTGATGTTTTAGAATCAGTAAACCTAAAAACCGCTGACGAAGATGGCGGTGTTGAATCAAGCATTCATGGCACATTGCATTACGGCCGCGCTTGGCCAGATAACAGCTACACAGGCCAAGAGTACAAATTTCCTGAAGATAGCAACCCAGCAGATGACTTTCATACTTACGCAGTAGAGTGGCAAGAAGGTGAAATACGCTGGTACGTTGATGGCTACCTATATGCCACACAGCGCCAATCAGAAGTATTATATAATTCCAAAGGCGAAGCAGCAGGTTTGAAACATCGCGGTTGGTTTGCAGAGTATTTTGAACAAGGTTCTGGCGAGCTAGAAACTCATTGGGATAGCGCTCCTTACGATAAAGACTTTCACTTACTGTTAAATTTAGCAGTAGGCGGCGACTGGCCTGAAAACGTAAATGAGTTAGGCGTAGATGCCAGCGCATTTGAAAACGGCCAAACGTTTGCAATTGACTACGTACGCGTTTATCAATGTGCATCAAACCCAGATACCGGCAAAGGGTGTGAAACTATTCGCCCAGGTTACGATAGCCTAGACGATGCCCTGCTAGAGGGCGAAGCGCCTATTCCTAGCCCGCCATCTACAGGTATTGCTACACCGTTAACTATTTTTGGCGACAGCTTTAACCCTAACTGGCCAGCATGGGATTGTTGTGGTGGCTCTACACCTGCAATTGTAAGTGATGAAGAACAAGGCGACGTTGTTGAATTTACAATAGGTAGCGAGCCTACAGTGGTTGGTTTTATTAGCCGCGATGCATTTATTACTGACGAAAACGGCGCTGCAACACCTTTTGATGCATCACCTATGCTAGAAGAAGGCTACGTACGCTTTAAAATGAAAGTAACCAGCGCACCAAGCGTGCCAGACACACCTTGGTTTGTAAAACTTGAAAGCACAGAAGCCTCAACCGATGCTGATATGCCGCTTACAAGTAGCGTTGAAGGCCAAGCACCTGTAGTAGGTCAGTGGCAAACCTATACGTTTTTACTTTCTGACCTTGCTGACTTAGATTTAGATATCAGCGCAATTGACGTACTTATGGTATTTCCTGAGTGGGGCACGGGCGAAGGCGCAACCTTTTTAATTGACGACGTTGAAATTACACAAGACAACCTAGGCGCATCACCTGAGCTAACTATTTTTGAAGATGAGCAAAACCTAGCATGGCCAATGTGGGATTGTTGTGGTGGCTCAACACCTATCGAAGTGGTAGATGATGAAGCGCACGGTGTAACCGCTGAATTTAGTATTGGTGCAGAGCCTACAGTAATGGGCTTTAACAGCCGTGTTGAAGTAGGTGGTGCAGGTGAGTCATTTGATGCAAGCAGCATTTTAGATGAAGGCGTTATTCAGTTTGACTTAAAAGTAACATCTACCCCAAGCGACCCTTCAACTGCGTGGTTATTTAAAGTAGAGGCAAATGGTGCAACTTCATTTGCAGAACTTGAACTAACGCAAAGTGTTGGAGGTGTAGCGCCAGTAACTGGCGAGTGGCAAACTTATACATTTAAGTTATCAGATCTCGCAGGTGCGGGCCTTGATGTAAGTGCAATTGATGTACTTATGATTTTTCCGGCATGGGGCGCAGGTGAAGGCGCGGTTTACCGTGTAGATAATGTTAAAATTTACAACCCTAATGCAGCGCCCGTTGCCTCTGGTGAGCTAAACGTATTTACAGATACAGTCGCCGATCAGTGGAGCATATGGGATTGCTGTGGTGGTTCAACTCCTACTACAGAAACCGACGATGATCAGCACGGCGCAGTGGCTCAGTTTAGCATTGGTGCAACACCTACTGTAATGGGCTTTTTAGCCGATGAAGACGTATCGTTTGATGCATCAGCCCTGTTAGAAAATGGCGTTGTACAGTTTGATTTAAAAGTAATAACAGCACCTTCAAACGTGGATGCACAATGGTTATTTAAAATTGAATCAATTGGCGCTTCAAGCGCAGTAGAGCTGGCATTAACGCAAAGCAATGAAGGGCAAACACCTGTTACAGGCGAATGGCAAACATACACCTTCCCTATTAGGCAACTATTTGATGCGGGCTTAGATATTAGCGCTATAAACGTGCTCATGGTATTTCCTACGTGGGATATGGGCAACGGCGCACTATACCGCATAGATAACGTGATTATCGCGAATCCATAAAAACACACTACAATAGGCGCATGGCGCCTATTGCTACACAACAACATTTTATAAAGCAGAGCTATTATGAACACATTCAATTTTAAAAAGAGCCAACTTGCGGCTTCTGTGTCTCTTATCATTGCTGCAAGCACGTTAAATACGGCCATTGCTGCCGAGGCAGACACTGCAGCATCTCCTGATGTAGAAGTTATTGAGGTAAAAGGTATTCGTGGTTCACTTATTCGTTCTATGGATATGAAACGTGATTCATCGGGCGTAGTAGATGCCATTTCAGCAGAAGAAATGGGGAAATTTCCAGATACCAATTTAGCAGAGTCATTACAACGCATTACCGGTGTATCGGTGAGCCGTGCAAACGGTGAAGGTAGCCAAATTACCGTACGTGGTTTTGGCCCAGAGTTTAACTTAATTACGCTAAACGGCCGCCAAATGCCTGGCACAGGTTATACACGCTCGTACAACCTTGAAAACATTGCCTCAGAGGGCGTAAGTGCGCTAGAAGTATTTAAAACAGCGCGCGCCGATGTACCAAGCGGTGGTTTAGGTGCTACGGTAAACATTTCTACTGCGCGCCCTTTTCAAAAGCCAGGTCAAAATTTTTCAGCCACGGTTAAAGCAAATCACGACTCATCAAACGAAGCCGGTGATGATGTAACCCCGGAGCTTTCGGCTGTTTATAGCAACACATTTGCAGATGACAGATTTGGTTTTGGTTTTTCGTTTTCGCATCAAGAACGCGACTTTCAAAAACAACGCGCCAATATTCAAGGTTGGCAAGCCAATGTTGATTTACCTGAATTAGATAGCAGTAACGTTCTTGATAACCGTACTGACCCATCAGGTAACTACTACTTCCCTAAAGACATGAACTACTCTATTGAAGATGTAGAGCGTGAACGTACTAACGGCCAAGTTACTTTTCAATTTGAACCGGTTGATGGCTTTGTAGCCACACTTGATTACACAGCAAGTAAAGCTGTTACGGGCTCTGAAAGTATTGGTTGGGGTATTTGGAACGACTTTGGTAGCAATATTAATGGCTACGAGCTTGATGAAAACGGCACCGCTGTCTATGCCGATATTAGCGGTAACGATGCCTCGTTTACAGCCAACAAAGGCACCACAGAAGTAAAAGCACGCTCTATTGGTTTAAACCTAGAGTGGGAAATTAACGACACGTGGCACGTTGAACTTGATTACCATGACTCTAAAAATGAAACCGATAACGGCGCCGATGACGGGCTAGGCAGTACTGGCCAAGTGATTTTAGGCTCTGATCAGCTAGCAAATAAAATTTACGATTACCGCACAGGCGAAATCCCAAGTGCACAGGTGAACTGGTTAAACGGCACAAGCGAATTAACGCCAGGCGAAATTGACTCTAACTTTAGCCAATTTACGCACTCGCCGGGTGAATCAAACATTGAGCAATTACAATTACATACCACTTGGTACAATGAAAACTTTGATATTGGCCTAGTTAAAGTAAAATTTGGTGCATCGCGCACTGAGCAAAACACCGGTGGTTACACTGCTTGGAGTGGCTTAGTAGGTGGCCCTGGTTTTAACCCATCGTACACAGAAATATTCCCAGATAGCATGTTTACTCGCCACGATACGTCGGGCCTTTTAGCTCAATTTGATGGTGGCGGCAGTAACTTACAACCAGGTTACTACTACACCTACGATTTTGACGAAGCAGTGGCTCGCCAAATGGCTTACCTAACTTCTGATGTAACCGGTGGCGATGCATACGCAGCCAATGCTTACATGGATGGTATTGATAGCGAAAGCTACGTAGAAGAAATTACAAACAGCTTTTATATTCAATCAAGCTGGGAGTTTGATGTAAGCGATTACTACGTAAAAGTAAACGCTGGCCTGCGCTACGAGCAAACAGATGTAACCAGCACAGTACGCCAACGTGTTGAAGAACAAGTAAACTGGATCAGCGCCTCAGAGTGGATAATGCAATATGCAGCCGGCGGCGATGATAACTTCTTAGAGCAGCAAGGCGATTACGACATATTATTACCGTCAATCGATGTAAGTGTTGATTTAACCGAAGACGTTGTAGCCCGCGTATCATGGGGTAAAACTATGTCGCGTGCACCACTGGGTGATTTAGCCGGTGGCCGTAGCTTAACAGGCAGCCCAAAACCTGGCTCGCGCACGGGTAGCCAAGGTAATACAAATTTATTGCCGTTTGAATCAACCAATCTCGACTTATCATTAGAGTATTACTACGCAGAAGGCAGCTACGCCTCTGTTGGTTACTTTAAAAAAGACGTAGATAACTTTATTCAAACCACCATTACGCAAACCACGATTGAAGGCCTATACGACATTTTAAACGGCCCACGTTACTTACAAGCAGTTAGCGATATTGAATCGCGCGGCGAACAAGCAACCACCGATGCTATTTTTGCGCAAATGATTAGCAATGGTTATGGCAATGCGAATGGCGTCATTGAGCCAAATAGCGATGACCCACTTATGGTATGGAACATAAGCCAACCACAAAACACCGACAGCAAATCGGTAGATGGTTTTGAAGGTGGCTGTTCAGCACTTAATTGGCGAAACTGGTTTTGGTGTAGGTGTTAACGCCACGTTTGTAGATGGCGATGTAGAATTTGATAGCGAAAGCTTAGACCAACAAGCGCCGCTTACAGGTTTAAGTGACTCTGCTAACTTTCAAGGCTTTTACGAAAAAGACGGCCTATCGGTTAAAATTACTTACGCATGGCGCGACTCGTACTTAATTGGTGTTGGCCAAGCACAAGGCTCAGCCGATGCGCCACCGCAATATGCTAAAGCCTACGGCCAATGGGATATGAGCGTAAACTACGATGTAAACGAAAACGTAACCGTATTTTTTGATGGCATAAACTTAAATAATGCCACCGAAGAAGGCTACGGCCGTTACGAAGAGCAGTTTTTATTTGCTAATCAGTACGGCCCACGCTACTCAATTGGTGCCCGTTACACGTTTTAAACTATTCCCTAGTTAGAATAGTTAAGCCGCTTGTTTTAACAAGCGGCTTTTTTTATAACGTTTTTATTTGCTCAAGCAATACATTAGTTGTCCAATCAATGCCGTTATAAGCCACATCGGGTTTGTAAAAATCCCCTGCCCCATGTAGCGCATAATATAGTGATTGTATTTTGTTTTAACCAAGCCTAATTGCAATTACCACAAAACAACCAGTCTATTTTTTAGGCAAAAAAAATCCTAATGCATATTTTACTAAACTGCAAAGTTAAGATGGGTGCTTCGTTTATTTTTACCTAAATGCCAGCTCTAGTGGTTGCTTAATGCTTGAGTAGACGAATCCATTCATCGGGGTTTGCTAAAATAAAATTATAAGTATCTTCATTATCTAAAGTGATTGTTATGGCATCGCTTGTTATTGGTAAAATGCCTGCGCCTGTCCCTGCTGATTTTTCAATTTTTACGATTGCGCTCCGTGTAAAAGTATAAGGCCCTAAACCAGCACTTTCATTGTATGGCTCAAAACGTACCTCACCTGGCGTTACATAAAATTTACCATCGGCTTTTGCAACACCACTTTGATACGTAGCGGTAGATGATTTGAGTATTTTATTGTTCATTCGGCTTTCCTGCTAATTAATTTACGTCAATAAAATGTATTCACTTTAGTAAGTTATATAGCTTTATGCTTTAAGGCAATTAATTTGTACCCAAAAAGCAAATTATAATGACACGTACTTTATTTAGCCTATTAGAATCTGGGCATCAAAAAGTGCAAAGTTTAAGATGAGAGTTTTGTTAATTCTTTCTCTGAATTTTTTTAACTAAAGGCACTATCGCTAAAGCTAGCAATACGGCAAGAAAAAAGCTCACAAACGTATTACCAAACACCCATCTAAAAAAGATTCCTGAAAGAGATAAAACAAAAGCTGACCAAAGCCATGGATTTATATTCTGCATACTATCTAGAGCACCTAATAACACCCAGCTTAGGGGCGCAAACACATGGGCTATAGTTTGGATCGAAGCGACGCTGCCCATGTGTATGCATCCCAGCGAACGAAGTGAGTGTGTTGATAAAGTTGTTAGGTGCGTGCATATTTAAACAACTACCCTAGGGGCTTTACCATGAAAGCCCAAGTATAGTTTTTTGAGATTATCTGGCACGAGAGGCCAGCCACACTCAATACCTTCTTTTGTACCTTTCCAGAATAAGTGCTCTGTATAATATACATCTATGTATTCGAATTCTGCTTTGGTTCCAGTATCTAGTTTTTCGCTCATGTACTGCAACTGTTCTAATGCTTCTTCTAAATTACCTTGGTTAAACAAAATGGTTGTCAAATTTGCGAACTCTTCCATT
>JGI24025J20009_10002968_pt1 | contig 11793 bp, 14 predicted proteins | sample Cruoilmetagenom3_FD_20009 | JGI IMG/M metagenome (IMG submission 20009) | reverse complement strand
CATCCCCAAGAAATGGCAGGACTTCCGAAATCAGGTCACCGATAACTTCCGCATCATATCAGATCAAAATCTTCGGGTTTTCGAGGGATAGGGGTATAAGTGTTTGAAGTTAGGAAAAAACTCGGGCTTTTAGAATTGATCCAAGTCATGGTGACGCTATCCATGACAGCTAGGCTGCGCGCAGGACCGGAAGCACGAAATCAGGATCTAGGAGAGATTCGATGAAGTTATCCGCTATTGCCATGGCCTGCGCTTGCGCGGGTCTGGCGAGTGCCGCCTCTGCTTCGGAATTGCGTGACGAGGCGCTGGACTTGTTCCAGCCTTTGCCATCGACCACGCCCGCGGTGAACGACAACCCGATCACGCCGGAAAAGATCGATCTGGGCAAGGCGTTGTTTTTCGATCCGCGCATGTCCGCTTCGGGTGTGTTTTCGTGTAATTCCTGTCACAATCTGGCGACTGGGGGCGATGGCAGCATGCCCACCTAGATCGGGCATGGCTGGCAGAAGGGGCCGCGCAACTCGCCCACCGTGTTGAATTCGGTTTTCAACGAGGCGCAGTTCTGGGATGGCCGGGCAGAGGATCTGAAGGCGCAGGCCAAGGGGCCGGTGCAGGCTTGGCGTGGAAATGGCGAATACGCCTGAAAACGTGGTCGCCACGCTGTCGTCGATGCCGGACTACGTGGACTGGTTCAAAGCCGCCTTCCCGACCGAGGCCGACCCGATCACCTTTGACAATTTCGCCAAGGCGATCGAGGCATACGAGGCCACGCTGGTCACGCCCGCCCCCTTCGATGCCTATCTGAATGGCAACGATGATGCGCTGAACGACGTGGAAAAAGCTGGCCTGTCGCTGTTCATGGAAAAGGGCTGCGCGTCCTGCCACAATGGGGTGAATCTTGGCGGCAATGGCTACTATCCCTTTGGTCTGATTGAAAAACCCGGCGCAGACGTGCTGCCCGAGGGCGATAAGGGCCGCTTTGCAGTCACCGCCACGGCGGACGATTCTTACGTGTTCCGTGCATCCCCGCTGCGCAACATCGACCAGACCGCGCCCTATTTCCATTCCGGCAAGGTCTGGGATTTGGAGCAGACTGTGGCGATCATGGGCACCTCGCAATTGGGCGAAGAGTTGGACCCGACGACGTGACCGCAATCGCGGCTTTCCTCGGATCTTTGACCGGCGAAATGCCCGAGGTGACATACCCCGTGCTGCCCGCCGAAACCGCGACCACCCCGCGCCCCACGGGTGAGGTGAAGTAAGCCGAAACGCGATCGGGTCGGAGGAATTCTCCGGCCCGTTTTGCTTTTTATGACAATTGGTTAGCGCGTTGCAGTCTCGCGCACGGTGTCGATCATCAGTTGCACGTTGTCCGGGTCCGCATCCGGCGTGATGCCGTGGCCCAGGTTGAAGATATGCGGGCCTTTCGAGAGGGCTTTGACGATGCGGCGGGTTTCATCAACCAGATTCTGGCCGCCCGTGACCATGTGGCTGGATTTCAGGTTGCCTTGCACGCAGCCATCCACCTGCACATTCGCGGCGGCCCATTCGGCCGTCACGCTGTCGTCGATCGCGACGCAATCCGCGCCGGTCGCCTTGTGGAAGCCGATGTAGCGGTCGCCTGCCTCGCGCGGGAAAGCGATGACCGGCAGGCCTGGGAAACGCTTCTTCATCTCGCCCGTGATTTTCTTAGCGGGTTCAAGGCAGTAGCGGTCAAAGTCTTCGCCCGTCAGGCTGCCTGCCCAGCTGTCGAAAATCTTGACCACCTCGGCCCCTGCCTCGACCTGTTTGGACAGATATTCGATGGTGCCGGTCGTCAGAATGTCGATGATCTGTTCGAACAATGCGCGGTTTTCGGCCTTGAGTGCATGAGCGGGACCCTGGTCCTTGGTGCCGCGGCCCGCGATCATGTAGGTGGCTACGGTCCAGGGCGCGCCGGCAAAGCCGATCAGCGTGGTTTCCGACGGCAGTTCACCCTTCAGAATACGGACGGTTTCGTAGATCGGGTTCAGCACCTCGTCGATCTCGTCGACGGGTTTCAGCTTGTCGAAATCGGCCTGTGTTTCAATCGTGGACAGGCGCGGGCCTTCGCCCGTGACAAACCACAGGTCAGCGCCAAGTGCTTGGGGTAAAAGCAGAATGTCGGCAAACAGGATGGCCGCGTCAAACCCGTAGCGACGGATCGGTTGCAGCGTGACCTCGGCCGCCAGTTCAGGGTTGTAGCACAGCGACAGAAAGTCCCCCGCCTGTGCGCGCGTGGCGCGGTATTCGGGCAGGTAACGCCCCGCCTGCCGCATCATCCAGATGGGCGGCGTGTCCAGCACTTCACCAGCAAGCGCGCGCAAAATCGTTTTGTTCTTGGCCATGGGAACCTCCGTTTCGGAACGTAGGTCGCCTTGGGGCGGCAAGATGTCAAGCGTCGGACGCTTGTCAGGACAAGCTGTCGCGACTATGGCTTGGCGCATGACACATGCGCTTCCCACCCCCGCTTCGCCCCTCAAGATTGGCACACGTGGCTCTCCGCTGGCTTTGGCGCAGGCGCATGAGACACGGCAGCGGTTGCAAACCGCCTTTGTGCTGCCCGAAGAGTGCTTTGAGATTGTGATCATCAAGACCTCTGGCGACGACCGCGCGCTGATCGAGGCGGACAAGCCGCTGAAGACAATCGGCGGTAAGGGCTTGTTCACAAAGGAAATTGAAGAGGCGATGCTGCGGGGCGATATCGACATCGCCGTGCATTCGATGAAGGATATGCCGGTTGCGCAGCCTGACGGGCTGGTGCTGGATTGCTACCTGCCGCGCGAAGATGTGCGCGATGCCTTCGTGTCCCTGCAGGCGAACGGGCTGGCGGATCTGGGCGAGGGTGACGTTGTCGGCACCTCGTCCCTGCGGCGCAAGGCGCAGCTTTTGAACCGCTTTCCGCACCTGCAAGTCGTTGAATTCAGAGGAAATGTTCAGACCCGGCTAAAAAAGCTGGAGGATGGCGTGGCGAAGGCGACCTTCCTTGCGCAGGCGGGGTTGAACCGTCTGGGGCTGGAGCGCGTTTCGAAAGGTGCGATTGCCCCCGAGGATATGCTGCCCGCCGTGGCGCAGGGCTGCATCGGGATCGAGCGGCGTGGCGACGATCACCGCATCGCGGCCCTGCTAAGCGCGATCCATAATGTCGAGGCGGGTCAAAGGCTTAGTGCCGAGCGCGCATTTCTTGAAGCATTGGACGGATCTTGCGAAACCCCCATAGCCGGGTTGGCGGAACTGGCGGGCGGCACGCTGCGCCTGCGCGGCGAAGTGCTGCGCCCCGACGGGTCCGAGGCCATCACGGATGAGGCCACAGCGCCGATCGAGGACGGGGCCGAACTGGGCCGCGCCATGGCCGAGAAGATGCTGAAACTGGCTGGGCCGGGCTTTTTCGACTGGCGCGGCTAAGCGCAGGATACGGCCCCCGAATCGTGGAAGTCGTATGAATCAAGGGGGTTGATCCATGAAAACACCCCTTCGGTCGTGCGGTCGGTTAGGGAGTTTTCCGGACTCCTGACATTTGGGCCGCTCTGAGTCGAAAACTACTCCCGCGCGCGCAGCACGCCTCCGGGGCGGGCGGCCAATGGCGACCAGGCAAAGGCAAGCCCCGCCAGCAGGGTAGCCAGCACCCCGCCCGCGACGATGGCGATAGCGTTGGGCCAGATCACCGCAAACTCTGTTTCCATCACGAAATGGCTGACGGCCCATCCGCCTGAGATACCGGCCGCAAGGGCGACCCCACCCGCGCTGGCGCCCAGAAACGCGGCACGCAGGGCGAAGCTGCGCAGGATGCGGCCACGCGATGCGCCAAGGGTGCGGAGCACTGCGGCCTCGTATGTGCGGGAGCGTTCACCCGCCGCAGCCGCGCCGATCAGCACCAGAAATCCGGTCAAAAGGGTCGCAGCCGCGCCGTAACGGGTGGCGGCGGCGATGCCCGCCAGAAGGTCAGATACGCGGTCGATGGCATCGCGCACGCGGATCGCGGTTATGTTGGGATAGGCATTGGAAAGATCGCGCAGGATCGCGCCCTCGGCCTGCGGTTCGGTATAGACCGATGCGATATAGGTGTGCGGCGCGCCGGCCAGGGCGCTTTCGTTCATGGCAAGGATAAAGCCCATTCCGGCGGTGGAAAAATCCACCTCGCGCAGCGATGCGATGGTGCCGGTGATATCACGGCCAAGCACGTTGATGGTCATGGTATCGCCGATGGTCAGGCCGATTTCCTCTGCCTCTTCGGCGGCGAAGGAAATCAGCGGCGGGCCGTCATAGTTTTCCGGCCACCATTCGCCTGCGGTCAGGCGGGTGGTGTCGGGCTGGGCCGCCGCATAGGTCACGCCGCGATCACCGCGAATGACCCAGTGATCGCCAGCGGTGTCCGCAGCGGGGCGGCCGTTGATGCGGGTGATGATGCCGCGCAGCATCGGCGCGTTGTCGATGCGGGAAACGGCGGGATCGGTTTCCAATCTTTCAAGGAATCCGGGCATCTGATCGCGTTGGATATCGACGAAGAAATAGGATGGCGCCTGCGCGGGCAAGTCGCGGGCGATGGCGCCGCGCAGGTTGCCGTCGATCTGGCCCACGGCGGCAAGGACGGTCAGGCCAAGGCCAAGGGACAGGACGACCGACGCCGCCTCGGCCCTTGGGCCTCCGATGGCGGCAAGGGACCATCTGAGGGTTGGCAGCCCGCGTGCGGCAAAGCGCAACCGTCTGGAAAGCCAGCGGATTGCGGCGGCGGCTGCGGCCAGCAGGGCAAGGGCAAAGAGGATACCCGCAGCGGTCCAGAGGGTGAGCGTCGCGGTTTGGGAAAAGACGACGGCAGTGCCGATCAGCGCGGCGGTCAGCAGCGCGGTGATCAGCACGTAGGGCAGGGGCGGCAGGGCTTTGGCCCCTTCCATAGCGTCGCGAAACAGCGTGGCGGCACGGACTTCGCCGGTTCTGGCGAGGGGCCAGAGCGTGAAGATCAGCGCGGTGAGGATGCCGTAAATCGCGGCCTCGAACAGGGGGGCGGGATAGAGCGTGAAGATCGCCGGGATCGGAAGTTGCGCGGCGATCAGCGGGGCCAGAAGGATGGGCGTTGCCGCGCCGAGGGTGACGCCGATGGCAATGCCGATCAGGGACAGCAGGCCGATCTGGATGAAATAGGTCTGGAAGATCGTGCTGCGGGTCGCGCCCAGCGTGCGCAGCGTGGCGATGACGCCGGTTTTGCCCGCCAGATAGGCGCGCACGGCGGCCGACACGCCGACGCCGCCCACTGCAAGGCCCGAGAGGCCCACAAGGATCAGGAACGCGCCGATCCGGTCCACGAAAGTGGCGATTCCCGGTGCGCCATTGCGCGCGTCGCGCCAGCGCAGGCCGGTGGGTTCGAACCGGTCCAGCGCATCTTGTTTGGTGGTTTCTATATTCGCGGTGTCCGGTAGCAGCAGGCGGTATTTCGTTTCATAAAGCGTGCCGGGTTCGAGCAGCCCCGATTGGGCAAGGTCGGCCGTGCGGACAATAGTGCGCGGGCCAAGGGCAAAGCCGGATGCACTGCCGTCGGGTTCGTTTTCCAGCGCGGCCATGAGGGTGAAGGGCTGGGTGCCGAGGCGGAAGGTGTCGCCGATGGCAAGGCCAAGGCGCGCGATCAGGATCGGTTCCATGACCGCGCCGGGGGTGTTGTTTCGGGGCGCGAGGGCGTCTTGCAGGGAAATGTCGGGGTCAAGTTTCACCATGCCGACAAGGGGATAGGCGTCATCCACCGCCTTGATTTGCGTCAGGCCGCGTTCGGTTTCGCCGCTTCTGTCCACGACGGCCATCGAGCGGAAATCCGCGATTTCTGAAGTGGCGCTGGCGGTTCGGGCCATCCATGCGCGTTCGTCGTCCGAGGCGAAGCGGTAAGTGAATTCCAGTTCGGCATCGCCGCCAAGGATTGCGGCACCTTCGGCGGCAAGCCCTGCCTCGATCGAGGCACGGACCGATCCGACTGCGGCAATGGCGGCCACCCCAAGCGCGAGGCAGGCGAGGAAGATGCGGAAGCCCTTGAGCCCGCCGCGAAGTTCCCGCGCGGCAAAGCGGGCGGCGGTGCGCAGGCTCATTCCGCGGCCTCTTCCGCAGTGTTCTTGGAGGGGGTGGGGTGGTCGATGCGCCCGTCGCGCAGGGTCACGATCCGGTCACAAAGCGCGGCCAGTTCTGTCGCGTGGGTGACCATGACCAGCGTGGCCCCGTGCCGGTCGCGCAGACCAAAGAGCATGTCCATGATCGCCTGACCGTTGGTGCCATCCAGGTTGCCTGTGGGTTCATCCGCCAAGAGGATTTCAGGCCGCGGGGCAGAGGCGCGGGCCAGGGCGACGCGCTGCTGTTCGCCGCCCGACATTTGGGCAGGGTAGTGATGCGCGCGGGATTCCAGCCCGACGGCTTGCAATTCCTCCATCGCGCGGTCGAAGGCGTCGCGCTTGTCGGCGAGTTCCAGCGGGGTTGCGACATTTTCCAGCGCGGTCATTGTCGGAATAAGGTGGAAGGATTGGAACACCACCCCCATATGATCCCTGCGGAAGCGCGCCAGCTGATCCTCGTTCATCGCGGTCAGGTCTTGCCCCAAAGCGTGCACTTCGCCAGAGCTGGCCCGTTCCAGCCCGCCCATCAGCATGAGGAGAGACGATTTGCCCGACCCGCTAGGCCCGACCAGCCCCAAGGTTTCCCCGCGCGGCACATCCAGCGTGATGTCGTGCAAAATCTCGACCGGGCCGGCGTTACCGGACAGGGTCAGCGTCACGTCGGACAGGGAAAGGACGGTGTCGGTCATGGGAAAATGCCTGAATTTGCTGCGCTCTGTCACATATGGGGGCGTAAGGCGTATGGGCAAGGTGATTGCCACGGGGTTGGTTGCCATTTCGTTCATTTCTGCGGCGTCCGCCCCGGCATGGGCGGAAAAGACGCATATCTTGGCGCTGGGCGACAGCCTGACCCAAGGTTACGGGCTGATCGAGCAGGAAGGGTTCGTGCCGCAGCTGCGTGCGTGGCTGACCGATCAGGGGGCCGATGTGCGGGTGGTCAACGCGGGCGTGTCCGGCGACACCACGGCGGGTGGACTGTCCCGCGTGGAATGGAGCCTGACGCCCGAAATCGGCGCGATGATCGTGGCGCTGGGCGGCAATGACGTGCTGCGCGGGATCGACCCGGCCGTCACGCGGGCCAATATCGAGGGGATCTTGCAGATCGCTCAGGAAAAGGGCGTCAAGGTGCTGCTGATCGGGCTGACCGCGCCCAAGAATTATGGGCCGGAATATGAGCAGGCGTTCGAGGGTATCTGGCCGGATATGGCGGAAAAATACGGGGTGTTGATGCTGCCCAACTGGTTTGCGGGCATGTCCGCCCCGCCCGAAGATTTCACCGCGATGATGCAGGCGGACGGGCTGCACCCGAATGGCAAGGGGGTGGCGATGATCGTTGAAGGGGTCGGGCCGAAGGTGCTGGAGCTGATCGACCGAGTGGGCAAGTAGGGTGGGTTTATAACCCACCGCCTCCCAAACGGGGTTTGGTGCAGCCCCGCAAAAGAAAAGGCCCACCGGATCGGGGGCCTTTTCCACTAAAGCGTTTCGAGAAAAAAACCGAATCAGGATTTTTGGCGAAGCGCGCGGAACCTAACGATGTCGTGGGCGCTTCGAAACAAACTCGAGTCTCAAGTTTATCTCGAAACGCTTTATCAAATCGCGCTTGGCTTAGGCCAGTGCGAGGTTCACCGCCGACTCGCGGCCATCACGACCGGGTTCGATGTCGAAGGTCACCTTCTGGTTGTCGGCCAGGCCGGTCAGGCCCGAACGCTCGACAGCAGAAATGTGGACGAATACGTCTTTGGACCCGCCATCGGGTGCGATAAAGCCGTAGCCTTTGGTGGTGTTGAACCATTTAACGGTGCCGGTGGCCATAATCCGTGTCTCCTTTGATAATGCTGCCCGCGGAGGTGCGGCAGCCCGGCTCGTCAGTGCAAGATCGAAGGTACTGAGCCGTGTAGGAGCAGGTAGGTCGATAGTGGTAACGTCGCGAATTCGAAGATGGGGCCGGTCCTGAGTCGTTTCAAGCCAAATTTCTGTGACAGATACGATTGGCAAAGGTTTGCCGCCTCTTCACATGGGGGGCTTATGTCATATATTGGATGCTGAATATAAGACAGGAGGGCGCAACATGGCGTCGAAAAAGATCACGTGCCTTGAATGCGGGCAGTTGAACCGCGTCCCCGGGGAAAAGCTGGGGTCCGGCCCGAAATGCGGCACCTGCGGCAGCAAGTTGATGCAACCCAAGGCCGTAGAGGTGGATTTCGCCACGCTGCAAAAAGCGGCGAAGAATGACGATGTGCCGCTGGTGGTGGATTTCTGGGCGCCGTGGTGCGGCCCCTGTCGGACGATGGCACCGGAATTTTCCAAGGCAGCGAACGCGTTGTCGGGCCAGATGCGCCTCGTCAAGCTGAACACAGAGGAACACCCCAAGGCGGGCGCGGTGTACAATATCCGGGGCATTCCCACCATGGCGGCCTTTGCTGGCGGGCGCGAGAAGGCGCGGCAATCGGGGGCAATGCCCGCGGCGTCGATTGTGCAATGGGCCAAGGGGTCCATTTAACATTCTGAGTCTTGAATATGATGATCAAAGACCCTATAAAGGGATCAAAGCAGGCGTGGGGCCTGCGATCAGACAAGGGATACTGAAATGAGCCTTGATCGTGCTGTCATGTTGTTTGCCGGAATCATGGTGCTGCTGAGCGTCGCGCTGACTGTTTTCGTCTCGCCGCTGTTCATGTGGTTCACCGTTTTCATCGGTCTGAACCAAATTCAAGCGTCGTTTACCGGGTTTTGCCCTGCGGCATCCGTGTTCAAGATGCTGGGCATCAAGGAAGTCTGCGCCTTTTCGTAAGGCAATGTCATAGCGAATGAAAAAGGCGCGTCCCATCGGGGCGCGCCTTTTGTTTTGACGGGTCGATCCGGGATGTACGCCATGCCCGTGGGGCGGGATCAGATTCCGAATCAGATCACGGTGACCTTGGTGCCGGTGGGCACGCGCTGGTACAGGTCGATCACGTGGTCGTTGATCATGCGGATGCAGCCGTTCGATACCGACTGCCCGATCGACGACGGCTGCGTCGTGCCGTGGATGCGGAAATAGGTGTCGCGCCCGTTCTGGAACAGGTACAGTGCCCGTGCCCCAAGCGGGTTTTTCGGGCCGCCCGGTTCGACAAAGTCGTTGTCCTTGAACTTGCCATAGGCAGCGGGGGCACGTTCGATCATCTCGTTCGTGGGGCGCCATGTGGGCCATTCCTTTTTCACCTGGATGACGGCCTGTCCGGTGAATTCCAGCCCCGCCTTGCCGACGCCCACGCCATAGCGGCGGGCGGTGTTCGGGCCGGTCACAAAATACAGGAAATGCGCGCGCGGCAGGATCAGGATCTGGCCCGGTTCAAGCTGGGTGCGGATCGTCACCTCTTGCGGCATGAACTGGTTGTCCAGGTCGAAGGCCAGCGCGGGGGCGGCCAGCGAAGTGGCCGCTGCGGCAGAGGAGGTGGCAAGGAAGGAACGGCGGGAAATCATATTGGCCTTGAACGGATTGTGACTGGTTATACCGATTGTGCCACGGTGCGCCCTGCGGGATCAAGTGTCGGGCGCGGCACGAATGCGTGAGGCGCGGGGGGGGGGCAAAGAAAAACGCGGCCCCCGGATGGGAGCCGCGTTTCAAATGACGATCTGGTGCGGCTTATGCCAGCGCCAGGTTCACCGCGGATTCGCGACCATCACGGCCTGCTTCCACGTCGAAGGTCACTTTCTGGTTGTCGGCCAGACCGGTCAGGCCCGAACGCTCTACAGCAGAAATGTGAACGAAAACGTCTTTGCCGCCGGTTTCGGGTGCAATAAAGCCGAAGCCTTTGGTGGTGTTGAACCATTTTACGGTGCCATTGGCCATATCCGTAGTCTCCTATAAACGCTGCCCGCGTCGTGCGGCAGCCGTGGCGTAGTCGGTCTGTATCGAAAGACTGAGCGCCGGTTGAAGGGAGACAGTAGGTCGAGAAAGAATAACGTAAGCCCCGTCCCTATGGACCTGTTGCGGCGAAATAGCAAGGAAATTCGCGCCGGTCAGGCGGCGGTGGCGTAAAGCCAGTAGTTGCGGTTCGCCAGGCGGTAGCCCCGCCCCGCAAGCATCACCGCGATGTCCAGCAGTGGCGATTGGCCGTGGCGTTCGGGGCCTGCGTCGATGGCGATCTTGGTGACGATATCGGGGGTCGCATGGGTCAGGATTTCCAGTTCGACGCCCTCTGCCTCGACCTTGAGGAAGTCGATCTTGCCGAGGTTTTGCTGCGCGATCAGGTCCGGCAGCGTCAACGTAGGCACGGTATGGCGGCCTATTTCCTCGCCCGTGTCCTCGGCCAGCATGGAGTTGTCGGTGGCATTGGCGCGGATGATGAAGTCGATCTGGCCAGATGTGTCGAACAGGCCCGCGTTGATGTTGGTGATGGCGGTGCCTTGGGTGTTGCGGGTCAGGCATTCGAAGTTCACCGGCGCGGGTTCAATGGCAATGACGCGCCTGCCCTGGCCAGCCTTGCGCGCCGCGCCAAGCGCGAATCCGCCGACAAACGCGCCGCAATCGACCACGGTGTCGCCGCGTTCGACGTCGATGAAATCCTTGAGGGTGTATTTCGACAGCATCCGCTGCGCATAACCACGCGAGATGGCAAACCAGTTGGGGCGGGCCACGGGAGTCGGCATCCAGACGGTATCCTTCGGGCCGGTCAGTTGCACCATGGCGTCGTCATGGGCGGTTTCCGTGACGGCGGCCTTGATGTGATCGGGGACGGGTTCGTCCTCGTATGCGCCGGGATGGCTGCGGGCCTGCAACATCTTCATCCGCGCGGGCGTGACCGGTTCAACGGTGAACCGGTGCCGAAGGCGGGTCAGTTGGCTGGCATCAAGGGGGGTATCGGACATGGAAGGGCACCTTTCGGGCGGTATCCTTACCCGATGAGGGGCGGGGCGCAATGGGCGCACGTAAACCTGGGATTAATCACGAATGCGCATAGTCGAAGGTATGCCGAACTATATCCGCCCCAAGATCCCCGGATCGACTGTATTCTTCACCGTCTGCCTTGCCGATCGGCAAAGCGATTTGTTGGTGGCGCAGATCGACATCCTGCGCGAAGCGGTGCGGGTCACGCGTGACCGGCGGCCTTTTGCGATAGACGCCTGGGTGGTTATGCCGGACCATATGCACGCGGTCTGGACCCTGCCCGAAGGGGACACGAACTATTCTGACCGTTGGGGCGCGATCAAGGCGCGGTTTTCGAAGTTCGTGCGCATGCAGGCAGCGCAGGATACGGTGGGTTGCAAACCCACCCTACCCGGCGCGCCGAAGCGGTCAGGGGCAGGAGGAAGCGAAATCGCGGATCGTATGGTGGGTTTTCAACCCACCGAGGTTGCGCGGCTGCAGGCAAGGCGAAGCCCGAGCAAGGTTTCCAAGAAGGAAGCCGGAATCTGGCAGCGGAGGTTCTGGGACCATCACATCCGCAATGCGGCGGATTACGAAGCGCATGTGAAATACTGTTTGCTGAACCCCGTCAAGCACGGGCTTGTGGAGCGGCCCGAGGATTGGCCCTTTTCGTCGATCCATCGTGATATGCGCATGGGGCGATGGGCCGCGTAAACTGTGCAGCAGGTGTTTTGAATAGCTAGGTGTTTAGTCCCGGCATCTGGAGGATCGGGTTCAGGATGAATCGATCCGGCTCAGAAGTCCAGATTTTACAGATGTATTCATAGGGCGTGAGCCCGC
>JGI24025J20009_10002967_pt1 | contig 11794 bp, 12 predicted proteins | sample Cruoilmetagenom3_FD_20009 | JGI IMG/M metagenome (IMG submission 20009) | reverse complement strand
GCTACAGTAGCTAAAACGGTGTGCAGAACCGCTGAGATGGGAGATGAAGTAAGTATAAAGATACTAAAAGAAGAGGCTAGTGAAGCAGTAATTTCGGCAGCTACTGTGATAAATAAGCTTAATCTTTCAGATAAAGAATTTGATTTTGTTTTTGTGGGAAGTGTTTTTAAATGTGAAAAATATTTTAAAAATATTTTGGAAAAGGAACTAAAAAAGAGGTTCAAAAAAATCAATTTTAAACCTCTTACAAAAAAACCAGTTGAGGGAGCAATAAAATTAGCTCTTAAGAATTTGTAGTTCTAAAAAAAATTATGAGAATTATGAGAAGAAAAAGAAAAATAGGTATAGCTTTAAGCGGAGGATCAGCGAGAGGACTATCCCATATTGGTGTTCTGGAAGTCTTGGAAAATTTAGGAGTTGAAATTGTTGCAGTAAGTGGTACCAGTATGGGTGCCGTTATAGGGTCGCTGTACTGTTCAGGTATAAGTTTAAAAGAAATGGAAGATTATGTTAAGGGTATGGATTGGAGAAGTTTTTTGTTATTTACAGACCTTACTTTTCATAAGATGGGTATGGTTAATGGAAGAAGAGTAGAAGAGATACTGGATAAATTTTTGGATGATAAGACCTTTGAAGATTGTCAGAAGGATTTTTGCTGCGTAGCTGCAGATGTTATTAAACAGGAAGGGGTTATATTAAATTCTGGAAAGTTGAAAGACGCTGTAAGAGCTTCCATATCTATTCCTGGTCTTTTTGACCCTGTGCGTTTTAAGGATATGATACTTGTTGATGGTGGAATTATTGAAAATCTACCAACGGAGGCTATTAAAAGTCTGGATGTAGATTTTATTATTGCTTCTTCTATAGTTTTTGGCAGAGATAATATTGGAAGTGAACTTTTAAGTGATATGTCTGAATATGGGAGTGAAAAAAATAAAAATTATGATTTATTTAATGATGAAAGGAATGTGGAAGGCAAAGAGTTAAATAGAAAAAATAAATTTAATGTATTTAAAAAATTATTTAGGAGAAGCAGATCAGGAAGTAATAAATTATCTGTTTATTCTGTACTGGATATCAGTTTTAATATAATGCATAGAGAAATGATTAAAAACTATTTAAAAAATGCTGATATATTAATAGAGCCAAGGGTGGGAGACTACGGATTTTTTGATTACACGCATGGAAGTGAGATTATTGAGAGAGGAAAAAAGGCGGCCATAAAGAAAATTCCTGAAATTAAAAGTAAACTGCATCTAAGATAAGTTTATCAAAGTTATAAATTATAGGTTGGACGTTTATCCGGGCTATATAAGGGTAATAAAAAAGCAAATAAGTTTCATTCAAATTCTAATGAGAAATCAATTGCAGGTGCAGAATGTGTGATATAACCTACTGATATTAAGTCAATGCCTGTTTTACAAATATCTTCTAAATTTCCTAAATTAATGTTGCCTGAAACTTCTATCAGACATGAATTGCCCATTTTTTCTTTTACTGTCTGAACTGCTTCTTTTATCTGTTTGAGATCCATATTATCTAACATAATTATATCTACCCTGCAGTCTATGGCTTCTTTTAGCTCTATAAAATTTTTTACTTCTACTTCAATTTTTAAATTGTGTGGAATTTTGTACTTTATCTTATTTACAGCCTTTTCTATTCCACCTGCTGCCGCAATATGGTTATCTTTTATCAGTATTCCATCAAAAAGTCCAAATCTATGGTTATAGCCTCCTCCGCACGCAACTGCATATTTTTCTAATTTTCGCAAGGTAGGTTTAGTTTTTCTTGTATCAGCAATTTTAACATTATATTGTGAGGCTATAGCAGAAAATTTATTGGTTATGGTAGCAATCCCGGACATATGCTGGATGAAATTAAGGCAGGTTCTTTCTGCTTTAAGTACTGATAAGGTAGAACCGCTTATTGTACAGATTTTGTCCATGTTATTTAGCTTCTGCCCATCATATTTTAGTTTTTTAAACTTAACACTTGAGTCAATTTCTTCCAGAACGTAGCCAGCTACATCTAAGCCGCTCAAAACAGCACCATTTTTCTCTTTACATATAATATAAGAAGAGGTTTTATCATCAGGGGATATTAAATATTTTGAAGTTATATCACCATAGCCGTCCAAGTCCTCATCAATTGCAGCTCTTATGATATTTAGTATTTCGTTTTTGTAAATTTTATTTTTCATTCCTATAGTTTATTCTTTTAACAATTAACTGAGAATAATATTTTAATGATTTATAGCCACTATTTTTTAATTAAAAATTTATTTTATTTTTGAGCTATACCCTAAAAACTAATTAAATCTGATTATTATATTTAGCAATTCTTAAGTATTTTTATAAATTTTTCTCTTGATATTTTTAAGTGTTTTCTTATCCTATTTATTTTCCCTTTTAAAAGTGTCAAACTACTCACAATATTTTTTAAAGCTTTTACATAAATTTATGGCTGAAGATTTTATTCCACTGGTTTAAAGTAAACTTTATCTTTTTTTAGTATTATATGCTTTTTCCAGTTCCTATCATCTTTTTTTGGAAAATCATTTCTTTGATGTGTACCTCTGCTTTCTTTCCTTATGCCTGCAGCTTTTGTTATCAATTTGGCAACAGTTAGCATGTTTATAAATTCTGCTGTACTTTTATCCTTTTTATTATATAAGTAACTGCTACTAATGTGAGAGTCTATAAAGTTCTGTGCTTCTTCCAGGCTTTCTTTGTCTCTTAATATGCCAACCTTTTCAGTCATAATATGCCTGAAATCGTCTGTAAGAGATTCTATATCCAATTCATTTATATTATTTTTGTAATCTTTATTTTTTGTTTGTTTTGACAAATGTAAATCATCTTTGTTACCTAGAGTGTCCTCATTTTCACTTAGATCTTTAATATATTGATTGGTTATTTCCTTTTTTATTTTTTCAGTTTTTTTATACAGAGATTCGGTAACATTTTTGTAAATTTTCCACCCATATACTAAACCTTCGATAAGAGAGTTGCTGGCAAGTCTATTTGCTCCGTGAGCTCCTGTAGCAGCGGCCTCACCGCAGCAGTATAAGCCATCTATGTTTGTTAAACCCTCATAACTCGTTTTTACACCTCCATTAAGATAGTGAGCTGCAGGAGATATCTTTATTAAGTCTTTTTTAAGATCCAGTCCATTTTCCTTAAGCTTAAAAATAATATTAGGAAAGCGTATTTTCAGGAGACTCTCAGGCAGATGAGTGGCATCCAGATAGACAAAGTCACAACTGGTGTCTTTCATTACTTTTATCATCTCTTTTACTACTATATCTCTTGGGGCAAGCTCTGCTCTTGTGTGTTTTCCCAGCATAAATCTATTTCCATCGCAGTCTCTAAGATAAGCTCCCTCACCTCTAAGAGCTTCACTTATTAAAAACAATCTACCATCTGTAGTTTTAAATACTGTAGGGTGAAACTGAATAAATTCTATGTCCATAACTTCTGCTCCTGCTCTATAGGCAGCAGCAATACCATCTCCAGTGGAAATAGAAGGGTTNGTAGTAAGTTCATAAAGCTGACCAACTCCTCCGCTTGCAATAACAACATTGGATGTGGGATGTATTTCAATCTTAGAAGTGTTCGTATCAATTCCAATAATACCTATACATCTGCCGTCGTAAGTTAATATATCCAGAACAAAATATTCAGGAAAAATTTCAATATTTTCCAAACTTTTAATATAGCTTACTAATTTTTTTTCGACTTCTTCTCCTGTTGCATCTCCACCTGCATGAAGTATTCGGGGAAAGCTATGACCACCTTCAGTAGTTAGGCTGATTTCTCCTTCGGAAATATCAAAATTAATACCAGTTTCAACTAATTCTTCTATCATTTTAGGAGCATTTTTAACTAAAATTTTTACTGCTTCCCTATCGCAGAGTCCTTGTCCTGCTTTAATTGTATCTTCATAATGGTGCATCCACATATCAGGTTTTTTTATAGCTGCAGCAATTCCTCCCTGTGCGTACCATGTATTTGATTCAGATGGTGAGCTTTTAGTGAATATTTTTACTCTGACATGTTTTGATATTCTCATAGCAGTGGAAAGGCCAGCAATTCCACTACCAATAACAATACAATCACAGTAGCTGTGAATCTTTTCACAAAATGATGGGTTTATTATAAATCTTGGCAACATATTTTTTTAAGTCTCAGGCTATACCTACCATTTTATCAATAGCAGTTTTAGCTCCCGTTAAAATTTTATCAGGAAGTTTTATTTCATATTTTTCTTCTTCTAAAGCCCACAGCAGCTTTTCTAAATTTATGAGTTTCATATCCAGGCAGTTAGCTTGTTTTGAAGCAGAGTAGAAAATTTTATCAGGGTTTTCTTTTTTAAGCCTGTGAATTATACCATTCTCAGTCCCTATTATAAATTCTTTCTTACTGGATTTTTTTACATAATTTATTATACCACCAGTGCTCGCAATCTTATCTGCTATGTTTATTACATCAGGGGTGCATTCTGGATGTATAATGACTACTGCATCCAGATGCTCTTTTTTGAGTTTAATTATATTTTTTACATTAATTAAAACATGAGCAGGGCAGTATCCATTCCATAAAATTATTTCTCTCTCAGTTTGATTTTGAACATAACTTCCCAGGTATTTATCCGGTATAAATATGATTTTTTTATTTTTTGGGATAGATTTTACTATATCTACTGCATTAGAAGATGTACAACATATATCACTTAAAGCTTTGACTTCAGCTGTTGAATTTACATAACAGACAACAACTGCATCCGGATACTTGTTTTTTAGCTCTTTTAGCTGTGAAGCATTAATCATATCTGCCATAGGGCAGCCACTACTGGCATCAGGCAGGAGTACTTTTTTTTGGGGGGAGAGTATTTTTGCAGTTTCTGCCATAAAACGTACTCCACAAAATACTATAATTTTACTTTTAGTTTTAGATGCTATTGTGCTTAGCTGCAGAGAATCACCTACAAAATCTGCAATATCCTGAACTTCGCCTATCTGGTAATTATGTGCAAGTATAATAGCATCTTTTTTAATTTTTAATTTAGTTATACTATCTGCGAACTCTATATTACTGTTCATATTATCATTCATAGAATTTCTTATTTTTTGTTCAACCATAAAAATAAAATAATGCTCTATATAATCTAATAATTCTAAACCAACATCTAAAAAATTGAAACAGGTAATTTATTATCTTTTAAAAAACTATTTGAATATTTTTTGATTTCAAATTAAATTATATAATAAAATTTGTTAAATAAAAAAGAATCAGGAAGAAATCACAAGTAAACATCTTTAATTAAAAGTGTGGATTTTATGTATTTACTAATTGCTGCTACAGGAGAGTTTATAAAAAACTTAAAATAATTTTTTATTAGGATTTATTTATTTATTTATTAATGTTATTATTTCAAATTCAAGAGCTTTTTATGTAAGATTTTGTTTACATAATATATATTCAAATTTTGCTAAGATGGGAGCTTACCATTGAAGCTTATAATAAGTGAAAAGGAAATAGTAGCCAGGAGAATAGCAAAGATTCTATCCGGCAATGGGACAACAGAAGAGAAGGTTTATGGTATTCCTGTATATAATTTTAAACTTAGTGACAAAGATTATAAGGTTATAGGGCTTAGAGGCCATATAATGCAGGTAGGTTATCCAAAAGAGTATGCAAACTGGATTAAGGTAGATCCTATGGAGTTAATAACTGCTAAAATAGAAAAAATACCAATTAAAGAAAAACCTACTGGCAGAAAAACAGTCAGAAAGAAATCAACTGGCGGGAAAGCAAATTACATAAAAGCTTTAAAGAAGATAGCTGACGAGATAAGCGAAATTATAATAGCAACAGACTTTGATAGAGAAGGTGAGCTTATAGGTTATGATGCATGGCAGGTAATTAAAGAAAAAAATAGTCTTGCACCAGTAAAGAGGGTAAGATTTTCAGCAATTACGCCCAGAGATATAAATGAAGCATTTTCAAAGCTTGGGAAATTAGATTTAAACCTGGCTTTTGCAGGTAGAGCAAGACAGGATATAGATTTAATATGGGGAGCAACTTTGACTAGATTTATATCCCTTGCTTCTTTTCAGGTATGGGATAAATATTTGTCAGTGGGGAGAGTACAAACCCCGACACTAACTCTTATAGTTGACAGAGAAATGGAAATAAAATCTTTTATTCCGACACCATATTGGGTAGTTAATGTAAAGCTAAAAACAGAATCTGGAGAGGAATTTGAAGCAACTCATAAGAAAAAAAAGTTTTTAAAAGAGGAAGAAGCCCGAAGAGTTTATAATAGTATAAAGGATAAAGGCATTGTTTTAGAAATAAAAGAAAAGATTAAAAAAGTTAAACCTCCTACTCCTTTTAATACCACTTCTCTTATTGTAAGTGCTAATGCAATTGGTTTTACAGCTGCCAGAACTGTAAGTATAGCTGAGAATTTATATATGAATGGGTATATAAGTTATCCCAGAACTGATAATACTGTATATCCGTCTTCTATAGGTATTATAGAAATAACTAAAATGTTGGGTAAATCTGATGAATTTAAAGAAATGAGCGAGGAAGTACTTTCGCAAGAAAAGATAACAGCCAGCAGGGGAAGTAAAAGGTCAACAGATCATCCACCTATTCACCCTACTTCAGCAGTGGCAAAGCAGGATTTAGAAAGTGATAACTGGAAATTATATGAATTAATTGTTAGAAGATTTATATGCACTCTTCTGCCCTCAGCAGAAATTAAAAGCATAACATCTAATATAGATATAGATGGAGAATTATTTATTGCTAATGGGTCTAATATTGTAAGGGCAAACTGGATAAAATTTTATCCATATTTTAAACATAAAGATGTTTATATCCCTGAGTTAAAAGCTCAACAAATACTAACAGTTTCTGGTAAGAAATTTTTAGATAAACAGACAAAACCGCTATCAAGATACACCCAGGGGAAACTGGTAGAAAAAATGGAGGAGCTTGGACTGGGAACAAAAGCTACCCGTCATACAATTATACAAAATTTAATATATAGAGGTTATGTAAATGGAAATCCTCTTATCCCTTCCGGGAAAGCTATTGCTGTCATAAAAATGCTTAAAAAGCATGCTAAAAAAATATCATCTCCTGATATGACTTCAGAACTTGAGATGTATATGGACGGAATCGCAGGCGGCGATCAGACAAAAGAGGAAGTGGTAGATAGATCAAGAAGCATGCTTAAGGATATTATGATTAATTTAGAAAATGAGAAAGATGAGATTTCACAGGAGATAAAGAAAGGGATAAAAGAAGATCTTATTGTAGGTAAGTGTATGGATGAGGATTGTGATGGAAATTTAATAATAAGAACTTCCAGAAAAACTAAAAAAAGATTTATTGGATGCAGCGCCTATCCCAGGTGTACCAACACCTTTTCTCTTCCACAAAATGGGCTTATACTGACGACAAGACAGAAGTGCAAGCACTGTGGATATCCAGTAGTAAGGGTTATCAGGAAAGGTAGAAAACCATGGGATTTGTGCATAAATAATGATTGCCCGGGGAAAAATGCAAATAGTAAAAATTTCAGAAGTAAAAAAAGAAGCTCAGCGCCTGCTGGTTAAAGCAAGCTTCAATTTGCCACATGACATAATTGGAGCCATAAAAAAATTCAGAAGGGAAGAAACCAGCGCAACTGCTAAGAAAATACTGGATTGTATTTTAGAAAACGAAAAAATTGCCAGGCAGCAGAAACTGCCTTTGTGCCAGGATTGTGGCAGTGTCTATATAGATTTAAGTATTGGTGATAATATCTGCATAGAAGACAGTGGAAATCTAAAGAATTATTTAAATCAAGCAGTAGCAGAAGTTTATGAAAAATACAGTCTTCGAAAATCAATAGTAAGTGATCCTCTATTTGATAGAAAAAATACTTTTAACAATACCCCGGCCATTATTGATGTTTGTTTTACTTCCAGTCGCGGTATTTATATAGAAGTTAATCTAAAGGGAGGAGGCAGTGAAAATTGCTCATATCTTTTTACACTTAATCCTTCAGCAAGGGAAGAAGAAATAATAGAAAGAGTTACAGATGTAGTTAAAGAAAATGTGACGAAATGCTGTCCACCGGCAATAGTTGGCATTGGTATAGGTTCAGTAACTTCAGAAGTTACAAAGCTTGCAAGAAAAGCTGCTTTTAGGAATCTAAATATTAGAAATAGTGATATAAGATACAGCAGGCTGGAAGAAAAAATTTTAAGAGATATAAACAGTAGTGGGATTGGGCCTCAGGGGCTGGGAGGAAAAACTACTGCCCTGGCGTGTAATATAGAATATGCACCATGTCATATGGCAACACTACCGCTTGCAGTCTTTTTGGGATGTCACTCTATCAGGAGAGCTGACTCATATATATTCTCTTCGTAAATATTTTTTAGATATATTTATAAGCTTAATTCGAATATATCTCCACCATAAATATCATAAGCTACAAATAATGGGAAATCTTTTATGTTTATACTATATATAGCTTCTGCACCTAAGTCTTTATAAGCTATTTTTTTGATTTCTTTTACTTTTGTAGAAAGTAATGCAGCAACTCCTCCAACGGCAACCAGGTACAGAGCCCTGTATCTTATTAAAAGTTCTTTTAAGTTATTGCTCCGCTTGCCTTTTCCTATGGTGGCTTTAAGTCCATTTTTCAGTAAAGGCTCAGTTAAGTTATCCATTCTAGCGCTGGTAGTGGGACCAATACTTCCACAGACTTTACCAGGAGGAGTAGGAGAAGGACCAACGTAAAATATTGTCTCGTTTTGAAGATTAACAGGTAATTTTTTTTCATTTCTTAAAGCTTCAATCATTTGTATGTGAGCCATGTCTCTAGCCCCAAGAATTGTACCACTCAGGTAAATTTCATCTCCTGCCCTTAGTTTTTTTATTTTATTTTCAGTTAGAGGTGTTATTAATTTTATAGTATTTTTTCTCATATAATATTAATATAATATGATATACGGTATTTTAAAAGCACAATCTTATTTTGAAATATTTAAAAGTTGTGTTTATAAATAGAGTTATTTATTTTTTATTATCTGAAATATTTATCCTTTTTAAAATAGTTATCGTAAGTATAGTAAGGTTTTTTGGCTTTAGCATGAGTTTTGCCTCTTCTAGAACTAAATATAAGGGCAAAAATAATAAATATGATAAGGAGCCCTATAATTCCTAAAATTACCAGTAAAAAATATGGTAAAAATTTTGTCTTTTTCCCTTCTATATATATATTCTTCTGGTCTCCGTATTTTAAATTCCAGATAGCTATATTATTATCTCCTATAATGTCAGCATTACTTTTAGTTATTTTTGCGGGGAGTTTGACCTGGTAGGTAATGCTTAAGATATCAACATCAGTTTTAAGTAAATCATCAATTCGGTTAAAATCAGAATTTTTATCAGAAGAGGAAAGAAGAGTCTCATCTATTTTCATATCTATAAAGTCATTAAAGAAATACTTGGTGTAAAAGAAATAGTCATCTTTTTCCATTTTGGCATAAAATCTATCAGGTGGATTTTCTGAGAAATTGTCAATGGATATATGCTGGAGGAAATTTACGTCTTTAAAATTAATAGTAGATTTAAAATGTGTACAACCTTCCTCTTCGGTTGTTTCAATCTCACCTGGTGGAAGACTTGAAAGTATTTTATCAAAAAGAGATTGATTCTGCCCTGAAACTATTTCTCCTTTTTGTATATATTCAGTTTTTACTGCTATATCTACAGTTCTAACTCCGGAGTAGTCAGGATTTATTTGAGTATAGATATCCACCAGAGATTGATCGCATGAGGAGATAGAAAAGATTATTAGTAAGCTCAGAAATAAAATTATTACAATTTTTAAAGAGTTTAATTTTATCATTGTAATTTTATAAGATTATAAGAATAATATTTACTTTAGTTGGATGTCATTAATTTTCATAGTTTCTCCAAAATTATTAATATTTTTTAAAAAAATAGTTAAATTATTTAAGTTACTAATTAGCATTTTAGCAGAAGATAATAAATATATAAAATTTTTAGTGCTATCGATGCCTGTAGAGACTATTGACATTTACAAGTAAATTGATATATTAAAATGAATAAATTTAATACAAAATTTAAAATGATATAGATTGATATGGAGGTATAAAAATGCCTGTTACTATTACTACCAGAGTCGATGACAAGTTAGCTAAGTTAATAAATGAGATAGCAAGGAAAGAAGGAATGGATAGATCAACAATTCTCAGGAGATTTTTAATTAAATCAGCAAAAGAATGGAATTTGGAGAAGTCACTGGAGGATTATGAAGAAGCTAAAATAACTTTATGGCAGGCAGCGAAAGGATGTGATCTATCTTTGTGGGAGATGATAGAAGAGGTTAAAAAAAGAACCGTTCATGTTCCTTATACAATTGAGGATTTAAAAGAAGATATAAGGAGCCTAAGTGAATAAAGTTGTTTCTAATGCCACTCCTCTAATTTATTTGGCTAAAGTTGATAAGTTAAACTTACTAAAAAGCGTTTTTAGTAATGTCTTTATTCCTGAAGAAGTGAAAAGAGAGGTTGTAGATGAAGGAAAAAGGTTAAAAAAATTAGATGCTAATTTGATTGAAAAAGAAATTAGTAAAGGATGGATAAAGGTTATAAAAGTAAGTAAATTAAGGACAATTCCTATTGAGTTAGATAAAGGAGAAACAGCAGTTATAAACCTTGCTTTAAATTTAGGGGTTAAGGAAGTTCTTATTGATGAAATTGCTGCAAGAACTGCAGCAGAAATCCTGGGATTAGTTCCAAGGGGAACAGTATATGTTCTATTGAAAGCATTAAAGATGAAGAAGATTGATTTTGATGGATTTTTGGTAGTTTTAGATAATCTACTGGAAGAAGGTTTCAGATTAAAGGAGGAGGTTTATCTTAAAGCTATTTGGAAAGCAAAAAGAATTTCCTAATTATACGAATTGCCTCACTAAAAAAGTATTCTAAATTGAATTTTAGTATTTTATTTTATATAATTTATGTAATTAAAAGAATTGGAGTTTTTAAAACTCTAAACTATAAAAAGCTTTATGAAATAATTTAAAAATGGAAGTGAGGGAAATGGAAAATGAATATATTTAATAGAATCATAATGGTAATATTACTACTATTTTTGATTATTTTTTCCATAGTATCTGGAGTTAATATTTTTGTAGATCTTTTTAAATGGTCAGATATGACGGACAGGATTTTAAACTTTAGTCAAAACGCAAATCCTTTCATTGCAGCGCTCGTACTATTTTTTGTTTTAGCAATAAGCCTCATTATATTGATTTTTGAATTTTACAGGAGAAAGATTAAAACTGCTAATATATCTAGTGACCAGTCTGGAAAAACAATGATAACCTTAAAGACGGTGTCTAACCAGATAAAAGAAAGTCTAATAGATATAGAGGATATAAGTGATACAAGGGTAAAAATTGTACCCAAGCATGATGGGATAGTAATTAATATCTTTTCCAGATTAGCTGAAGGCGTAAATGTTACTGAGAAAACAAAAGAGGTAAGGGAAGCTGCAAGTGAATTTGCCTCCAAAAATTTAGGTTTTAAAGTAATAAATACAAATTATACTGCAGTTGGTTTTACTCCAGGGGAAGCTAAAAAGCCTGAAGAAGAAAAACCTGTAGAAATTCAAGAAGAGCTCGAACCAAATAACCAGGAAGAAAAACATATAGAATAAAATCATAGGTGTTGCAAGTCATTTATTTTTTC
>JGI24025J20009_10002966_pt1 | contig 11795 bp, 17 predicted proteins | sample Cruoilmetagenom3_FD_20009 | JGI IMG/M metagenome (IMG submission 20009) | reverse complement strand
AGGAGGTAGATGTGGTAACCACGGGCACCTTCGGCCCGATGTGTTCCTCTGGTGCCTATCTCAATATCGGGCATTCCAAACCAAGAATAAAGCTAGGCGGAGGAAGCGCTTACCTTAATGATGTTCCCGCCTATGCCGGTCTGGCAGCGGTCGATATCTACATTGGTGCCGCTGCCTCTCCCGACGATGACCCCAGAAATAAGTTCTATCCTGGTGAGTTCAATTATGGGGGCGGTCATGTAATAGAAGAGTTGGTAGCCGGGGAAGACATAAGACTGATAGCTGCTGCCTATGGGACTGACTGCTACCCCAGGAAGAGACTGGAAACCCTGATCAACATAAGGGACATCAATGAGGCGGTGCTGTTCAATATCAGGAATGCCTACCAGAACTACAATGTAGCGGTTAACCTTTCTGATAGGATACTTTATACCTATATGGGGGTGCTTAAGCCAAGTCTGGGGAACGCCAACTATGCTACAGCAGGACAGCTCTCGCCACTCCTTAATGACCCTTACTATAAGACTATTGGCATAGGAACAAGGATTTTCTTAGGAGGCGGCACAGGTTATGTGGCCTGGCATGGCACCCAGCACAACCCCGATGTCCTTAGAGGTGATAATGGCGTTCCCAGGCGGCCGGCGGGAACACTGGCTGTAATTGGGGACTTAAAACAGATGAAACCAGAGTGGCTTCGGGGGATAAGCATGCTGGGCTACGGCTGCACCATGGCCGTGGGAATTGGCGTTCCCATACCCATACTCTCCGAGGAGCTCCTACGTTATACAGCGGTGAGGGATGCCGACATCCTCGCCCCTGTCGTGGATTACTCTGAGGCTTACCCACAGAGGAAACCGGACATCCTGGGAGAGGTTAGCTATGCCCAGCTCAAGAGCGGCAGGATAGAAGTCCATGGGAAGGAAGTAGCTACAGCTTCTCTATCCAGCTACCCCAATGCAGTGGAAATCGCCGACACCCTAAAAGAGTGGATACAGAAGGGGGAGTTCCTCCTCACTGAACCAGTGGCACCGCTGCCTGGGGTGGAATCAGGGATAACCTTTAAGCATTTAGAGGAACGTCCGATAGAAGAGACTTAAACAATAAACAAGAGGACGAGGGGAAAAGATAAAAAGGTTAGGAGGTGAAATATGCGAGAGAAGGTAGAAGCAGCCCTGGCTCAGGTAAGACCTGCTTTGCTAGCCGACGGTGGCGATGTCCAGCTGGTGGATGTGAATGAAGGTGTGGTCACGGTGAGACTCACTGGTGCCTGTGGTGGCTGCCCGATGGCGGCTATGACTTTACAACATGGAATTGAGCGCTTGCTTAAAGAGCAAGTGCCCGAGGTTAAAGAAGTGGTCGCTGTCTAGATAGGCGAGCGCGTCAATAGATCGTTCTGGGCAAAATTAAAGGAAGAAGGTAGCGATGGCTATTTCTAGGAGAATAGTTCTGCACTTTCCCTCGGCGAGGCTAGTGGACTTCTCTGATACCAAATGCATTGTTTGTGGACTGTGCATAAAGGCCTGCCCTCTGCGCGCAATGGTGGTAAGGTTTTAGGAGGTAAGAAATGCTAAAGGTAGAAAATCTGTGGGTTAGTACTGATGGTAAAGAAATCTTGAAAGGGGTAGAGCTTGCCATAGGAGACGAAGAGACGCATGTTTTAATCGGACCCAATGGTGCCGGGAAAAGCTGCCTGGCAATGACCATAATGGGAATACCTATCTATACGGTTAAAAGGGGAGAGATAACCTTCAATGGTAAGGATATAACCACCATGCCTATCCATGAGAGGGCAAAGCTCGGCATAGGGTTGGCATTCCAGAATCCACCCGTTATCCGGGGGGTGAAGCTCAGAGATATTATTTCGCTCCACACCAAGAAAGTTGACGACATTTTGAGTAGAGCGTATCTGAGCCAAGAATTCGGTGGTCGGGATGTTAACCTCAGCTTTTCTGGAGGGGAGAGGAAGCGGAGCGAACTGGCTCAACTCTTTGCTATGGAGTCTAAGCTTTTACTATTGGATGAAATAGACTCGGGGGTGGACATAGAAAGCATGGAGTTGCTTGGCAAGGAGATAAACTCATTTTTGTCTGGCCGCTCCGCCCTGATAATCACCCACCTGGGCTATATTCTGAACTATGTCAGGGCGGATAAGGCACATATCTTGCTCGATGGTAAGATAGCCCTTTCTGGCAAGCCTGATGAGATTATTCCATGGGTTAAAGAAAAAGGATTCAAGGGGGAATAAATATGTCTGAACAGAGAGATAAGGCTGAGAAGGCAAGGGGAAGGGCGGCGTCATTAGGTGCAGACCTCGACCTCGGTCAATATTCCAGAGAGGCTGAGGAATGGGGAAGGATTAAAAATTTATCCCACCTTCACAATGATGCTCGAAAAACCGCTACCTTGGTTGGAGTGAAAGATGATGAGGGGTTTAGGTGCGGGACATACTTCCAGCTAGACCATTCTGTCATCTTTGAAAGTGTTAAGCGGGAGTTCGAGGGCAAGGTGGAGATAATGAGCACCAAAGAGGCGCTAGAAAGGTATGATTGGGTAAAAGACTATTGGTGGCGGGCGGTTCAGGTGGATACTGATAAATACACTGCCCAGGCAGAACTAAATTTCGATAATGGCTATTTTTTGAGAGCACTACCCGGCGCTAAGGTAACATTCCCCATGCAGGCATGCCTCTTTATGTCTCAGGATGGCATAAGTCAGAATGTGCATAATTTGATTATCGCTGAGGAGGGCAGCGATGTCCAGATCATCACCGGCTGCACCTCTCTTGGCCTTGAAAGTGGTCTGCATGTGGGGATAAGCGAATTCTTTGCCAAGAAAAACGCCAAACTCACCTTCACCATGATTCACAGGTGGGCTCCCGGTGTGGATGTAAGACCGAGGGCGGTGGCAATGGTGGAGGATAACGCAACCTTTACTAACAACTATATCTGCCTCAATCCCTTAAGGAGCCTGCAGCTCTATCCCACGGCACATTGTAATGGTGAGAATAGTATAGCCAATCTCAACTCCGTTCTTCTTGGCACGGGGAATTCTGAGATGGATGTTGGAGGAAGGGTAATACTCAAGGGAAGGAATAGCCGAGGACATGTGGTAACACGGTGTGTAGCCAAGGGCAAAACAAGGATATATGCCAGGGGTGAACTCATCGGGGAGAACGAATGCAGGGGACATATAGACTGCCGCGGGCTTATTGGTGATGATGCCAATATCTACGCCATCCCGATGCTGGATGGGCTGGTAAAGGATTGTGAGCTTTCTCACGAGGCAGCAGTGGGGAAGATCAGGGAGGAAGACCTGTGGTATCTGATGTCGAGAGAACTTAACGAGGATGAAGCTACTTCACTGATAATCAAGGGTTACCTTGACCCTGGCATCTTGGGACTCCCCAAAGAGCTGGATGACGAGATTAAGAGGGTCGCTGAGGTGGCAACTGAGGAGGCATTATGAGTATTGACGATGTAACCATATCTAAAGCCATAACCGAAAGCTTTATGAAAGATTTTCTGGGGGTGATGGAGGTAGATGCCGCCATAGCCGGGGCAGGGCCTGCTGGCATGACAGCTGCTTACTATTTGGCAAAGGGAGGTGCGAAGGTAGCAGTATTTGAGAGGCAGCTCCGTGTCGGTGGGGGCATGCCGGGTGGGGGGATGATGATGAGCCGCATCGTGGTGCAAGAAGAGGGGAAAAGGATATTAGACGAGTTTAATGTCCGAACCAGAGAATATGAAAAGGGCTACTATATTGCCGATTCTTTGGAGGCTATCTCGACTATCTGTTCCAAGGCAATAAAAGCCGGAGCCAGGATATTTAATCTTATCAGCGTTGAGGATGTGATGATCAGGGAGGAGGATAGGATAACTGGCTTGGTGCTAAATTGGAGTGCTGTTCCACTGGCTGGGTTACATGTTGACCCGCTGGCTATAAGGGCAAAGGTGGTGATAGATGCTACCGGCCATAGCAGTGAGATCTGCCACATAGTAGTGAACAAGATTGGCTCAAAAATTAAGGACAAAAACAGGCAAGGTAATGGGAGAGAAGCCGATGTGGGCTGAAGTGGGAGAGAAAGAGATAATAGACAACACCAAAGAGGCGTATCCCGGCTTAATAGTTGCTGGCATGGCGGCTAATGCTGTTTTCGGGTCTCCCCGAATGGGGGCTATCTTCGGGGGCATGCTCCTCTCAGGCAAAGTAGCCGCTGGGGCAGCTCTGGATATTCTATCTAAGAAGTAATGCTTGGAAGTCTTTCTATGCTCCTTGAAGAATACGGCTCTCAGAAGGTAGGGAAATGAGCACAGAGGAAGAAATCTTGAGCTCCAGCCAGGTCGTTGCTGTGGTTGGGCTTTCCCCGAAACCCAACCGACCAAGCTACCGGGTAGCCAGCTACCTGAAAGAGCAAGGGTATAAGATAATCCCGGTGAACCCAAAGGTGAAGGAAATATTGGGGGAGACTTGCTATCCTGACCTCGCCAGCATCCCAGAGCTAATAGATGTGGTTGACATCTTCCGTCGCTCTGAGGAGACACCGGCTATCGTAGAGGAGGCAATTAGAATAAGAGCGAAGGCGGTATGGATGCAGGAAGGCGTGATAAGTGAGCAGGCGGCAGCCCGAGCTAGAGAAGCGGGACTGCTAGTTGTTCTGGATAGGTGCATGCTCAAGGAACACCAGCGGCTTGGGGCAAAGAAGGAAGCAAAATCATGAACCTTTACCAGTGCCCAGCAGTTCAGGTAAGGGAAAATAGGATGATGCAGATAAAAGATAATGTCTGCATTGAAGATACTTTCCGTCTTTATCTCAACGACGAGCCACTTGCTGAACTTGTTGCTAGTCCCGAGCAGCTCAAGGAATTGGGGGCAGGATTTGTTGTTTGCGAGGGACTGGCTCAAGGTGTGGATAATGTGGATGTTTCTGGAAACGAGATAAGGGTTTATGCCGTTTATGCCAAAGCATCGGGTAAATTCGAGAAAGAACTGAGGTCTGGTGGTGGGCTTGGCATCAGAAAGGCCCACGGAAAAGTGACTTCCTCTTTGGTAATTAAGAAGGAGGATGTCTTTAGGGTTATATCTGAGATTGAATCTGAAGCCTGGAAGAAAACAGGTGGTGTACACTGTTCCGTCCTTTTCTCTGATAAAAACTTGGCTGTTAAAAGTAGTGATGTGGGAAGGCACAATACAATTGATAAAGTCGTTGGTTTTGCCATTTTAAATGGCGTTGCTCTTTCTGCAGGCATCATTGGCTGCACCGGCAGACAGTCGGCAGGAATGATTTCAAAAGTTGCCAATGCTGGTATTTCCATCATCATATCAAAGGCGGCATCAACGGATAAAGGAATTTCAATAGCCAACGAAGCCGGGATAACACTTATCTGCTTTGCCAGAGAGGGGAGATTTACCATTTACACCCATCCCTACCGAATAAGGAGCTAATATGAAGGAATTTGTAATACTCGCCCATAATTATGTTCGTCCAGAGGTTCAGAGAATGGCGGACTTTGTCGGAGATTCTCTGGAACTCGCCAGGAAGGTAAAAGAGGTAGATGCAGAATATATTGTATTTGCCGGTGTGGACTTTATGGCAGAAATGGCAGCCATATTAAATCCCGATAAAACGGTTATACATCCAGACCTATGTTCTAAATGTGCCATGGCGGCAAGGATAAAGGCTAAGGACATCTTAAAGGCAAAGGATGAATATCCGGACGCCGAGGTTGTCACTTACGTAAACTCTTCGGCGGAGGTGAAAGCGGTTTCAGATGTTATCTGCACCTCATCAAATGCGGTAAAACTTGTTAAGGGCATGAAATCAAGCAGGATAATCTTTGCCCCAGACAAGAACCTTGCCCATTATGTGGCTACACAGACGGATAAGGAGATAATTCCAGTCCCAGAAAATGGATGCTGCCCCGTCCATCACGCATTATCGCCAGAGGATGTTGCTAGAAATCTTGAGAGGCATCCAGAGGCAGAGATAATTGCCCATCCAGAATGCACACCGGAGGTTATAAAGCTGGCAGATTTTGTTGGCTCTACATCCGCTTTAATCCAGCACATTAAAGAAACAGTTGCAAAGACAATCATTGTAGGCACAGAGATGGGTATAATCTCAAGGATGAAGCGGGAATCGCCAGAGAAAGACATTATACCAGCCTCTAAATATCTGGTATGCCCCGATATGAAGATGATTACGGCTGAAAAGGTGGTAAAGGCGATGGAGCAAAAAGGGCCAATTATTCATGTAGATGAGGATGTTTGCCAGGGTGCCAGAAAGGCGCTGGAAAGGATGCTTGAGCTTTCCTCTCCATCCTGACTGAAAGGTAACCTCATGGACGGGTGCATGCTTAAGGAGCACCAGAAATTGGGGAAGTAGCAGGGACGAACGATGGCAGTACAGTTCCTCATCATATTTAAGGATTATCTCATTGAAGTACTGCCCTTCCTGGCGATAGGGTTTTCCTGAGTGGCTTAATCCACGAATTTGTCCCCATGGGATTGGTGGAAAGACATCTCGGTGGGAAGGGAATAAAGCCTCTTCTCTATTCCACTCTGGTGGGGACAGCCCTTCCCATTTGTTGTCTTGGCTCCCTCCCTGTAGCGGTGAGCCTACACCAGAAAGGGGCGAGGTTAGGACCAGTTTTAGCCTTTCTAGTCGCGACACCGGCTACCTCCGTAAGTGCCCTCCTGGTTTGTTATGCCCTTCTGGGGATAAAGTTCACCGTGTTCATATTCTTTGCCGTGATCTTAATGGGGCTGGTTATGGGCGCTATCGGAAACCTTATCAAGCTTGAGCCAAAGAGTCTGGTAAATCCTCTCCGCAAAACGGAGATTGCTATAGACCCTATTTGTGGGATGAGCGCGGGTACGGAAAAGGGATTAAAAACGGAGTATGAAGGCAAGAGCTATTACTTTTGCTCTCCCCATTGCCAGGCAGCCTTTGAGAAGGAAGCTCAGAAATATGCCGCCGTTGAGTATGCGAAGGGCGTCAAGGAAAGATTGGTCTCTCTTTTCAAGTATGCCTTTGTGGATATGGTCAAGGAGATCGGCCCCGAACTGCTTTTGGGGTTGATCCTGGCGGCCTTGGTGGCAGCGATTGCCCCCATAGGGAACTTTGTTGGCGCTCACTTCGGCGGTGGCTTTGGATATCTATTCAGTCTCATCTTTGGCCTAATCATGTATATCTGCTCTACTACCAGCGTTCCTCTAGTTCATGCCCTCATGTCGCAGGGGATGAACATTGGCGCTGGGATGGTGCTGCTCCTGGTAGGTCCTGTTACCAGTTGGGGAACTGTTCTGGTTCTGAGGAAGGAATTTGGCGATAAGACCCTGCTTGCTTATCTAGTGATTATTGCTATAATGGCTTTAGCTTTGGGCTATTGCTTTTCGATGATATAAGCACAAAGAGGAGAGGGAATGAGTGCTCGTGACTGCGGGTGGGGCTAACGAGGGCTCTAAATTTTGAAAGGAGAGGAGGAATTAAAAACATGAAGGTTGTAGGCCTGTGCGGTGCATGCGGGCAATGCCCGGTGGTCAAGATAACGGACACACGAATAGAAATAGGGGAGAAGGACAACTCCTGCATCCTCACCAAGGCACAGTGGGAGACTCTTAAAGAGAAGATAATCAAGAAAGAGATTTAGGACGGGACGTCTAGAGTCAAGCCAATAGTCCCACCCGCTCAATCTTAGTCTGGAGATAAGAAGGTGAAAATCGTAAGTAAAATAACAGAGAAAATCTTGAACTACTGCAGCACATGCGGAGGCTGTCCAATAGGTAAGATAATGGATGCGCAAGCAGAAACAAGGGGAGGGGACAGCGCTCCTATCTCAGGCAAAGGACTGCGAGAGATTCCTAAAGAGAAGATGCCAACGAAAGAATCCAAGGTACGAAGCCCAGTGTCAAGTCCATAACCTCACCCGCTCAATGCAGATACTCAGCGGGCTCCCAACTTGCTAACAAAAACTTTTGACTGAGGGGAGGGGGATGAAAGTAAAGCCAGAAAACTTCTATGAAATCCTGTCACCCAGATGCACCGTTCTCATCTCAACCCAAGACAAAGAGGGCAGGCCAAATGCAGCGCCGTTTAGCTTTGTTGCGCCTATCTCTTCCAGTCCACCTCTGGTGCTTTTTGCCGCAGCACCCAAGCGGCACACACTGGCGAATGTCAGGGAAACAGGCGAGTTCGTGCTGAATATCGTGCCGGAGCAACTCATAGACAGCCTGTGGATTTGCTCCAAGCCATTCCCCAAGGGCGTGAGCGAAATCAGGGAGTCAGGTCTTACCGAAAGGAAGTCTGCCATAGTCAAGACGCCGGGTATAGAGGAATGCCTCGGCTGGATTGAGTGCCAACTAGAATTCGAGAGGGAAGCGGGGGATCATATCCTTGTAGTGGGGAAGGTAGTTAATGTGGAGTGTAAGGACGAATTTCTTAGGCAAGGGCGGTTCGATGTCTCTCGGGCAAAACCAGTAATGCATATCGGCGGCAGAAGATTTGCTGTTGTTGAGAGAACAATACAACCCAAAGCCCAATAACTCACTCATGCAAAGACTTCTGGATAAATGACAATGACAAAGGCAGTGATAGCTATGAGCGGCGGGGTAGATTCATCTGTCGCCGCTGCCCTTCTTAAGCAGAGGGGTTATGAGGTCGTCGGGGTGACCATGAAGATATGGGACGAGGCGACTCTTCCCGGGAATGCTTCTCATCATGGCTGCTACGGACCTAACGAGGAAGAAGATATAGAGGACGCCCGCAAGGTCGCCCAAACTTTAGGGATTCCTTTCTACACCTTTGACCTGAGGCGAGAATATAAAGCCAAGGTTCTGAATTACTTCTGCCAAGAATATCAGTTAGGGAGAACGCCCAATCCGTGCGTCAGGTGCAACAGAGGGGTCAAATTTGATGCCCTGGTTAAAAAGGCTCTGGATAGCGGAATTAAGTTCGATTATTTCGCCACTGGTCACTATGCCCGAGTGGAATATGATGAGGGCAGGTGCCGCTATCTACTCAGAAGGGCGAGGGATGCGAGGAAAGACCAGTCTTATTTCCTATTCTCCTTATCCCAAGACCAGCTTGGTCATTCAGTTTTCCCGCTGGGNAACTATACTAAAGGAGAGGTGAAAAGTATGGCTCAGGCACTTGGGCTGGGAGTTGGCGATAAGGCAGAGAGTCAGAATTTTATCGCTGGGGGTTATTTCCCCCTCGTGGAGGCAGCGGCATGGCCGGGGCCAATACTGGACAGACAAGGTAACATTCTCGGAGAGCACTCGGGGATTCCATTTTATACCATCGGTCAGCGCAGAGGACTGAGCATATCGGTGGGGGAGCCCTTGTATGTGACCGCTATTGACCGGGAGAGGAATGCCATCATAGTGGGCACTAAAGAGGAAGTATATGGGGATGAACTTATAGCCTCAGAGCTAAACTGGGTAGCCGTAGAGCAATTGCAGCAACCCATCAAGGTAAAAGCGAGAATAAGATACCGCCATAAGGAGGCTGAAGCGGTGATAATCCCCATGGATAAGAACAAGGTCTATGTAAAATTCAAGGAACCCCAGATGGCAATCACACCAGGACAGGCAATAGTCTTTTATGACGAAGATACCATACTAGGTGGTGGGATGATAGAACAGGTGGAAAGGCGATGACATGGCTAAAATAATTGCAGTCTGTCGAAGTGGGAAGAAGGGGACTAAAAAGGAGGATATAATCAAGGGAGTCCTGAGGGAAGATTACGGCCTTATCGGTGATGCTCATGCCGACTGCTGCACCCATCGTCAGGTCAGTCTGCTGGCAATTGAGAGTATCAGCAAGATAAAAGAGCTAGGCTTCGATGTAGGTCCAGGGGGTTTTGCCGAAAATCTAACCACTAAAGAGATAGACTTAGTCTCATTGCCTGTTGGCACACAGCTCTCTATAGGGAAAGAAGCTATCTTAGAGGTCACCCAGATTGGTAAGGAGTGCCATAGCAAGTGTGCTATCCGTCGTCAAATAGGCAAGTGCATCATGCCCCGAGAAGGGGTATTTGCCAAGGTAATTCGAGGTGGATTCGTTGGGGCTGGAGATGAGATAAAGGTTCATGCCGAAAGTCAACTTTCTCGATTCTAAGACCTGCACTCTCGTAGGGCTTGTCGCCAACATAGCCCTGGCAATTTTCAAGCTCCTCGCTGGCATATTTGGTTTCAGCTACGCCATGGTAGCTGATGGCATTCACTCCCTCTCCGATTGCTTTGCCACAGGAGCTGTTTATGCGGGTCTACGAATAGGAGAGAGGCCAGCAGACGAGAGCCACCCTTACGGTCATGCCAACGCAGAGACTATTGCCGCATTTTTGGTCGCCCTCATAATCCTCGCTACCGGGGTCTTTGTTGGTGTTTCCGCTGTTCAACTCCTTACCCATAAGCACTTCGAAACCCCGGCTACAATCGCTCTGGTCGCGGTTGCCATCTCCATAGTCGTAAAAGAGGGAATGTTTCGCTATACGCTCGCTATACGCTCAAGGTTGGAGAGAGGAATAATAGTCCTGCTGTTATCGCCAATGCCTGGGACCACCGCTCAGATGCCTACTCGTCGGCGGCTGCTTTAGTTGGTATACTTGGAGCCAGGCTGGGTTTTCAATACTTGGATCCCATAGCCGGACTTGTGGTCTCAGCCCTAATTATCAAGATGTCCCTCACCCTTTTTCGTTCAAATGTTGGAATCTTGATGGATGAGAGACCAGAGGTAGCGGTTTTGGATGATATCAGAGCCACGACCCTTGCGGTTGGAGGGGTTAAGGCAATTGACAGCGCGAGGGTGCACCGCCGAGGTTCTACCTTCACCATTGATATGGAAATAGCCGTAGATAGCAAGCTCACCGTGGAGCAGGGTCATGAGGTAGCTGCCGAGGTGAGGGACAGACTCATGAGGGAGACTGCCCATGTGCAGGATGTTATGGTCCATGTTAATCCTTACAAGCCAAGGCAGACCCCCGACTTCATACAAAAAGGGGATTGAGGGCAAGCTCCAAGTATGGAAATCGCTAAAACCCCGATGTAGTGCCTTGGCAAAACGTAGCTAATTTCCTAAAATGTAGGAAGTCGGGAAGAGGGAGACTGCCCATGTGCAGGATGTTATGGTCCATGTTAATCCTTACAAGCCAAGGCAGACCCTAGAACAGGAGTGATCTATACTGAGAATTAGCGGGGATTTGCTTTCCGCAGGGGACAGGGGAGAAGGATGAAAGAAATAGACAGGGTAGTTGTCTTTATCACGGCTGCTACTGAGGGAGAGGCTCACAGTATAGCCGAGCTATTACTTGGCCGAAGAAAGGCTGCTTGTGTAAGTATCGTGCCCGGGGTGGATTCGCTCTTCTGGTGGCAGGGCAAGCTCGATTCAACTCAGGAAAGCCTTCTAATCGTCAAAACTAAAGCATCACTGCTTCCCGAAATCATCAATCTAGTCAAAGGGGTTCACAGCTATGAGATCCCCGAGATAGTTGCCGTGCCCATCATTGCTGGGAATGAAGATTACTTAAGGTGGATTGGTAGCGAGGTCCGAGGGGGTAAAGATTGTGCCATCTGCGAGATTACTTAGGCAGATGACAGCTTCATACTTAGCGTAGCGGGGTAGATGTAGCAAATTCTTCCCTAGGATTATTAACAAACATTGAACATTTCGCCCTTTTGTTGCTTTTATGAGGCAAGTTATCCCAAATTTACCACTGAATGTCAAAATCAAAGCTAAAAAGGGTATTTAGGTCACGTTATGGGGACTACATCTTTTACACCCTCAACCGTTTTGCCTT
>JGI24025J20009_10002964_pt1 | contig 11806 bp, 6 predicted proteins | sample Cruoilmetagenom3_FD_20009 | JGI IMG/M metagenome (IMG submission 20009) | reverse complement strand
AATTTTATCACTAATTAAATTCAAAAGCAAGTAAATAATTCAGCAATTTGCCAATGTACCAATCTACCAATTCTCCAATTAAAATAAAGATTAAGAATAATTAACCGATTAAACAATGCACCTATTAGCCAATTCAATTAGTCGTTAGTGAATAGTGAATAGTCGTTAGTAAAGAAAATATCAAGAAAAATACAAGATAGCATTTGCTATCCAGTTACCCGGTTGTCCAGTTTGCCAGTTAAGATAAAGGTTAATTTACTAACCGAAACTATATGCTCCTGTTTTCCAATATGTCATTCCTATGCAAGAGGAAATCCATCCCTTTCTGTCATTGCGAGGAGTGAAACGACGCGGCAATCTCGTTTTATCGACTGAATTCTGGTTCCAATTATTCAAATTTTCTACTTTTCTTTCTTGCAATTTCTTTTGTATTTTTCCCGCGATTGTTTCCCACACCTATACGCTATACGCTGTATGCCAATCCGCGATTCCTACCCGCATCTTTTCTTCACTCGATACTACTCTATACTAAATACTATACGCTTTAAACCTACGTTTATTCCCTCTAATCTTATCTTGGATTATATATGTACTGTTCTACTTTCCGCCATTAATTATATTAACAACTAATTCCTCTAATACTATTGAAGGATTCTTTACACTGTTTTTCAATTCTAAATCTGCTAACGATAATAAGTCATAAGCTTTAAATATTTCTTTAAAAGAATATTTTTTTGATTGTCTAATCAACTTCTCAATGATAAAACTTGGTAATTTCAGTTTTTGTTTCATTGTATTAAAATCTTTTTTCCCCTCATCTAAAAGTTTTGTTTGAAAAATCAATTTAACCTGTCTATGTATCATTGCCAATATCGATAAGTGATGCATGCTACTATTATTTAAACTCACCATACCATCAATTGCATTTTTTATATTTTTTTCACCGATATCATCCAATATCTTAAAAATATTCATTGATTCAGAGCCACCTATTGCTCCGAATATGTCCTCTTTGTGAATAATTTTTTTACCCTGTGTATAAATATCTATTTTTTCAATTTCATTAAAAAGCTGACTTAAATTTGAATTAGTCATAGACTTTAAATAATAAAGAGCATCCTCGGTTATTTTTTTATCATTTATTTTGAATTTTGATTTAATCCACATATTGATTGTTTTTTTATCTGTAACCTCAAAATTAACTACATTCCCCTTGGTTCTCACGATACTAACCATGTTTTTATCAGGTTTATCACCTTCATAGATAATTATAAATCTGCAAAAATCTATTTCGTTATTCCAATTACCTAGGTAATCAATTAGTTTTTCTCTATTTACTTTATTGATTTTTCCTGCTCTTTTAATTATGACCATTTTTTGTTTTGAAAAAAAAGGTAGGGTTTGCAATTCTTCTATTATCTCATTCGTTGTTATTTTCTCTCCATAGAAAGTTTTACAATTCATATCTTTTGATGAAGAATCAATTGATTTCTCGATTATTTTTTTTAAAATATTTTCCTTTAGATAATTTTCTTTTCCATAAAATAGATAAAGGTTTTTTATTTTTTCCTGTTTAATGTCATTCAATATATCTCTGTAATGAAGTACCTTCTTACCAGCCATTTAATACCTCCTTGATGTTTTTACAAAATAATCATCACCATCTGTTTCAATTACTACTGTTCCATTTAAATCTGTTCGGAATACCTTTGTATCGTTCTCTACCAACTTGTTAATTACTTTGTCTGAAGGATGTCCAAAATTATTTTTACCTGTGGAAATCACTGCAATCACTGGATTCACTTTATTTAAAAAATCCAAATTAGTCGAAGTAGAACTACCGTGGTGACCAACCTTTAATACATCACTTTTTAAAATATTTCCCCAAGCTAACATTCTTATTTCCGCTTCTTCTTCAACATCTCCTGTAAAAAGAAAATCAGTGTTCTTATAAAATAATTTTAACACAATTGAATTATTATTTAAATCTGCATCGTCATTTATCTTTTCTTTATTGGAGGCTGGATTGAGAATAAGCATTTCTATAAACCGATTTATCTTGAAATAGTCACCTGACACCGTATGATGATAAGGAATTTTCTTTTCATCAATAATTGAAAGAAATTCTTTATATTCCGGAATATCGCAATTAGTCCTGTTATCCATAACCATATCAACATCGAATTCTTTCATCACCGGCAGTAAACCCTCCAAATGATCAAGGTGAGGATGTGATAACATCAACACATCGATATCATGAACGCCAATTCTTCGCAAATAAGGAATCACTATATTTTCACCAACATCAAATTCACTTTTAGGAGATCCTCCTCCATCAATTAATATATTAAAATGATTTGGTGCTTGTATAAAAATACAATCTCCTTCACCTACATTAATGTAATGAACTTTAAGATCGTCTTCTGGAAAAATTATATTTACCAAAATGATCGTGAATATAGTTATAAGAACTAAAACTGCAATTTTTCCTCTGAATTTTTTAAAATTATTTATCTTAAAGCATGTTTCAACAAAGAATATCAACAATAAATAATAGGTGATAACCATTATTATCGAAGGTTGTCCTATATATAAAAATGAAAAAGGTAAAGAAGAAAAACCTTTAACCGCTAAAACCGTTAATCTTAATAACCAGTAACCAATAAAGGCTGTAACGCCAGCTAATTGAATACTCAACAAGCCTATAAAAAATGTAAAAAATCCTAAAATAACCACAATACCTGCCAGAGGAATAATGAATATATTAGCAATTATGGAAATAATAGAAATTTTACTGAAAAAATAGGCAGATAAAGGAAATAGTCCCAACCATGCAGCAATGGAGAGTGATAATGCATTGTCAAACCATTCTATTTTAGAGGAAAATATTGATCTAATCACAGGTACCAGATAAATTATAAAAAAGGTAACAAAAAAAGATAATAAAAATCCGGAATCATATAAAGTTAAGGGATTAATTAGTAAAATAATCAAAGCAGCAAAAAATAAAGAAATAAATGCATTTCTATTTCTATCTATCATTTTTCCAATAATCAATATGGAAAACATAATTGTAGCTCTCATTACCGAGGGACGAAATCCGGTAACGGAAACATATGAAGCGAGCAAGATAAGGACAAAAATATATTTAGCTTTTTTTGGAATTCTGAGCACTCCGAAAATGAGTATAAGAAATCCGGCTATAATTCCTACATGTAAACCTGAAACTGCTAAAATATGCATTACACCCGCATTGATGAAAGTATCTATTAAAGCCCGGGGAACGAAAGATTTTTCTCCCAGCATCATTCCTATCAGCAGATAATTGTAAGGTTCCGGAAATGTACTGGTTATAATATTTTTTATTTTATCTCTGGTCCTGAGAGAAAAAATTATTAGTGGGTTAATCTCTTCTTTGCCAATAGTTCTTACACTATTGCTTAACCAAACATTCATGCAAGAAAAAATATTCTTTTGCGCAAGATACAATCCATAATCAAAATCCCCAAAATTATTCGGTTCCATAGGCCTTTTCAATATACCATTAATTGTGAGTACATCCCCGTATTCATATGTATCGTTTGTGTCATATATGTTTAACAGAAATAATCCTTCTGTTTGTATTTTTTGGTCATTATTTACTACATAATTTACTTTAATTTTCAAAGATAATTTTTCATTATCAGGGAAACATTTTTGGTCTAAAACTGTACCGATAACAGTTATTTTATTTTCACTGACATAATTTGTAATATGATGGTTTTTCGGAGGTTTATTATGAAGATTTACATTAAAAATTCCAATTAAAATGAAGATAATTAAAAATAAAACGGTGGTAATATTCCATCGTTTGAGATAACTTATAATCGACAGTATCAGTAAAGTTGATAGAATAAAAAATAGTAGAAATAAATTAAAATGAATCGAATTTCCAAATAATATCCCTGAAATATAAAACAATAATATAACAGGCAATGGTCTTATATGTTCGCATATATTACTTAAGTACAGATTTTTTAATATACACAAATTAAATCTTTTATTCCTTCAAATTTTTTTACACCAATTCCGGAGACTTCTTTTATATCATCTACCGTTTCAAATGATCCATTTTTTTTGCGATAAGTAATAATCTTTTCTGATAAAACAGGGCCGATCCCCGGTAGACTTTGTAAAGCGTTAGAATTAACAATGTTTATATTTATTTTATTTGAGGAATTAAAAGAATTTGTGGAATAGGATGTTTCGTTGGCAGTAAAAACAATATTTTTATCTTGTATATCAGGGTCTTGAGAGATGATAAAGGGTACAATAATTTTTTGACCATCATGAATAAAGGCTGCCAGGTTAATTGCATCAAGATTGGCTTCTTCGGTTGCTCCTCCTGCAATTTCAATGGCGTTGATAACCCGATCTTTTTCTTCTAATTGATAAACACCCGGATTTTTTATAGCACCAACTATATGCACGATCATTGGCATTTTTTCTACTATTTTCGATTCACTTTCTTCGATAGCTTCATTGTGGGGAATCACTTCAAGAGTGTCTTTGAAATAATAATTTCTATACAAAAGGCTTCCTAAACCTATAATAATTAATATCAATAAAACAATTATGGCAATTTTCTCTTGACTGGAAAGATTCAATCTTTTATTTCTCCTATATCAACAATTGCTGAAATGATCTAATATAAACAGTATAAAAATATTTTTTAGGTTTTTTATTCTTTTTTATTTTTTTGAAAGTACTCTTTAGCCTCTCCCACAGTATGCAAAGAACCGGTAATACAGATAAGGTCATCTTTTTTTGCTTTTTTTAACGAAAGCTCAATAGCAAGATACATATCTTTTTCAACAAATATATTTCTTTTATCTATGTAATGAGAAATTTCCCTAGCCAATATTTTCGAAGAAGTTGCCCGTCGACTCTTCGTCATGCTAACGATAACGATGTCGCTTATAGGTGCAATTATTTCTATCATCTTTTTATAATTTTTATCCGAAAATATAGCCAGAATAAGAATCAATTTCTTATATCTAAATATCCCTTTAAGTGCATTTTTCACAATCCTTATTCCGCTTGGATTATGAGCTCCATCCAACAGGATAGTAGGTTTTTTTTGAATAATCTCTAATCTACCTTCCCATTTTAAGTTCTCTAAACCTTTAATGATTGCCCACCTGGAGACATCTATCCCTTTATATCTAAGTGCTTGTATGGCAGTAATAGCTAAAGCAGCATTTTCCGCCTGATGTATACCCAATAATGGAGTATAAAGCTCATTATAATTTTCAAAAATACCGAAATAATCAAATATAATTCCATTGATGTCAAATTTTGTTATCTTATAATTCGCTTCTTTCCCCAGAGAAATAATTCTGGATTTCTTTTCTCCGGCAATTTTTTCAATAATTTTTCCGACTTCTTTATATTGATTGGTATTAACCACCAATCCATCTTGTTTTATAATTCCAGCTTTTTCTCCGGCAATTTCCTCAAGACTATAACCCAATCTATCCATATGGTCAAAATCTATATGAGTAATTACTGAAATTAAAGGTTCGCAAATATTGGTAGCATCCAATCTTCCCCCAAGACCTACTTCCAGAACTATAAAATCAACTTTTTCTTCATAAAAATAAAGAAAGGTCATGGCAGTGATAACTTCAAAAAAAGTAGGATGATTACAATCCGTCGCGTTTTCTACTTTTTTAACGTGTGGCTTAATTTTTTCCACAAGTTCACAGATTTTATTCCTGGTTATTCTGCGGTTATCTATTTTAATTCTTTCAGTAAAATCAACAAGATGTGGTGAAGTAAAAAGTCCAACCCTGTAACCTTCAGACTGCAATATTAAACTGATAATAGAAGCTGTCGAACCTTTTCCGTTGGTTCCTCCTACATGAATTATTTTTATATTTTTTTGGGGATTTCCTAAAGATTCAAGCAATTCTCTAATATTGTTTAGCCCTAATTTAATACCATATTTAGTTAAATTATAAATATAATCCAAAGCCTGTTCATATGTTATCATAACTACCTCAGATTTTGTAAATTATTTTGTAGTCTTTCCTTTATGCCTCTTAGTTCATTGGCTTTGTTTTTTTCTTTTTTAATAATATCATCAGGAGCCCTCATTAAAAAATCTTTATTGTTGAGTTTTTTTGAGGCAATATCCAGTTCGTTTATAGTCTTTTTCAGACGCTTCTCCAAACGTTTTATTTCTTCGTCGATATCTATTATACCCTTTAATGGGATAAATATTTCCATACCTTCCAAAACACCTGTCGCAGAAAATTCAGGTTTTTCAATATGCTTTCCGATTTTAACTGATTTTGTCTTTATCAGGCTTTTTATATAATAAAGGTTATCATTGATTAATTTCAATTTATCATCATCACCAATATTTAAAAATATTTCTATTTCCCGACTGTATGGAATATTCATGTCTGATTTAATATTTCTGATTGTCTTCACGATATCCATAATTTTTATCATACTTTTTTCTACATCACCATCAATACTTTTTTTATCTACTTTTGGCCAGGGAGCAATCATGATGCTTTCACCTTTATGAGGAAGTTTTTGCCATATCTCTTCAGTGATAAATGGAGTGAATGGATGTAAAAGCCTCAATATATTTTCAAGTGTATACCATAAAACATATTGAGCTGTCTCTTTATCGAATTCATCTTGTTTCTTGTATAATCTTGGTTTTATAAATTCCACGTACCAATCGCAAAATTCATTCCACACAAATTCGTAAATCGTTTTTACCGCTTCACCATAATTATATACTTCAAGATAATCGGATGTTAATTTTATTGTTTTATTCAATCGTGATAGAATCCATTTGTCTGCCAGTGTCATTTTTAGTCTTTTTCTATCAATTTTATTTAAATCAAAATCCTTTAAATTACTTAGTGTAAATCTGGAAACATTCCATATCTTATTGGTAAAATTCCTGAAACCCTTTATCCTTTCTTCTGATAAACAGATATAATTTCCCTGTATGGTCAAAGAAGCAAGAGTGATACGTAAGGCATCAGCGCCAAATTTATCTACAATTGTCAATGGATCAATGACATTTCCTTTTGATTTGCTCATTTTTTTGCCTTCGGCATCTCTAATCAATGGATTTATGAAAACCTGCTTAAAAGGCACATCACCGCCAAATTTCAATCCCATCATAATCATGCGGGCAACCCAGAAGAAAATGATATCAAAACCGGTTACTAAAGTAGAAGTGGGGTAAAAACACTTCAGATCATCTGTTTTTTCCGGCCATCCTAATGTTGAAAAAGGCCAAAGTCCGGAACTGAACCAGGTATCCAAAACATCTGTATCTTGTTTGAGATTTTTACTTCCGCATTTTTCACATGTTTCCGGATCTTTCTCCATAACATTTAATGCTCCGCAATCCTGACAATACCAAACCGGTATACGGTGTCCCCACCATAATTGACGGGAAATACACCAGTCTCTAATATTTCTCATCCATTCATAATATACTTTTGTCCATCGAGCCGGGGTAAATTTTACCTTACCTTCTTCTACTGCTTTAATTGCCGGTTCAGCAAGATCTTTTATTTTTACGAACCATTGTTTTGAAAGATATGGTTCAATCACCGTATCGCATCGATAACAATGCCCTATCGAATGGTTATAACTTTCTATTTTATTTAAATATTCTTTTTCTTTTAATTCTTCAAGCAGCTTACTTCTGCAATCCATAACTGTTAACCCCTTATACTTTCCTGCATTTTCGTTCATGGTTCCGTCATTATTTAAAAGGTTAATTTCTTCTAATTGATGTCTTTTACCCAGCTCAAAGTCGTTGAGATCATGTGCCGGTGTAATTTTCACCGCCCCTGTACCAAATTCAGGATCAACATATTCGTCTGCAACAATCAATAACTCTCTTCCCACTATGGGTAAAATTGCTGTTTTCCCAATATATTTTTTATATCTTGCATCTTTCGGATTTACTGCTATCGCAGTATCTCCCAACATGGTTTCCGGACGTGTAGTAGCAACAGTTATTAAGTCTTCGGAATCTTTTAACGGGTAATTTATGTAATAAAGATTGGCATTTTCCTCCCTTGATTCCACTTCAATATCTGCAATTGCAGTTTGACAACGAGGGCACCAATTTACGACATAATTTTCCCGATAAATTAACCCTTCATTATATAATTGAACAAATACTTTTCTTACTGCCTTGGATAAGCCGTCATCCAACGTAAAACGAAGTCTCGACCAATCACATGAAAAACCTAATTTTTTTAGTTGTTCTACAATATTGTTTCCGTATTTTTCCTTCCATTGCCATACTTTCTCCTGGAATTTTTCTCTTCCCAAATCTTCTTTGGTTTGACCATTTTTAGCAATTTCTCTTTCAACCACATTCTGAGTGGCAATTCCTGCATGATCCGTTCCCGGTAACCATAGTGTATTAAAACCTTCCATCCTCTTCCATCTAATCAATATATCTTGAAGTGTATTATTTAATGCATGACCAATATGTAAAGAACCGGTAACATTCGGAGGTGGAATAACTATCGAATAATGGTTTTTTTTGTTCTTATTATCTTTTGGATGAAAATATCCTTTTTCTACCCAGAAATTGTACCAATTCTTTTCAGATTCTATTGGGTTATATACAGTCAACATTTCTGTCTGGTTATTTTTCATTTTTATTACCTCCACTTAAAAATATAAAAGACTCCTTGAATTTCCTAAAGGACGAAAGGAGTCTTTTCGCGGTACCACCTAAATTTCTATATAAATATTTCATTATTCTGAATATATTTTATATAGACTCTTAATTAGTTAAGTTATAACGTAACAAACGGTTAATCCTACTTAATTTCAAATTAACGTCTCGGGGATGACGTTCAAAAATAAGATCAAATATTTTCTACTCTTCTCCGAATTGATTGAATATTTTATAGATATAATAATACTATAGTAAAAACTTACTGTCAATGACAACTTTGGTGCCTGGCACAAAAGTTTACATTTATGACAACTCTGGTGCCAGGCACCAAAGTTGTCATTGCATATTTTAAAATGGATTTTTAGTCAGTGCAACTTTTAATCCTTCGTCAATATTATTAACTGCTACAAATTTTATCTTTTTTCTAATTCCCTTAGGTAATTCTTCAATATTTTTCAGATTTTCATTAGGAATAATGATTGTTTTAATTCCTGATTGATAAGCAGCTAATATCTTTTCCTTTAATCCCCCTACAGGTAATATTCTTCCCCTTAAGGTAATCTCTCCCGTCATTGCAACATCTTTTCTAACGGGTATTTCGGTAAGCGATGAAATCAAAGAAGTAGCCATGGTAATACCGGCAGAAGGACCATCCTTTGGTATTGCACCTTCCGGAACATGAACATGAATATCGCAATTTTCATAAAAATTTTCTTTTATTTTAAACTTTTTCGATTTCGATCTAACATAGGTTAATGCGGCCTTTCCGGATTCCTGCATAACCTCTCCCAATTGTCCGGTTAAAGTCAATTTCCCTTTTCCAGGCATTATCATGGTTTCTACCGGTAGTATCTCTCCTCCGGCTTCTGTCCAGGCTAAACCTGTCGCCAATCCAATCATGTCTTCTTTTTCAGAATTATCATTTTTATATTTTGCTATCCCTAAATAATTTTGTAAATTCTTTAAAGTAATCTTTATCTTTTTTATCTTTTCACCATAGGCAATCTTTAAAGCTATTTTTCTACAAATAGCTGCAATTTCTTTTTCTAATCCTCTAACTCCGGCTTCATGAGTATATTCTCTAATTATCTTTATTAGACACGCTTCAGATATTTCAATATTTTCCTTTTTAAATCCGTGATTTATTAACTGCTTGGGGATTAAATAATTTTGTGCAATTTTAATTTTTTCATATTCTGTATATCCGGGTATATTAATTACTTCCATTCTATCTCTCAAGGAATGTGGAATCTCATATTCTGCATTCGCAGTCGTAATAAAAAGTACATTTGACAAATCGAAAGGTATTTCCAGATAATGATCATTAAATGTGCTGTTTTGTTCAGGGTCTAAAACTTCAAGTAAGGCGGCGGTAGGGTCTCCTCTAAAATCCATACTCATCTTATCTATTTCATCCAATAAAAATACAGGATTATTGGTTTTTGCATTAATAACACCCTGGATAATTCTTCCAGGCATTGAACCTATATAGGTTCTTCGATGACCTCTTATTTCCGCTTCATCTCTCACTCCTCCCAAGGAGACTCTGATAAATTTTCTTTCCATAGCTCTCGCAATAGATTTAGTTAAAGATGTTTTTCCAACACCCGGTGGACCTACAAGACATAATATAGCACCTTTTTTATTTTTACTTAATTTTTGGACTGCCAAATATTCCAATATTCTCTCTTTTATTTTTAATAAACCATAATGATCTTCATCCAATATTTTCTTGGTTTGTTTTATATTTAAATTTTCTTTGTNTTTTTTATTCCAGGGAAGAGATAGCACACATTCCAAATAATTAGTGATAACACCGCTTTCTGCTGATAAAAAAGGTGTTTTTTCCAAATGTACTACTTCTTTCAATAGTTTCTCTTCTAAATTGTCATCTAGCTTGAGTGACAATATTTTTTCTTTAAATTCATTTGATTCGGAAGTGTTATTGTCTTTACTTCCCAATTCTTTTTCTATTTCTTTTAACTGTTCTTTTAAATAATAGTCTTTTTGGAATTTTTCCAATTTGTCTTCAACTTTATCTTTTATTTTATTTTCAATTTTTAATATATTTATTTCTCTTTTTATAATAGTAACTAATTTCTCCAAGCGATCTGTAGGTTCTATTATTTCCAATAATCTTTGCTTGATTTCCATATTGATATTTAAATTTGATGAAATAAGATCTGCTAGCTTATCCGGCCTTTTTATATTATCCATGGAAAACATAAACTCAGAAGGTAATTTACTATTTAATTCCAGATATTTTTCAAAACTTTTTAATGCATATCTCATTAAAGCTTCAGTTTTTATATTCTTCTGTGATTTTGTTTTGAATTTTTCAACTTTTACCTTCAAATATTCATTCCCCTCTTCTTTTTTAACTATTTTTGCTCTATCTATACCTTCTATCAATATTTTAACAGTATCATCAGGTAATTTATATATTTGAATAATTCTTGCAATAGTGCCAATAAGATAAAGGTCCTCCATTTTTGGATATTCTACTTCCCTATCTTTTTGCGAAACTACAAAGATATTATTTCTATTACTTATCGCTTCTTCCAGGGCTTTTATAGATTTTTCTTTAACGATAAAAATAGGGATTACCATATGTGGAAATACTACCGTATTTTTTAATGGTAATAAAGGTAGTATATTTTTATTTAAATTATTTATTTTTTTATTTTTGTTATCCATTTAGAAATTGTAACTCCCTTTTACTATGTTGATTAAATTCACCAATTAATTAGTCGTTAGTGAATGTGAATATTCGTTAGTTAAGAAATGCCAAAAAAAATACAAAATATTTTTTATTTTATTTCTTTATCTTAATCTTCAAATTTCTTAACTAGGTAACCAGATAACCAAATTAATTTGTATCTTTTACCTTTTAATTTTTTTTACATTAACTGAAAACTGAAAACTAATAACTATAAACCAAACACTTGTCTCTCTTTTTTCTTTCTTAATTCGATACCACATACCCAATACTATATACTGTTTAACTACTAATAGACAGGCGGGACGCCTTTCCTACGGGAGGAATGAAGAAATACTCGAAACTGTTTTCTTTCTTTTTCCTCATTT
>JGI24025J20009_10002961_pt1 | contig 11808 bp, 13 predicted proteins | sample Cruoilmetagenom3_FD_20009 | JGI IMG/M metagenome (IMG submission 20009) | reverse complement strand
GATAGTCCAAAAATTGGTAGCCGTAGATATTGCGGCTTTCTTCCCAAGCTTCTTTGATCAGCCTTGTTTGCCGCTGTTCCTCGACGGCCCTTTTTCTGAAAGGCTTCTTGAACCATGCATAGTATCCACTGGGGTGAACAAGCAGAACACGGCACATGGCACGGATGGAAAATAGTGGGCGATGCTCCTATGTGCGGGCTTGCTGAGCATGAAAATTTGGACTGACGCCGAACTGCTGCATTTAGCAATTGAGATGGCAGTCAAAGAATATTGGCTAATAATATCTTGTACCGAAATAATGTTGAAAACTGTCATGACAAATGCTTCTAGAACATCTATGTGTCGTAATCGGTAGTGGGGTATTAAACTTCACTGCTGTTCTTTGCGGAAGTAAGAGACTAAAAAGAGACTATAAGATTTGTCAATTTGATCTAACTTATTGATAATAAAGAAAAGGCCCCTTAGCTCAACTGGATAGAGCAGCTGACTTCTAATCAGCAGGTTGCAGGTTCGAGTCCTGCAGGGGTCACCAGATATAATTAATATAAACAATATACTACAAGTTATTGAAAAACTCGTCACACTGAACTTTCCAGTAGGGGTAACGGGAGGGGTAACGTTGAACTAATTTTATTATATAATCCCATAGATTAATTTTTGGGATAGCTATTAGGCAAACCCGGTCCTGTTGAAAATCAGGAACCACATCACAGCCAATTATTGGTACAGGTGTTGGACCTGTCACGGAATTGTTCCGCTCCTTTAATCGCATATTATGCCTTAAAGGAGAAACGACATGGCAACACAACATACAACAGAATTTAGACAAGAAGCGGTGCGCATTGCACTGACGAGCGGGTTAAGCCGCAAGCAGGTGGCGGCCGACTTTGGCGTTGGTTTTTCGACGTTATGCCGCTGGATACAATTGGAGCGCAGAGAGTTGCCTGAACCGACAGCCCAGAGCGACCTGGAGGCCGAAGTAACAAGGCTTCGCAAAGAGAACCGACTTCTGCGCGAGGAGAGGGAGGTGTTAAAGAAGGCCACCATCTTCTTCGCGGGTCAAAAGCCGTGAGGTTCAGGTTCATCGAGGAAAATTGTGACACAGTTCCGACGGAACGATTGTGCCGGATCATGGATGTCAGTTCACGTGGCTTTCGTGCTTTCCGATCTCGCCCGATTAGTCAGAGCCAACGTAAAGATATGGTTCTGCTTGCCCATATCAGAGAACAACATCGCCTATCATTGGGCAGCTACGGACGCCCCAGAATGACCGAAGAGTTGAAGGAACTGGGCTTTGATGTTGGTCACCGCCGTGTGGGCCGTTTGATGCGCCAGAATAGCATATCCGTCGTCAGAACGCGCAAACACAAGGTAACAACTGACAGCAACCACAAGTTCAACATCGCGCCAAACTTGCTGAACCGTAACTTTCATGCAGAAAAACCTAACCAGAAATGGGTGGTCGATATTAGCTATATCTGGACCCAAGAGGGCTGGTTGTATTTGGCCGTGGTTCTGGACCTGTATTCGAGGCGGGTCATTGGCTGGGCTGTCAGCAACCGTATGAAACGCGATTTGGCGATACGTGCATTAGATATGGCGATTGCATTACGAAGGCCGCCAGCGGGATGCATCCACCACTCGGATCGCGGCTCCCAATACTGTTCGCATGATTATCAGAAACGCCTTCGTCAACACGGCTTCAAAGTGTCGATGAGCGGCAAAGGTAATTGTTATGATAACGCTGCGATGGAAACCTTCTTTAAAACCATCAAAGCAGAGCTGATCTGGCGTCACCCGTGGCATACTCGCCGTGCTGCTGAACTGGCAATCTTTGAATACATTAATGGCTTTTATAATCCGCGTCGCAAACACTCGGCGTTAGGTTGGAAAAGCCCCTTGGCTTTTGAAAGGGTAGCCGCTTAAATGAGTAACCGGAGCGGCACTAAACCGCGACAGGTCCAAAATGAATGGCGAAAGCTATCGTCTCAACCAAAGTCGCGCGCAACGCCGCGTGCAATAATTGGCCTAGCTGTGCGCCTTGTCAGTGGTGCTCGAGCGGGGTTGATACAGCCGGGCATTCTCGCAGGCTTGTTTCAGAAACGCCCTTGCTGCCTTGATGTCCCGCCGTGTTGTAAGACGAAAATCAACCAGCTGGCCATGCTGATCGACAGCACGCCAGAGGTAGCGCCATTTGCCGCCAACTCGAATATAGGTCTCGTCCATATGCCAGTTCAGACCTCGCCACGATCTGTGCTTGAAAGCTCGTTTCGCAATCTCTGGGCCGAATTTACGCACCCATCTATGGATCGTGGACGCATCCACCTCAATCCCTCGCTCAGCCAGCAAATCTCGCACGTCGCGGTACGGTAGTGAGAAACGGCAATACCAACGCACCGCACATAGGACTACATCGGGCGGGAATCTATGATGTTTGAACGGATTACGCTTCATGATAGGCCTCTAGAGAATGAACATGCCTCGCAAATTGCAACCGCGGGCAAAGTTAATGCAACAGACCCGATCCAACCGATCCAATGGGAAAGATGTTCTTCAACATCCTCACCACCTTCGCTGAATTTGAATCAGACCTCATCCGTATGCGAACCCGCGAAGGCATGGCCATTGCCCGTGCAAAGGGAAAATTACGTGGAAAACAACCTAAACTATCTGAAAAACAACAAAAAGAGCTCCGGCGCATGCATGCAACCGGTGAATATTCCATTAGTGATTTGGCCGAAGTGTTCGCGGTTTCAAGGCCAACCGTTTATCGGACTTTAGAGCGTCTGAGGGCTAAAATCGGTTCTTAGCGTACTATTCTGCCCCCTACCGGAGCAGACTCCACTAAAGCGCGACAGGTCCACCCTAGTTATCCGGCTTTGCTTTGATCGCTGACAAAATGCTCTTGGCGCATTGTGCCCGATCCGGTGTGCCGTCTTCGTGACGTGGTACGACATTCACGGGCCAAACCTTGGCGGGCACAAAATCGTCTCCGATTTTTTCGCGGCATGAAAGTTTTGCCAATTCTGTAAGTTGGAGAGTGTTTATGTCCTCTTCAAAAACCACGAAGACAATAATGTCTTCTGAGTTTTTCTTTGGGCTGACAAATGCGGCTGCCTCTTTGATGCCGTCAAAAGACTGAAATACCGTATCGATTAGTTTGGCGTGTATCTTACCACCTGCCGAGGTGATGATATCTTCGGAAGTGCGGCGCAGTATATCGAGAGATCCATTAACACCCCACCGCCCGATATCACCGGGATAAAACCAGCCATTTTGCAAAATTTCAGTCTCGCCGGAGTCGGAAAACAGATATTCCACCGCGGCACAATCGGTCTTTACGCGCAACATGCCTGCATCACCCAAAGCGACGGGCGTGTCATTATCATCGACGATTTCTATGGTGCTGCCGTGGGCTACGCCGCTTACCAGCAGTTTTCCGTCCGGACCGGTTGTGTAATAGTTGGAGTAGCTTTTATTGGTTTCGGTCGCGCCATAAGTATCATCTATACGGGCAAAGCTTTGCAAAAATCGGGTGGCATCGGCCTCGGGTAGTTTCGCGCCAATGACCTCGAGTTTTGAAATTCTACCCGAGCGCGGATTAGCCTCGAGTTTTGAGCGGACTTGCGACAAAGATCCGGACACCATGGTAACGCTGGTTTTCATCCAGAAATCCCACGGCCCTTTGTCTACAATCGTTGCGCCGTTCAGAATGGCTGCAATGGCACGGGCGAAAAATGGGCGGGTGGTATATGGGAACAGCGAAGCAAACCGCGTTCCACCGGCGACGAAATCACCTCGAATAGCGTGGGAGCGTTTGCAGACAAGCTGTTGGTTCAGGCCAACGACCTTGGGTAGGCCTGTGGTCCCTGATGTTGAAACAATGATCCATGGTGCGTCGGGGTCTGCGGCACTGTCCTGCCATATTCCGACCTTCTCTGAGGCGCTGTAATTGGCGGGTGAGAAACTTTCGTCGACGATGATTTGGGCAATGTCTCCATCCTCGGGGGTCAAGACTATCGCGTGTGTGACCGGAAATTCGGCCGATAATTCAGCGGTGATCGCCCGTTCCGCAAGGCATGCGCCAAGGCATGAGGTGGCCAGCATTACCGCAACGGCAACCGCAAGATCGTCAGCTTCGATCTGAACGATTGAACGGCTGCTTACCCCCGCTTCACGGAGCCGTAGGGCAAATGCGGCCGAAAGATCGTGGAGCATTTTGTAAGTGTATAAATCATCCTGAAAGACAAGCGCCGGTGCGTCCGGGGTTTTGTTTACCACCATCAAAAACTGGCTTGCGATCGTTTGGGCGTGTGTCTCAGTCATTAAAGTTCACCTTAAAAATAAACAGCCGGCGGTTCAACTCATCCGGACCAGCCGTTCTTATGTCGTTTGCAAAACCATTAAGGGACTGTTTGCGCTGCACGACGCCATCTTGCGAAAGAGGCAGGGCAGGAACAGCAAGAAGAACCGACGGGGCCGCAGTCGGGCCAAACATATCAACACAAGCCTTCCATGCGCTTTCCATCGTTTCAAACAGATTATCCCAGTTTGACACCTCGATACAGGCGGCAAGTTGGTTTTCGTAGTCTTCGATCGGGTTTTCAAAACAGGCGGCGGCTCGTATATTCGGCCCGCCTGAAAGGCAGGCCTCAACATCAGGGAGCGAGATTTTCTGCCCACCGAGGTTTACTACATCGCTTTCCCGGCCCAGAATTTCCAGTTTTTGGTCATCTTGCCAAACTGCAAGATCTCCGGGGTAAAACCACCCGTCCTTAAAGTGTTTTGCGGTTTTATCGGGGTCGTCCAGATATCCGTCAACCATCCACGGCGTCTTGATCCGCACCCGACCTTTGACGCCAACATCACATGGCATCATCTGCGCGTTAACGATGTCGACAAAACTCTCGCCGACTTTGGTTACTTGGCTTATGCCATCTGTGGTACGTGAAAACACACTGACATGCGCTTTGATCGTCTCATTGGAGCCGTAAACGTCTTCGATCCGCTCAAAGCTGTTAAGCAATGTCGCGATCTCGGTTTCATTAACCTTTGCGCCACTTAACTGTAATACGGGGATTTTGGGTTTTGAGGTATTTTCTGCCAACCAAATCCGAATTTGCTGTGGCGAGGCGCAAACAAAATTCACACCGGCATGGGCACAAAACCAGATGTCTTGTGTGTCAACAATCGCATGTCCGGCCAGCAATGCCGAGGCGGCCCGAATGATATAGGGCCGTGACATGCAGCCAAACAACATAAGGAGGCGCGTATTCTGCCCCGCATAATCTTGCGCAATTGCGTTTACACGGCGGTACAACAGGTTTTCTGAAAGGCTGGAATACTTCGGCATTCCCGTGGTTCCCGACGAAGGAACAATCCACGCAATGTCTTGCGCAGTGGTGAAACCGACAAAATCGAATACGTCTTTGCTGGTATCCCTGAATTTGGGGGACCACGTGTGATCTATAACGATTTCGTTGGTGCTTGATGATACCGGACGCTCAATCGAGCGTACATAATGATTGATGTGTGGAATATCCCGTTTTAGCAAATCGCTGGAAAACGGAACATACCGTGCGCCAAGCAACGACAAGGCAAAAGCCGAGGCGATTGAAACGATAGCCTCACTGGTATCAACGCTTACCAAGTCGCCAGCCACAACGCCATTTTCGCGCAGGCAAAAGGCATAGGACGCAACGACCTGCCAAAGTTTGTGACGGGTCAGGGTCAGGTCTTTGGTGACAATCGCGTCAGTATCCGGCCCTTGCTCTGCAATTTCCTTGAGCAGAAACCCGATGTTCTGAGAACTGCGCAATGTCATCTGGGCTCAGCCCTTCGGATTTTGTTTGATTTTGACAAAATCATCTCTTGGCAAAGTATCCGCATCGGCCGTCCGTTCTCATTATAAGGGATTTCGTCAATCTCGTGTAACCGCCCAAGAAAGCACGGTAACCCTAGGTGGCTTTGGTAATTTTCACGGACTTTTTCGATGCAAAGGGCCTTGTTTATGCCATCTTCAAAAACGATAAACGCAAGGATTTCATTTTGGTCAGTTTTTGGACCTTTAAAGCATACAGCGTCTTTGACCCCGTCGGTGCTCTTGATGATCAAATCTATCAATCCGGCATCAATTTTCACACCGCCAAAGGATATGATCTCGTCGTTCCGGCCGATGATATTCAGCTCTCCGTTAGGCCCCCAGAGGCCGACGTCACCGGGGTAGAACCAACCGTTGATAAAGCTCTTTTCTGTTGCATCCGGCGCGTTCATATACCCATCGACGGTATAATTATTCCTTACGCGAACAGTCCCTGTTTTACCGGTGGGGCATGGTTGATTGTCGCGGTCGACAATTTCGACTTCGCTATCCAGCTTCTTTCCGGTCCGGACAATCGCGCCGTCGTTGTTAAGGGAAATAACGTTGGCAAAAGTCTTGTTGGTCTCGCTTGCCCCGTAGATATCTGTGACATTGTCGAAATATCCCAAAAGCCGATAAGCGACAGAATCTTCAAGCTTTGCGCCGCTCACCTCTGCGTTTTTGAATCGGCCTGTAAATTCGGCACCTTTGATGAATGTCTCAAATTGCCCGGGCGAGCAGAAAACCGTGCCTACGCCGGACCGCTTCCAGAAATCCGGTTTGTCGCTGTCTACAATTGCGCAGGCATTTAGCAGCGCACCGACGACCCGTGCAAAAAACGGGCGGGAGGTGCAGTTGAACAGCATTACGCAGGTTAGTTGCGCAACCGGGAAATCGTCCGAGATCGCCCTTGTCCGGTCGGCGACTATCTTATGCGTCAAATTCAGGAACTTAGGCCGCCCGGTCGTGCCAGATGTATGAAGGATTAGCCATGGATCATCGGGGCTGTCGTAACCCGCGAAGGCGTCTACGGCCTCAAAAGGGTCTTGCTCATCCGGGACTAGCCAACTTGAATCTATCTCAATGAACCCAAGCTCCGGCTTGCCTTTGGCGTCTGAGGTCCGCAGAAAATGTGTGGGTTTCAGCAGGTCTTGTTTTGCCAGAATGTTGCTGGCGGTCACCATGCGGCACCCCAGCAATGATGTGGCCAGCAAAACCGCAATAGAAATCGGTGTGTCGCCTGTGTTCAGCGCAACGATTGATTTCCGCTCAATCCCAAGATCCTGAAGCCGCTTGGCAATGCCCGTAGCTACGGCAAGCAACTGCACATAGGTAATAACCGTGGCCTCGTTCACAATAGCAGGGAAACCGGGGTATTTTTGTGCAACATCGCGAAATAAGAACCCAAAGTTGTGGTTTTGAGCGGGTGTTGAGGGTGTCAAAAGGTGTTTCATTGTGTCTCGTTTAACTAACCAAAGAATAAGAAAGCATACGTATAATTTATGTTCAAAGTGTCGATATGGTGAAAGCACACCTATTTTTCCGGCTTCTACATCATTCCAACCCGCTTTTCCAGATGATACAGATATCTGGCCTATTAGTTGCTTTATAACGCTATTTCGAAAAATGCAGGCAGTAACGAAAGCTTCGCACCAGAAGCACTGGTGCGAAATAGACACATGCGCGCCATTTTTTAATCAGGCCGAGAGGAGCTGTAGACAAACGCTGATCCATCGAATAAAAAAATGGGGCGATTAATGAAATTTTCAATAAACATGGCCAGAGTGCCGTGTTTAAGGAGTTATAACAATGAATAATACAGTTAAAATTGCAGCACTAAGCACAACATCGGCAGTGGCACTGATCGCTGGCGCGACGTCGGCACAGGCGTTCGATCTTTACGGTGGTATTTCTGCCGGCTTGGCGTTCGGCGACATTCCGTCACCCGGCGACGCAGACTATCCCGAAGACTACAGCCTTGCTGGTGGTGTATTCGGCGGGTTCGTCGGCGTTAAATCCACTATGAATAACGGTATGCAAATTGGCTTCGAGGTAGCGGTTACTGGTCCTACGAACGGTGATCCAGACGAGAACTCCGACTATGACTATGCGTATGACGTTAACTGGACTGCAGATGCCAAGCTTCGCATCGGTACTGAAATCGGTAAATACACTGTATACGGCTTCGGTGGTATGAGCATTGGTAACGCGAACAACTATTGGGCTCAAAACGGCTACTCCTTCAGCGGTACAAACTTTGGTGTTGGTGCCGAAATGGACATTAATGACAGCATGACAATCGGTGTTGAAGCCATCCAGCGTAATATTTCTGGTTACGGCAGCGACGTGAACGACGCGTCCAACCAGTCTAGCCAGGCTGTTTCTGTACGTCTCGGCTTTAACTTCTAAATTTATTTGGCACATTGCCAATGAAGTTTTGATCGTGCCAGCTTTTACCGCTGGCACGATTTTTTTATGCGATTTTTTAGCTACATTTTGAACGGAGACCTATTTTGACACTGAAAGTTTTAGGTGCCGGATTTGGACGGACTGGCACGCACTCGCTTAAGCTTGCGCTTGAACAACTGGGCTTTGGACCGTGTCACCATATGTATGAGGTCCGCCAGCGCCCCGAACAGGTGGAATCGTGGCTTGCGGCTGCGCGTGGTGAATCCCTTAACTGGGGCGAAGTGTTTGACGGTTTTGCATCACAGGTTGACTGGCCGGCCTCATATTTCTGGAAAGACTTAAGCGCCTTTTATCCCGACGCCAAGGTTATCCTGACCGATCGCGACCCTCAGTCATGGTATAAAAGCATCAGCCGAACTATCCTGCCCGCCACGGAAATAGGCCGCCACGAGGATCCGGACCCGACCAATAGAAAAGCCTCCGAGATGATTTATCAAATTGCTTTGGAAAACATTTTCAAGGGTCGTCTTGGCGATGAGGATTTCGCCATTTCCACAATGTTGGCGCATCGCCAACACGTAATAGACACCATTCCGGCAGAACGGCTGTTGGTGCTAAATACCGCAGACGGATGGGCACCCCTTTGCGATTTTCTTAAAGTTGAGCAGCCGGACGAACCCTTTCCGCGCAGCAATTCAGCTAAAGAGTTTATAGCGCGCAAGCCATATCTCGCTAAAATCGACGACTGATCTCAAGCACTTAACGGAGCATCCCTTCCTTATCCGACCCTTGTGTAGGCCAACGAATAGCTGCTCATGGCGCTCATAACCGCGACCGAGGAGAACCTCGGCCAGAGCTGCTGGTGCTTTATGGTTTGATCCACTCTGCCACTGGCCATGTCGCAAAGGATGCTTTGGTCTGAAATTAGGCTTGCGATCCCGTTTTACGCGACCATTTCTCAATGTATGCACGGTGGTGGTCAAATACCTCCGATAGCCCGTCTATCCTTTACCGCGAGAAAAAAGGGGCGAGAGACTGTTTTCCTTGGGCGGCTATTACTTTCGGGTCGGCCCGTTGGAATTTGTCATTAAAAATTTCGTGGCTGATCCAGCCATCAAAATCTGCTTTTTCAAGAACGTCATAAAGGGCTCCCATGTCCCAGTCGCCCTGTCCGGGGAAACATCGGTGATGACGTGACCAACTTAACAGGTCCAATTGCATTTTTGGTGCATCAGCCAACTGAACAAATGAAATTTTGCCAACTGGAATATCCAGAATATCCTGTACTGGTAAATTATGGGCCATGATGTGCCAGTTATCAATAACTGTACCAACAGCGGCATGATCGGCTAGACGAACGGCCTCCCATGCTTTGCGGTAGTCCCAGATATGGCGCCCCCATGACAAGGCTTCATACCCAATTTCCACATCATGCTTTTGAGCAAGTTCACCAAGCGCATTAAGGTCTCCAGCGATCCTAGGAATGTCACCACTACTTTCCTTGGACGTGTTCGAACATACAAGAAGGCGTTTCACCCCCAATTCATCCATCAATTCAAATTTTTGACTGGCTCGATCAAACACTTCGGTTCGTCGGGAGGACGGCATACCTTCAAAATCACGCAACGGCCCTAGTGCCATTATTTCCAACCCCATGTCGGTTGCATTGCGTCTAATTTCAGCCATAGATCCGGTATGAGCTTCGAGATCGCGATCAAAGATTTCAACACCATCATAACCTGCCGCTGACATTGCCGCGAACTTCTCTTCAATGGAGCCCCCAAGACAAACTGTTGCCATAGAAAATTTCATCGCATATCCCATTTTTTAAAGGCCCGTAAATCTATGATGATATACACAGTTATCTCGGGACCATTCCAGCCTATCCGCACGGTTCAATATAGCCGAGATAATTACCCCAAACAACCCAAGCGCCCCCCCCCTAAAGCTCCAACTGGATACCGTCAGTGAGGGCATCCTCGATCTCGGCCTCCCGCTCCTCGCGCACAGCTTCAAGATCATTCTGAAGGGGTCTGTTGCATTAATTTGGCAAAGGCACAGTTTTCCTTTCGAAGGGCACCGTTCAAGCAGCCAACCCAAAGAGACTTTCCACGAAAGGGATTTCACCTATGACACCTGGTTGTTTCCGGTGGACATGGCCGTGTGTAAACGGCGGAGCAATACTAGGCCACAGTAGCGGCGGCATAATGCTGTCGCGGGCGGTGTAAAAACCGGCCACTTTAACCCTTTCGTTTCTGGGAGGGCTTGGAGATTTATACTGTGGAATTGTATTTGAAGGCACGCCGCGCCCATTTTCAGGATGGGCAAAGCGGAAGATCGATTGCCCGTGATTTCGGGATCAGTCGTGATAGTGTTGCGAAGATGTTGGCATATTCGGAGCCTCCCGGGTATCGGCGTTCGGCTCCGGTTAAGCGTCCCAAGCTGGATGCGTTTGCGGATCAGATTGATATTTGGCTGGCGGAAGACAAAACCCGACCGCGCAAGCAGCGTCAGACGGCCAAGCGGATATTTGACCGGTTGCGGGGCTGAGTGTGGGTTCACGGGCGGTTACTTTTGTTTGGCTTCTGTCGAAAGAGCTTCTCCTTTCAACATAGATTTCGCATTGACAGCAAGTGTCACCATCGCGGCAACCCCCATACTTTCTGCAATGTTGGCGTCAGCACCCTGATCGAGTATATTTAGAGTTGACGTTGTATCAGCTGTCAAACCTTCGTTACTGAACCCTGACGAAGACCATTCCAATGATGTGGCCGCGACTTCGCTAGTTGTAAGGACGTCTATATTTTCGTACCTCTCATTATGTTCTCGTACATACGATGCGTAATTTGTCGCTTTGAGTTGAACTTCGGAAACCTCGCCTGTCTCTACATTAATGATACGGACATCCGCCCCCGCGTGGTTGGTATCGTCAAACAGCTCTACGATATATTTGTCACCATCAAGGTTTTCTTGGCGCTGGAACGCAAGCTCGTGGTAAATGCCCTTGGCGCGGCTCTAGTTACGATCTCCATTCGGGCACTCGCTCGCGCCCAATCCGGAAATTGCGCAGTGATCTCATCCCCTCGCAAGACATCCACGCGACGTAGCGATCCCTCGTCAACCACCCCAAGGGTTCGCGCGGAAAAAGGCGGCGCAGGTGCTAGTTCCAGCATCTGCTCAGGTCCGTAAGCGTCCGGCGTCTACGTTTCGGGACTATAATTCCAGGGCAATAGTTCGTCGAGCATGTTGATTTTGTGGTCAGCGATGCGTTCTAGCACCCAAGTGAGCCATGCCTGTGGATCGACCTTGTTCAACTTGGCGGTTTCAATCAGAGTGAAGGCGATAGCCATGTAATTGCCGCCCCGTTGTGATCCCGCGAACATCCAGTTTTTGCGACCTATGGCGATTGGTTTCATGGCGCGTTCGGCAGTATTATTATCCAACTCCAGAAAGCCATTGTCGAGGTAAGGCCGCGTTTTCGGCAGGCGGTTCAGGGCATAACGTATGGCCTGTGCCAAAGGCGACTTCCCTGAGATTTT
>JGI24025J20009_10002960_pt1 | contig 11810 bp, 10 predicted proteins | sample Cruoilmetagenom3_FD_20009 | JGI IMG/M metagenome (IMG submission 20009) | reverse complement strand
GTATCTTATCCTTTTCACAAATAAATCTGATTGGCTATATAATGAGATCCTTGATTGTTCATCAATAAATCCTGCTGACAATAGTGATGTGACTATGATAGGAACATTTGGTTTAAATTTTGGTTTTCTTTTCCGAAAAAAATTGTAAGGAACTCCCTCCTCCTCGAATATATCCATTAATCTATTCACTCTGGTGTTCGATCTGAGACAGATTATACTCTGCNATGAATTTTTAACATCAGANTTCAAATTTNTTAAAAACTTATACCTATCACCACTTGTTTTTCTTTGCTTTTTTACTTTATAAAANAAGGNGTCAGAAAAGGTTCTTATAGCATCTAATCTAATAATTGGATTTTTTATATCATATAAATATTTTTTCGGATCTATAAGTGTCTTTGAGATATAATTCTTTTTCTCATTATCATCTTTTAAATCAAGACCGTGTAAAACTTGCTTGACTAATTGCTTCAACCTTAAGTTAAATTCAGTTTGATCACAAAAAAATAAAATAGACTCTGGTTTTATGTAGTCGAAAAAACATTGTGTATTTTTATAATATTTTGCAATATCTGATTCAATGCCTTCATAATACACCGGGTAATCAGAATCTATTGATTTCATGATATGTTCATTTTCTTTATTTTTAGAATCAGAATATATTGATTTTATAACTTGCTCATCATGTTTCTCCCCAATTAATAGTTCCCTTGATGAATAAATATCTATTTTTTCTAACTCGTATAAAGACCTCTGAGTAACAGTACTAAATGCTCGAATTGATTCTACATTATCACCAAAAAATTCTATTCTAAAAGGATATTCACTCGTTACATCAAAAATATCTATAATTCCTCCCCTCACACTAAAATGTCCAGGAAAATATGTTTTATTCTCTCTCGTGTAATCCATTTTTGAGATATTTTTAAGAATATCTTCATATGAAATTTTACTGCCAACTTTAATGGCTAATGGTAAGTGAACACCTGCTCGAACTGGTGCTATTTTATCCAATACTGCATTAGCAGAAGTTATAACTATAATCTTTCTTGATTTCTGAAGTAAATTAAGAGTTTTTAGTCTCATCCCAGATGTTACTTTACTTGGGGAAAGTCTTTCATGAGGTAAATTTTCACGAGGGAGAAATAGATTAACATACTCATCATCGATATAACATTTTATATCCTCTGCAAGTCGTACTGCCTTATCATAGGTTGGAGTTACAACTATAAATGGTTTTTTGAGATAAAAATATAGACAGCTTATAAGACATGACCAGAAATCTTCAACTACTTCTATACTTGAGATTCTTTCTATTTCTGAAGTTCTTATACTTTCAGTGTTTTTATTAATATATTCTAATAACTTCCCCCATTCAGGAGTAGAAGTTATTTTTTCACAAATAAAATCAAGTTTCACTTTTGTCTCTAAATTTGCTAATTAAAATTTTTTTATAAAATTTTGTCATTGCGAACGTGGTCCTGTTTGTCATTGCGAGCCACCGAAGGTGGCGTGGCAATCTCACTCAGGATAAACTGCGCAATCTCTATTAGGATAAAATGCACAATATTGAGATTGCTTCGGGACTTTGTCCCTCGCAATGACAGATAATTAATTTTCAAACTAAGTTTTTTGCTTTTTTTGCAAATTTCTCAAATTTTGAAGTTTTTAAAATGCCGAGAATACCAGGAAATAATTTAATAGGCTCATCTTTCCTGATATCTATATTTTTATTTATTTATATATAAATTCTTATTTTAAGAATTACCTCCTGGCAAAATAATTTTAATTGTGTTTACTCATAACATATTTTATATCAAACTCTATATAATCTAAAATTGCTCTTGTTATATTCTCTTTGTTCTCCTTTATTAATTCTAACTCTTTTTCTGTAAAATCCTCCAAAACATATTCAACAGGATCTATACCCTCAGGAGGTCTTCCTATCCCAAATCTTAACCGACAAAAATTATTATCTTTTAATTTTTCAATTATAGATACAATTCCCTTATGTCCAGCAGAACCACCACCTTTTTTAAATTTTAGTCTTATAAAATCAAGATCAAGGTCATCATGAATCACAAGAAGATTATTCAATGGTATTGAATAATTGCTAACAATTTCTTTTACACATTTTCCACTTTCATTCATAGAAGTAAGTGGTTTAACAATTAAAATTTCTTTATTTTTATAATTTGTTTCGGATATCTCTCCATTAAACTTTAATTTAATTCTGGGATTGCCTAATTCTTTTAAGATGTCCTCACATATCATATACCCAATATTATGTCTATTTCCCCTATACTGCTCTCCAGGGTTTCCCAATCCCACTATAACTTTTTCTATATTCTTTTTTTTGCGATATCTTCCTAAGCAAAACATTTTTAAAAAAAAGTTGTAAATATTTCTCTCCTATATATTGCTAATTAAAACATATTACTTACTGTAACTAAAATCAGACCCACAAAACCAATCCAAAAAACAATGTAAAATACCTGATTTTATGAATCTGAGATTATATAAATTATAAATTAAGTTTTTAATTCTTTTCCTTTTTGCTTCCCTGTTTCTTTTTGCTTCCCTGTTTCTTTCTCTTTTTCCTTTTCACCAATTACTTCTGGACCCTTCTCTTCAGCTTCAATAAATTCCTCTTCCTCTTCTACTACTTCTTCCTCAACTTCCATCCTCGGAGCACTGACAGATAATATAACATCATTAGGATCTAAAAGTATCTTTATTTCTTCTGAGTGTTTAATATTATAAACTCTCAATACATCTCCAATTCTTAAATCTTCAATATTCAATTCAAAGTGTTCTGGAATATCCGTAGGCAGACACTCAACATCAATATGTCTTAAATGATACTCTAAAATCCCTTCATCCTCCTTCACACCAACAGATTCTCCTGTAAAAACAAGAGGAATTGAAGCCTGTACTTTCTCTTTTAATGAAATAGAGTGAAAATCTACATTAAGAACATCCCTTGTAATGTAATGTTTATGTAAATCTTTAATCATTACATTATAATTTTTCTTTTTTCTATCACCTTTTATCGAGAGTTCCATTACCTTTTCCCCACTTGTCTGTGCTTTTAAAATCTCTTTTAAGTGGGCAGCATCAATTTTTATAGGAATTGTCTCCATATCACTTCCATAAATTACACCAGGAATTCCACCTGCAGCTCTTAATCTCTTTGAAGGACCCGTTCCTGACTCCTTCCTTTTACTAACTTTTATTTTCATAAAAACCTACCTCTCTAATAAACTTAAATCTTTCTAACAATTTTGATATAGGTTACATTCTTCCCTTAAATATTTCACTCACAGATACATTATGAAACACATTTTTTATTGCTTGTGATAGAATATCCACAATACTTATAACTACTAATTTATCCTTTAATAAATCATTTTTTATTGGTATCGTATCAGTTACAACCACTTCACTTATGGGTGCTTCTCTTAATCTATTATAAGCAGGTTCTGAAAAAACAGGGTGGGTGCAGGCAGCAAATATCTCTTTAGCTCCCAGTCTTTTCATAAATTTAGCGGATTCACAAACAGTTCCTGCTGTATCAATTAAATCATCAACTATAAAGACATTTTTATCTTTTACATCTCCTACAATATTTATAGTTTCAGACACATTTGGCTTCGGTCTTGATTTATACAATATCGCTAAATCAGCATTACACCTATTTGCTACATTTCTTGCAACTCCTACTCTACCTGAATCTGGGGCTACTACAACTAAATCTTTAATATTCTTTCCATTAATGTAATCAATTATTTTAGGTATTGCTGTAAGATGATCAACGGGAACATTAAAAAATCCCTGTATTTGACCAGCATGTAGATCCATAGTCATCATTCTATCTATTCCTGCTGTTGATAGTAGATCTGCTATCAATTTTGCTGATATTGGTTCTCTCCCCCTTGCTTTTCTATCCTGCCTTGAATATCCCATATAGGGGATAACAGCAGTTATTTTCCTGGCTGACGCTCTTTTTAATGCATCAATCATTATGAGCATTTCCATAATATTATAATTAACAGGATGACTGCATGATTGAATCAAAAATATATGAGCACCTCTTATGCTCTCTAAATACCTAACATATATCTCACCATCAGAAAATGTTGTTAACTCTACCCTACCCACTTTCAAACCTAAATCATCAGCAATCTTTTTCCCTAATTCAGGAACAGATGAACCATTAAATATCATCATCCATTTTTTCTCAACCTCTTTCAAATCTAACTTCCCTCCTTATTCTTATTTTTTTTCTTCAATTGTCTTTTTTTCTCTATCTCTCTCTTTCTCTTTGCCCAACCTTGTTTTATCACTTGCTCCCCTCTTTCCAAAGCAAGTGAATCCGGGGGTACATTTTTAGTTAAAACTGATCCTGCTCCTGTGACTGAACCCTTGCCAATTGTTATAGGAGCAACTAACATTGAGTCTGAACCTATATGTACATTATCCTCAATTTTTGTTTTATGTTTTCTATATCCATCATAATTTACAGTAATAGTTCCAGCTCCAATATTTACTTTGTCTCCAATCTCTGTATCACCAACATAACTTAAATGTGGAACTTTACTTCCTCTTCCAATGGATGATTTTTTTACCTCAACAAATGAACCAATCTTCACACTTTCTGAAATTTCTGTACCGGGTCTTATATGCGAAAAGGGTCCAACATTAGTTCCCTTTTTAATCTTAGAATCATGAATTACAGAGTAAGTTACTTTTGAACCATCTCCAATAACAGAATCAACAAGTCTTGTAAAAGGACCAATCTCACAATTTTTCCCGATTTTACTTTTACCTTCCAAAAGAGTAGATGGATAAATTATAGTATCATTTTTAATATTAACTTGAGTATTAATATATGTTGAATCTGGATCCATGATAGTAACACCACTGTTCATCCACTTCTTCAGGATTCTTTGATTCATCTCATAATTTGTTTTAGCTAATTCCTCTCTATTATTAACACCCATTACTTCTTTCCAATTTTTAACACTCATCGCAGATATTTTCTCCCCTCTTGATGATAGTACCTTAATAACATCAGTGAGATAAAGTTCGTGTTTAACATTATCTGGATTTAATAATTTAAGAACTTGAGACAACTTTTTCCAATTAAAACAGTATGTTCCGGAATTCGTTTCCTTTATTTTTAATTGTTCTTTGTTTGCATCAATCTCTTCTATTATTCCTATAATATTTTTATTATTTTCTCTCAATATTCTCCCATAGCCTGATGAATTTTCTGGATAGAATGTTAATATGGTAGAAGATGAATCAGATGCCATATGAAAATCCAGCAATTTTTTTAAAGTATTGCTTCTTATTAATGGAACATCGCCACAAAGAACCAGCACCATTCCATCAAAATTTTTTAGCTTATCTTTAACTTGAGACACAGCATGTCCCGTCCCAAGTTGTTCTTTCTGCCAGATAAAATTTAAATTTTTATTAGAAAGTGCTTTAATAACTTCTTCACCATGATTTCCTACAACAACATAAATTTTATCTAATTTTAATTCTGATAATGTATCAATAACATGGCAGATCATTGGCACTCCTGAAATCTGGTGTAGAACCTTCGCCTTTTCTGATTTCATCCTTGTGCCTTCACCAGCTGCTAATACTATCGCTACTATTTTCTCCATAGTTTAATCACCACATTAAATTAATTATCTCTATAATTTTTATTTTAATTCTAAAATTTACAGATAAACAATTAATTCTATGAGATTTTTACAAATAAGGCAAATATAAAAAAATCCTTGTAGTACCAATTTAGGAATTTTAAGTTTTTACCAATTTAGAAATATCAAGTTCAACAGAATTAGAAATTTAAAGCTTATTTAATATTTACTTTTTATCTTTTTGCTGATAAAACATTCTCAACTAAAACCAGATCAACTTTTTTATCAACATCTATCCCTACTTCAACCCCGCTATAAACTATAGCTTTACCCTTAGCCTTAATTATTTTACTTGCTTTTTCTTCTATTTCATCTATAGATAATCTTCCAAAAAGATACTTTATAAGTGATGTTATACCTATAACTCTAACCTGCTTTAGAATTTTCTTTCTTCCCTCGAAAAGATCGGCTATAAGATCAAGATTATCCAAAATTACTTTTGGATCAGCAATAGCTATATTACCTCCTGTAAACTCTCCCTCACTTGTTGTGAAGAATGTTCTTTTTGTCTTAGGGTATTTAGAGAGTATTTCATCTTTTCTTATAATAGGAAAATAAGCATCAGCTTTAACTTTATCACATATATCAATAAAATTATCGATTATTTCGCCATTTATTAGAGGAATGTCTGAACATACAAAGAGTATATTTCCTTGTGAATTGAGCTCAATTATTGAGTCTTTAACTCTATTTGTAAAAGATTTTTCCGAATATAATAAATAATCAATTTTATTTTTTAAATGAGATAATTTAATACTGGGATGACCTGAAACCATAATTTTATTAATATATTTGGAATCTTTTATAGCACCTACAACATAGTCTATCATGGGTATTCCATTTATTGGATATGTGACCTTATCACTTAATATTTCATCATCATTTTTTATGAAGCTTTTACCAGCTAAAATAACTGCGTCTAATATCAACTTTTACCTCCTTATAATTAAAAAAAATCTCTTTGAAGTAATATTTTATGAATATGGTTCTACTCCCTTCGGACAGGTGCTTGAAACATATATTTCATCAACTTCTTTGGACAACTTAGAATATACGTTTAATGCTGAGTCAAAATCTTCACATAATGCTACTACTGTTGGACCACTTCCAGTCATTACAGTTGCTAAAGCACCACTTTCCATTGCTTTCTTCTTTAATATGGGTATAATCTCATGATCTTTTTCAACAATCTTTTCTAAACAATTTTCTATCATTGAAAATTTTTTTATTAGCTCCTTTGCGTTAAAAGATTTAACAAACTTATTAATATCATTTAAACAAGGACTCCCAATTTCATCATATTTATTGTAAATATCCTTTGTTAAGAAATCGTAAGAAGGTTTAATCAAAACTGTCCAGATATCTTTTAAGGATTCAAGTGGTGTTATTTTCTCTCCTTTGCCTTCAACTATGACTGTTCCTCCAATTAAACAAAATGGAACATCTGAGCCAATAGAAGACCCTATTTTTATTAATTCGCTATCACTTAAATCCAGATCCAATAGTTTATTTATACCTATTAAAGTTGCAGCTGCATCAGCACTTCCCCCTCCGAGTCCTGAAGCTAAAGGTATTCTTTTCTTTAAAATAATTAAAACACCTGAAGAGTCTAATTTAAAAAATTTTGTTATTAATAATTTTGCAGATTTATAAATCAAATTTCTTTCATCCACAGGCAAATTTAAATCATTGCATACAATTTTAATTCCACTACTTTTTTTAAAAAAGATTAAATCGTCACTTAAATCTATACTCTGCATAACAGAGGAAATGTTGTGATAATTATCTTTTCTCTTTTCAAGAATATTGAGATATAGATTTATCTTAGCATTTGCTTTTACTTTAATCATTTTCTAATTATTTTCTTTTAATTTGAATTTTACTGGCATTCACTATAAATTATAAAGTCTTTTTGAAAAAAAATTAATACATATTCAAATAAAAAGTAAATTTATCCAATAAATAGCAATTATTCACAAAGGATTTTAAAAGAAACTATGTGATTGGTATAAAAAAAATGTGAGGAATTTCAAATGAAATCAATAAGATATCTAAAATAAGGGTTTTATCAAATTTTGTAGATTATATATTGAGAATTAAATTTTCTTTATAGTCTTTGTTTATTTAATTAATGTTTATTCAGAAAGCCATGGAAAATAGTCTTCATCTTCATCAATTGAGCTTATTTTAACTATTCCAGTTAAGATATCGGCAAAATTAAATGATGCTTTGCTAACTCTTTTCCCCTTTTCGTAAACTTTTACTACGAAAATATTTGGGTATAACTTTTCTATCTGACCTTCCCTTTCTATTATTACCTTTCTACCTTTATTTGCTCTGATTATTATCTTTCTACCAATCAGCTTTTCAAGTCTATCTTTTATCCTCTCCATGATTTTAAGTCTTTCTTTTACAGTAATAGGCAAAAATAATCAACTCCAAACTTTTTATTTATATTATACAAAATTTCTGTATTTTTGTCTATTTCTTTATAATATTATTACAATATTATAATATATGGCATATAAAGACATATTTTATTATTTATTATAATTTACCATTATTTACATTTACCATTACCTTTGTAATTATTTAACTATTACCATCATTACAAGCAGAGCCTGAGTTCTCATTGCAAAATAGGTCATTGTTTATCATTATGGTTGAGATACTAGTTGTCATTGCGAGCCGATCCTGGTTGTCATTGCGAGCCACCGAAGGTGGCGTGGCAATCTCTATCAGGACAAGCTGAGGAATCTCTCTACTCACAATGACATGTCTTTTATTGAGCATTCACCAATATTTTAATAATTTTATCTTTTTTTTAGCTTAACACTATTTCTATATTAGAATTTGTTTCTGAATGTTTCTATATAGCTTTATGAAATCTTCAGAATTTAGCTCCTCAGCTCTCACATCTTTGTTTCCTACAACTTTACCAACAATTTTCTCTGTCTGAGCTTTGCTCAATTCCCAATCTTTATACCTCAAAATGGAATTTATCAATTTTTTTCTTCTATGCCTAAAAGATATATCAATGAATTTAAATAACTTATCCTTATTTAAATCTTCATAACAGAACTTCTTTCTCTTAATTTCAATCACTTTTGAATCAACCTCTGGCGATGGTATAAAAACATTTTTCGAAACTTTAAAATAACTTTCTATTTCAGAGATAAGTGACGTTTTTACTGATATGGCAGTATAATTTTTGTCTTTAGGCTTAGCTGTTAATCTTTCACCAATTTCTGCTTGAACCAGAACAACATAATTCTTAATTTCAGTATATTCATTTAGCATGTTAAAAATTAGAGTTAGGGCTATATTATATGGAAGATTGGAAACCATTTTATTTATTGAATATCTTTTAATCAGGGGATTAAAATCATATTTTAAAGCATCAGCTTGAATAATTATTATATTATTAAATTCTTTGAAAAGTTCCTTTAATACAGAGACAAGTTTAATATCATATTCAACACATATCACCTTTTTAGCTTTTTTCAAAAGTGCTTCAGTTAATGTTCCAATTCCACCACCAATTTCAAGTATGTTATCATTATTTGAAATCTTCGCAAGGTCTATAATTTTATTAAGTATATTTGCATCAACTAAAAAATTCTGACCAAACCTTTTCTTTAGTTTTATATCAAACTCTCTTAATATCTTCTTTGTAGTGGATAAATTAACAATTGACATTTTATTACCTATAAATCTTATTTGACTAAAATTAAAGTAAATGAGGTTTTATTATATTACAAGATTTGACTATATTAGATTAGCTTTGTGTTGTACTTTCGCAGATATTTTCAGTCAAGAAAGTATACTCAAAGCTTTCATTATTTTTATTAGTTAAATTTTGTTATATTGCAGGACCTAACCCCTATTTTTGACCCCTATTTGTTTATTCTTGGAAAGAGTGGATAAATTTTGGTTATTTTTATACCAGCTTTTAGTAAACCCCATTTTAGATCTTGAGGAATTTTACAAGATGATACCTTTTCTTTAATACCCAGTTGAACCCAAAGTTTTTCCATAGTAACTGGCATAATTGGATATATCACAATTGCTAAAAGTCTAAGGCTCTCACACAGATTATAAATCACTGTTTTTAACTTACTTATACTACCTTTCTTTTCTAAAGACCAGGGTTCAGTTTTATCCACATACCAATTTGCTGAAGCTACAAATGACCAAATTGAAACTAAGGATTTTCTAAACTTCAAATCACTCATGTTCTTTAAATAATTATCTAAACAAACTTCCCAACTTTTTTGTAACTGTAAATCAAGTTCATGGGGTTCATCTCTATTTGGGATTTCTCCATTAAAATATTTCTTAACCATGGTTAACACCCTACTAACAAGATTTCCCAGATCATTTGAAAGATCAGAATTAAATCTATTTACCATAAGTTCATCGGTATATGTACCATCATTACCAAATACTATCTCTTTGAGTAAGAAATATCTAACTGGATCTACACCATATTTACCAGCAATATCATATGGGTTCAAAACAATACCTTTTGATTTTGACAATTTCTCTTCGCCTTTAAGCAAAAATCCGTGTGCAGCTATACACTTTGGTAGCTCAATTCCAGCTGACATCAAAAGCGCAGGCCATATTATAGCATGAAATTTTATGATGTCCTTGCCTATGATATGATAATCTGCAGGCCAAAAAACATTAAATTTTTCTCCATCAGTTAATGCTCCTAAAGCTGTAATATAATTTAACAGAGCATCAATCCATACATAAGAAACATGTTTTTTATCAAATGTTAGAGGAACTCCCCATTTAAAAGCAGTCCGTGAAACAGAAACATTATCCAATCCCTGCTTTATTAAACTTACTACTTCATTTCTTCTCGTCTCAGGGATAATAAAATCCGGGTTTTTTTCTATATGTTCTAACACTTTACCTAAATATTTTGATAGTTTAAAAAAGTAGTTTTCCTCCTCAACCATTTCCACATCTCTACCACACTCTGGACACTTACCATCTACAAGTTGAGATTCTGTTAAAAAATTTTCTTCAAATACACAATACCAGCCCTTATATTTTCCCTTATAAATATCACCATTCTCCCATAATTTTTCAAAGAATTTCTGAACCTCTCTTTCATGTCTTTTTTGAGTAGTCCTTAAAAAATCGTCATTTGAAATGTGAAAATATTCTAAAAGTTTAATTACTTCACCAGACATATGATCTACATATTCCTGTGGTTTTTTTCCACAAGACAGAGCNGCTCTTTCTACCTTTTGACCATGCTCATCAGTTCCAGTTAGGAAAAATACATCTTCTCNTAATAACCTGTGATATCGAGCAAGAGTATCAGCAAGAACAAACTCATAAACATGTCCCAGGTGAAGTTTCTCATTTACATAATATATTGCTGTAGTAACATAGAAGCTCTTATCTGTCATTTTAATTCCTCTTAATTATAAAACTTAATAGTGTAAATATTTCACATTTAATTTCTCTTTCCTTTAATCTTTCCATAAGTTCAGAAATAATTCCTTTCATTATTTCCTGATGAATTTTTATCAGCTTTCACACAATAATGAATTCTCAAAGGTTTTTTTCTTGGAACTAATTATAATAGAAATTACATTTTTTTATACTTATTATTTAAATATACTAAACTTTTTTCTAAATTTTCAGTAGTTTTATTAATTTTATACTCAGTAGTAAATAGGTTTTTATAGAAATATATATCGTTAATTCAAATATTTTTTGAAAAAATAACTTCTATTAATTTACATAAGTATAAATTAATTTATTTCCAGCAAAGAACAATCTTTTATAAAAATAGGAGAAAAAATAATAAAAAATAAAAAACAAAGTTATAATAGAGGTAATCAAATGTATATTATTTGTTGTGAAAATCATGCAAATAGATAAAAAACAATGTGCATATTATCTATCAATTTATAATCTTAATTGAATAGGAGAATTTAATATGAGATATCCTTATCTTTTTATCGATTTAAAAAGGATTGAGAAAAATGCAAGATATATTACTGATCTTTGTAATAAGAATGGAATCGAAGTTGTGGGAGTAACTAAAGGATGTTGTGGTATGCCTGA
>JGI24025J20009_10002955_pt1 | contig 11827 bp, 6 predicted proteins | sample Cruoilmetagenom3_FD_20009 | JGI IMG/M metagenome (IMG submission 20009) | reverse complement strand
TCCCAGTTAATAGGTTTTGGGCATGGATTGGTTGCGATATTCATAATGATCTCCCGTTAAGTTGGGCGTATTATGAATAGCTTAATGTGATTCCTGAATAATCCGGATTAATGGGCGCTTACACTGCAACAATGATTAGTCATCAAGATAATAGGTATCACACGCCTCTTTCAGTTTAGACAAATAAAACTAATAATCTTCATCTGCAACAAAAATAACCGTACGGTTATTACCGCATTGGATCGCATGCTGCGATTGAACAGGAATAACAAATCTGGGTGAGCGGGCCAGAATGTAAGACCTCTTTTTCAATGACTTAGTGGGTCACAGAAGATCAATCGAGTCTGACCCCATTGATTTTTTGACCATTAATGGGCGGGAGTCTTAGTTTTAATTAAACCCATAATTATAAATAACTCTCTAATTTTAATTTAAGATTTCGTGAGCTCCCCCAAGCATCAAAGTTCACCATTTCTGATAGAAAATATAAATCTCTATGGTCCTTTATGCATAATTCAAATATTGGTGACACAAGCTGAAAAGCTGATAACTGAACATTAAACTGTTGGAATGAATTGCCATAGTGCTGGGAATAAGACTCAATTCCTTTGCTTATATCATGAAGTACCTTGTTATTCATACCCGAAGCTCCACGACCTTTATCAAACACCGCCTCGATGGACTGTCCTTGATTATAGCTTAAGCCAATCACTGTATCATGTGGAGCCGAGAAGAAACTTTCTATCACGACACGGTAGTCATAAAGATTATCAACTAAATTAGCAGAGACCGTATCCGAATTTATCATAGAAAACATTTGTTGACTTTCTTCTCGGAGAGTTCGTGTGGGAGTGTTCGCCAAGCAAAAATAATACCCTAGCACCTCAACGTCTAATAACTCTCGTACCACCCTTTCAAATGCTTCTTGTGTACTCCCATTCCAACCAACATCAACTAATGCCACCCGCTGCCCTTTCTTAATACCTAATTGCTTCAAATAATTAAATAACGCATATCGATTACTTTTGCAAACCTTGAGGATTTCCCATTGATATGCATACAAGAAATCGGAAAGTTTATCGGTCAACGTGTGGTTTATTGATACATTTGGACCTAAACCCAGATCATTCATAACCTTTAGCGATGGAGGCACCACCCCAATACGTTCCAATAACTCTCGTGCTTGTAAGTTTTCCGAACCAGACAGTAAGAAAGGTATGAACTGTTCGAAATTACCTGCCGTCATACTTGCAAGGGTGAGGCTTGTACGAGAGCTAAGAAAGTAACAATAATTTGGTAAATCAATATTATGCTGGTGCTTAGCAATATTATTTAGTGAAAAACCATCACGAGATAAAAACAAAACATGATCAACGTTATCAATATAAGAGCGTCCTTTAATCCAATCAAGAAACCCTATCTGTACTGGCCCTCCATACCGAAAGCCCAGCGAAAAAAATGAATCTGGCTCAATTTCTTTAGTATTTGTATAGAATAGGCCAGAGCTAATTGCTAAGGATGGAGAATAATCTTTGAATTCTTTTCTTTTACGGTTGTCTTTATAGTGAAAAGCTGAAATCCCCTTGCCTTGTGGCTGGGTCACATCAGCAAGCAAATTGTCTCCAATATGTAAAATACTTTCTGGCAACACATCTAATTCAGTAATTACTCTTTCAAATAACTCTCCCGAATCCCGCTTTGTTGCATTATAATCACTAGAAACAAATAGTTGCACATTGTCTATGTTATAATTTTTCAATACAGTTTTAAAAAAATCTGACTTTAAATACATATCTGAAACTATTACTATTATCTTGTCTGAATCAGCTAATAACGATAAAAACAAATCAAACATCTCAGGAATTGGTACAAGTAAAGATAACTCTAATTCATATTCGGCATTCATTAGCTCATCATTAGGTGTACTTGTTGTCTCGAAACACTTATAAATATCACTAAGATTAATTTCCTTTAAACCTCGTTTATTCATTTGTTGGAATGCTTTTGTTTGTGCTTTTCGGCGACGTTTAACAAAGTCTGGAATAGAAAACTGCTCTGCCATAAGAGTAAATATATCTTCTGGATGAGCTAACGGCCGAGTAAATAATGTATCAAAAAAATCAAATGAAATCACAAGTGACTCATCAATCATTTTTTTTAACTTTTCTGAATTTTTAGATGACAGTGCTTTACGTTCGCGCTTAGAGTTATGACTATGATTACCCATTACATTACCCCCTCAAAGTTGATTCCATTTGGGTGTAAATTAGAATTATAGAATGGGTCTTTTTGAAAGTATCTAGGGTTTCTATCAAATAGACACTCTTTATCTTTTTCTAGTCGAGCAATTTTTTCAGGTTCAATGTCATCAGCACCCCGAGATACCGATTCATAATGTATTAGGCGAACAGCCTGACAAACAACATTATAAAAGCCGGCATCGTTTAGACGCATACACAGGTCTATATCATTATATGCAACAGGTAAATCTTCACTAAAACCGCCTATGCTCACGAACCTATTTTTCATTACCATTAAACAAGCTCCAGTCACAGCTAGCCAATTATATTCCAAAAGGTTTCGCATATAATATCCAGGAATGTCAGTTTCTTGTTTCAAAAATGCATGCCCAGGACCATTTTCAAGGTTTAAAACACCTGCATGTTGAATCTGCTTTCCTCCTGAATACATTAATTTTGCTCCAACAGCACCTACATGCGATAGCTGGCTATAGCCCCCCAGCCGGTCTAACCAGTCTTGCTGTAAAACTTCCGTATCATCATTTAGAAATAAAAGAATGTCCCCATTGGCTGCTTGTGCCCCAATATTATTTAACTCAGAATAATTAAATGGAAAGGCATGCCTAATGATGTTTATATTTTTCTCTTTAGTAAGCTCCTGAAAATAACTAATAGCAGATGAGTTTATCGAACCATTATCAATAATAATTATTTCATAGTGGCTATATGAAGTTATTTTTTTAATTGAATCTATGCACTTTTGAAGAACTAGGGTATTATCTCTTGTCGGAATAATAATAGAAATTAAAGGCGAACCTTTCAAATGATAGTTTGCCCGAAAATACCCCTCAATCTGTGGCAAAGGCTCAATAGTTGCAACTAAATTACGGCGTTTTAAAGCATCTTCACGCACTTTTTTAGAGGCCTCTAATACATACGGCTTTGCAGCAAGGTCTGAAGCTATAGAGTTTGGAATAATTCGCCAATGATAAAGCACCTTCTGAATATGACTAATTCGTGTAGTGTTTTCAGTAAACCGTAAAACAAAGTCCCAGTCTTGACAGCCATCAAATTGAGAGCGTAATCTCCCAACCTTCTTTAAAAGACTATGTTTAAAGCATGAAATATGGCCTGTAAACATCGTACTCATCATCGTATCTGGAGACCAATCCGGCTTAAAATGTGGTTGAACAAACTTACCGTTTTCAGCTATTTTATCTTCATCACTATATATAAAATCAGGGTTTTCTTTTTTTATACATTTTTCAAGCTCATACAAACAATCAGAAGTTAGCTCATCATCATGATCAGCAAAAATTATGTAATCTCCTTTAGCAAGGTCTAATCCTTTATTAGTTGCTTCTGAAATCCCTGAGTTATTTTCTAATTTCAGAACTCTTATTCTAGGATCATCAATTTTACTCAAAGCATTATGCGTATCCTTTAAAGAACTGGCATCATCAACAAGTATTAACTCCCAATACGGATACCATTGTTTCAGTATTGACCCAAGTAAAGCATTTAACAACTCTGAACTAATATTATAAACAGGTACCACTATCGAAAAAAGTATCGTCGAATAAGCGTTCTCAGTAGGGGGGGTATAGTCACTAGGGCACTGTTCCTCAATATATGTATATTCATTTACTTTATCACCAGTACTTAATGAATAAACTCCCGAAACATCTCGTACTATTTTGGAAGGAGTAAGAACTTTCATTCCATGCGAGGGCTTAGTATGTTGTTTTATTTTTTTTAATACCCCTTGTAACCCTTGCGTCCGATAAACAGCAATAGCTAGCTTGAGTTTATTAGAATCTGTAACACCTTTTAGTATTTTCTCTCTCACCATTTTAGAGTCTTTCTGGGAAATCTGTTTTTGAAGTTCTTTATGCCCATGCAATAAATAGTGAACGTAGTGTGAGTATATAAAGCTACCTTCATCTATAGCTTGAGTTACATCCGTCCTTATGGATTTGTAATTTTCATCATCGTAAAAAGGGAGGCTTTCAAGTAGTTTCCTGTCTCCTTTTAATACCTCATCAAACCCAGAATTACAAAAATGAACTAGCCCAGATTTAATAGTACCTTCATCTATTTCTGTAGCAACATCCGGGTTTGCTTTTAAGTACCCCTTGCTATCAAAGTGCTTGGAAAAATTATTTGGTAATTCTTTTCTGAAAAGACTGGTTGGTTGATAAAAACCAAAAAGACGTTTTATCCTATTCTTCAATCGTAATGATTGAATCTGTTGGGCTTGATTCTCAATATGCGTGTCTTTCTCTTGAATCTGTCGGGCTTGATCTTTTACTACCTGAGCTTGCAGCTCAATTTTTTCAGTATGGTTTTTTGTCAAATATTCATACTTTACTGCAACGTTTTTCAAAATGACTGACTCATCAAAATCAATTAACAGCTGTGGGTCATTATCCAAAAATACTAATTCATTATTACCTGTAGTCACTCCATTGTGCTTTAGCTTATTTGTTTCGTCTGTGGCATTTACAATTATATTCTCAACTTTAAGAGACAAAGCCATTTCAAGAGGATCAATTCTAATGGCCTTTACATTATGAATATCTGTATCTAGCGTAAAGTTTATGACGTTATCTGACTGACTATTAAAAATAGTCGCTATTTTTTCTAATTCATTAAACCCATTCCCCGTATCAACATATAAAGAGGCTAGATCCTCTTGCAAAAAGTCTGTTTTAAAGTTGGTAACGTTATTCTTTGCTTCAAAAACAAATTGATAGGCTTCGCCAAACTCCCGGCCACTCAGAAGTAGAGCAACAGATCTGTCGAGATCCGCGTAGTTATTTTTAAATTCAGTATCTGGAGGCGCAGCATAGGATGCGGTCTCAAATGCTATTTGAAGCCCACTATTTTCAATAAGTTCTTCTAGTGTATTTTTGGTGAAAAACCTTATATGAGTGCTATCAAGTAGTCCTGTTTTTCTATATGTGAATTTATCATTGAGTAAATCCATAATAATTGCATTATGGGCAATATTTGGAAGCGACATTAAAATGCTTCCCTCATTTTTTAATAGTGTTTTGGCTTTTGTTAGTACAGTTCCGGGGTCATATAAATGCTCAAGAACATCTGCAAAAATAATGTAATCAAATTCAATATCTTGATATTTTGTGAGCCATGTAAATTTTTCTATATCTCCAACCAAAATCTCTTCACAAAACTCAGCGGCACCTTTTGCTGATTCTTCATCCAGCTCTACCGCATAGACAGTGCAGCCTAAAATTTCTTTAAGGTGTTTTGTCATTCGACCATTGGCTGGACCAAACTCTAAGATAGTACTGTTTTTAGTGATTCTACTGATGATTAAAGACAAGCTATTCCTCGTACTCATATCTAGCTCAAAATCATAGTTACTCATAAGAATACTCTATTTCATCGGGATATAAAGAAAGTAAGCATCCGTCAATATGATCTCTGGATATGACACTCACTGTTGTCAACTCATGTATCCAATGTTGTTGGGTATGATTTGTCTGCGTACCTTCAGATAAGGCTACTGCAATCACATACTCTCTTGGAAAAAGCTTAGGGACTTTAAATTTAATTGTTGCTCTTGTTGTAATGCCTTCTTCTATAGTTGGTATCGGTGCATCATACATATAGGAGTTAAAAGTAAGAATGTCATTATTTAATGTATCTTTAAATAGAACACCGATTCCAACATCATGTAATCTTATAGTGGTTGAAAATTCACATATAAAGCTGACATAGTCGCCTTGTTTTAATAAGCTGGTAGGGTTGCCATTATTATCTACAAAAACAGCCCCTTTTATAATTGCCTTTTTTTCACCAAAAGAGTCTAAATTACTCACATCTACCAGCTTCAGTTCTTTTGTCTTTTGATTGGTTTTCTGTTTGTTTTCTTGGGGTATTTCTCTTGCTGTTTCCAAACCATAAGTCATAAAAGAAACATAGTTTTCTATAATCTTTACTGACTCCCCCATCTGGCTTATTTTCCCATCTTGCAGCCATATCACTTCTTTACAAAATTTATTAACAGACTGCATGTCATGTGTAACAAATAAAATGGTTATCCCTTTTTCTGCTAATTCTTCCATTTTCCGGATGCATTTTGATTGAAACCTTGCATCCCCAACACTCAAGGCCTCATCAACGATCAAAATATCAGGCTCAGCATTGATCGCCACAGAAAATGCCAAGCGTGCAAACATACCTGAGCTATAGGCCTTAACCGGCTGGTGAATAAACTCACCAATATCTGCGAACTCTAAAATGGCTTCTATTTTAGGTTCCATTTCTTGTTGGCTAAAACCCATCAAGGTACCATTTAGGTAAATATTCTCTAAGCCTGTCATTTCAGGGTTAAAACCTGCACCCAGTTCGAGTAATGAGGCTATTTTACCATTAACGTGGATCTCACCTGATGTTGGCGTTAATACACCTGTTATCATCTTTAGAAGTGTTGATTTACCTGCGCCATTTTTACCGATGATACCAACGGTTTCGCCTTTTCTAATTTCAAAACTAATGCCATCTATGGCAAAAAAATCATGGTGATATAATTTTCTAAGTGGGTGCAATGCTTCTTTAAATCGGTCTTGGGGTTTGTCGTAGAGGTGATAAACTTTTGTTAAGTTTTTTACCTGTATCGCTATATTGTTCGTCATTACAGCACATCCGCAAAATGTGGTCTTAATTTTCTAAAAGTAAGGCCACCTAAAATAAATATAACGGCGGTTACTAGCCAGAAATACAAGGTCATATTAAGGTCATTCCAAAACCATTGATGGTAAATCATGCTGTTTCTATAACCCTCAATAATGTAGACGAGAGGGTTTAGTTGTACTATCCAATGGTATTTTTCGGGCACCATTTTCATTGACCAAAAGATGGGCGTTAGCCAAAACCCAAATTGGATCATCATTGCAACAAACTGGCCCATATCCTTGAAAAATACGACAACAGCAGAGGTAAGCCATGATAGACCCAGTAGCAAAACGGATAGGGAAAAAAGATAATATGGGATTTGTAGCCAATAGAGTTCTGCCGAATAGCCATAGTGAAGGAACATTGCAAACATAAAGCAGATAAAAAATGCATGAATTGCTAGGGCAGTCATTAATGAGACTATCGGTAACAAGCTGACTCTAAAAACTACTTTTTTAACTAAAAAGTTATTCGCGACAATGCTATTTGTACCATTTGATAGACTTTCGGCAAAATAGAACCATGGGAACATGCCGGTAATAAGCCATAAAATAAAGGGAAAATCATCTACAGGTTGTGCCTTAAAGCCAACTTGGAAGACAAACCAGAATATTAATATGGTGACCGTAGGTTGGATAAAGGCCCACAGTACTCCAAGCATGTTACCTAGGTAGCGTTGTTTAAAGTCATTTTTTGTTAATGACCATAGCATTTGTCTATTTTTGATAATAGCTTTTAAAAAGCTGAACATGTCTTACCTGTGCTGTTGGGCATTTAAATAAATACCGTAAATATTCCTAAGAACTTGCGTTAACCATGCTGAAGTAGCAAATACTGAACACTAACGAATTACTTGGGTTAACTATTAAAAAGTTCATCAAGCATTCCGCAAGGCTTCCAGCAGAGTACTCTTCCTGAATTGGTCGATGCCCTCAATTAAGAGCATCATGTCCTCTAAATCAAAAGGTTTTTCACTTAATTCGAAGCCCTAAGTACCATTCAGACTGAAATTGTACCACGCGATAGGAGAAGCCTGCTTAACAATGGCCACCTTCTGGTCGTGCTTCTGGTACTCAAAGCTAGTCAACAAACGGTTTAATACACTGGAATTAGAGCAGATAATGGCATTAGTGACCAGCCTGGCACATTCATTCCAAAGCTGAATTTTCTCATCGGAATTTCCCCTGAACTGATCACTGTTGGCATTGCTAACCGCCCGGCGCAGTGGGCTGTTCAGCGACACACCCAAAGATGCGCATGCCAGAGCGCTGTATTACAGCCTTGTCGAAACCGGTTGGAACCATATGTGTACTTCAGGCTTGTTTTAAAGCAGCTTCCATACGTGAATACCCTTGAGAAACTCGAATACTTGCTGCCATGGAATAAGAGTTCTAAACAAGTACCCTGATGAATGGGCTCTTACGATCAATGGCAAAACCGTCAGCCAACCTGCGCGCTAAACCCTGCGAGACTTTATTCTTGGTGGTTACCATCTGGCCGAAACCCGAATTGGGTTTTCGGGATCCGCACTGGCTGAACCTGGCTTTCTTTTTTAATAGCCAATCTGTTGAACGGCTAGGTTATCTGCTGGCAATAACGATTCACTGGTAACCCAGAGAGCCTGGCCAGGATTTAATTTGGTCTTCCCAATTAATCCATTCAGGGGGGTGAGCAAGTTGTGATTTTCATAATAAACTCCTATTGGCGCCGAAGTATTATGCGGAAGTGAATGTGACTCTGGAATTGCCCGTATTAGTATGCGTTTACATTACTACGGGCGCAACCAGTAAATATTTTCACAACGAAGCCACGAAAGAAGCCGATGTATCCGATGCAATGATACAGAGAGTGTATGATTCGGCCTGTCAGTTTAGGGAGGTGTAAAGGTCTATCGCCGTATTTCTGAACATGCTCATTATAATGCAGGGGAATTCTAAACTGCGAAATATTAAACATGTCCTACCACCGTGATATTATTGGCCGCGTACTACGAAGTACGCTCTGTAGCTTGCTATTACAGGCTTACTTTATCCCCCGCCCTACAAGCCTCTTCAAGTTTTCCATCCAAATAAAAACTAATCAATATATTTACCCATCTTACCTGTGACTGCATGCCATATTCCTTGAGTCATCATTTTCCAGTTTTCAGCCTTTCTCCCAACAATCAATGAAAGAACAATATATATTTTAACTAGCCTAATAAAATGCATTATTTTCCAGTTTAAAGACACCCATGGTTGATAGACTAGCCATATACCATTGCGCATCAAGTAATAGTTTCGTAGTGGGGAGTGCACAGGTATTGTTCGATCAAAAACCTTTACAAAATAATCGCCCATATCATGTTGCATTTTTGCCGCACCAACGCCAAACAGTGCATAACCTTTACTAATTGCGCGCAAGCACCACTCAGTATCAACATAATCAATAAAGAGTTTCTGCTCCATGTGTCCGACATCCGTCAAAGCGTCTATTGAAACTAAGCAGCCAGAAGTAATTAAGTGATCCACCTCAACAATTTCATCATCGCCACAATCTACTCGCTGAAATTTTCGACCAATCAACTTCACAAATGGTGATAGGTGGCTACCTTTAACATCAGCATACTTTGAACCGACAGCAGCTACTTTAATACCTTCAGCACTTTTTTGATTCATTGCCGAAAGTAGCTGTTCAACCATATCCTCCGCTGGAAGGCTATCTTGATCAAAAAAGACCACATGGCTAGAGTGCGACTTTCTGGCCTCAAAAACACCGGTATTGATAGCTTCTGAGATTCCGGAATTGTATCCTTTTTCAATGAGCTCCCCGTTATAAGGAAGCAACTCTTTTATTAACTTGATGGAGTTTTCAGGAGAGCCGTTATCAACTACAAGTACTTTATTAACTTGAGTGTTTATTGCGCCTAATAACCTATTAAGCACTTCCATATTGGGATTGAAAGTAACAATGATTGCAAATACTCTATGCATAACAATATTTCTTAATATATCCAAAGGGGTTACAGGAACCTGCCGACACATTACTAAAAGCTCAGCAGTACTGTGCTATACACAAATTTCAAATTAACCGTAAACGCTTTCTGATTTTTACTACCCAAGTACTTCACCGAATTGCAGATTTAATGATTAATGCAAAGTTGCATTTGGGTACCTCGGTAGATAGTTTCAAGAGTGAGCTTGTCAGTGATAGCGTTCAAGGTGCCAATGGAAGGCAATATGGTGCGTACATCCCTTGATACCTACGAATATCTTAATTAGTGTTGGCGATAGCGTAAATACTGACTCAAGTTCTAGTTTACCTCGACGAAACATAAAATATACCCCTATTTTTTCCAAAACGGCTTATTCATGCTCAGGGAGACGTTTATTTTTTTCGGCCAATATTTTGCGTAATAACCTGCCTTAAAAGCCAAATATCTTACACAGGTCAGTAATGGTACATAGAACAACGCTCTCAAAATTTGGCCTGACAAAAACAAAAACTTGATCTCAGAAGCAATATACTTCCACCCCTCTTTTTCAGCTGTTTTGAAATTCGATAACAGCTTCCTATTAAGGTAATGGGAATATCCCGTATCAAAATAACGCCTGAAATGCTGTTTCAGAGTGTAGTTATGAGAGTGGTAGGCTGTAGCTGTGGCTTGGTAACACACGGAGTGACCAGCGAGAATGGCCTTCGCGGCAAATAATAAATCTTCGCTCATTATAGATGGGTCATTAAATTGTTCTAACGCATCAAATAAACGCCTATCATAAGCTGCATAACTATTGGATGAAAATATTGTTTTTATACTAGGCTTACCGGAATAATTTTCTATATTTTCATACTTACTTTCCGCTGGATAGTTAAATTCCCTTGAGTGCTCTGCAATTTTTGAGGCATTTTTAGCGGGTAGTTGGCGGCCATACGCAACAGCAACCTTTGGATCGTCAAAAGCTTTAAGCAGCATGGAAATACTCTGCTTACTTGCCAGGACAGCATCTTGCGTTAAAAACACGACGTGAGTTACTTCTTCTTTCAATAGTGACACGCACTTGTTTCGCGTGCCGCCATGATCAAAATCGCGGTTGTTAATTTTTACAATCTGCGCATTATAGGTTTCTGATATTTTCACTGTGTCATCATCGGATCCAGAATCCATTACTAGCAACTGCGAAGGCTGAACATCTTGCTCCGCAATCGACTGAAGAACACTCTTAAATAGGGATCCAGCATTATAAGTAGGGATTGCAATGGCGTAATTCATAATTCGGCAGATTGCTCAAATTCAATAATATAATAAGTGCTTTAACGCGTTTCGTAACGAAGAGTAAAAAGCTTCAATACTAAAGAGAGGTAAAAACCTTCTATTTCGGGCAAGTTTAGACACTTTTGATTGATAATATACCAACAGCTTTTTGGCTAGGATTGCAGTTTGCTAGATACGCCGAAGTAGTTAACTTAAAATTAGCGAATAGCTCAAAATGGCAGTAATCATAGCATATAGCACGGATTATGGGATGCGCCATATGAGGGTTTCCGTATTAAGTTGATAGCTCTGCAGTTGAAGTAGCCGCTAAAGCCATGCCTGCTATGCACCAATTTATTACTACATTAGAACAACAGCTAAAACCCTAACCTTGTTTTTACAAAAATTATTTTTTAGTTTACTGACTGTGTTTAAATAAGTGGAATTTAAGAAATTAACGCCCACGAAACAGGTTAAATCGAATGCGCCTACAAACGCCCACTTTCAGTTTGATTTTGAAGTCCATCATTTTTTATCTACTGTTCGCACTCGTTACTATCCTCTACACCCTTCCTTGCATCACCCTGGCGCCCTTTCTCTCTCTCGAGAAAAAACACGCTCTTATCGCCGTTTGGGGCAAGATGTTTCTGTG
>JGI24025J20009_10002954_pt1 | contig 11831 bp, 11 predicted proteins | sample Cruoilmetagenom3_FD_20009 | JGI IMG/M metagenome (IMG submission 20009) | reverse complement strand
ATTGCTAATCCATTGGTCTTATGACCACGCGAGTTCGAATCTCGCTCCCCGCGTCCTTTTTCTCTAGAGGATCAAATAGATATAAAAGACTCACTGGAGGTATACTGTATGTTTGGCATATTCCAAACATTTTATAATCTTTTAAGTATCCCCTTTATATTACACCATATATACAATAAACACAGGGTGATGATATAATGAAAAAACAAAAAATAATGACATTTATTGCCATAGTTGTCCTCCTAGTTGTAATAGTCTCAGCCAGCATCCATTTCTTTAATCTCGATTTTAGGTTAGGAGTTAGTGGGCACCCACATGCCATTGATACATATGCAACCAATAAAAGCGTGTCGTCACTTGCAACAAGCATGAACACTTTCGCCTTTGATTTATATAAACATATTTCCCAGGGTAATGACGACAATGTGTTCTTTTCTCCCTATAGCATTTTTGTTGCTCTAGCCATGACCTATGAAGGAGCACGTAATGATACCGCGTTGGAAATGCAGACGGTGCTTAATTTTCCCCAGAATAATGACACCGCGTTGTGTTCCTTTGGAAAAATCTACAATTTGTTGAACCAGGATAAGGAATATATTCTCAACACAGCGAATGCACTCTGGATTCAGGAAAACTATCCTTTCCATGAAAGATATCTCCACTTCCTTAAACATTATTATATGGCACAGGCAACCAATGTGAGTTTCAGTAGAGCCATAGAGGCTGCATACATGATTAATGACTGGGTGGAAAAAAATACCCACGGAAAAATTAAGGATTTTCTCAGCAGTTCTGATATTGATCCATTTACGGTAATGATTCTTACCAATGCGATTTATTTTAAGGGTCTCTGGGAGACACCCTTTGATACTGAAAAAACACAGGAGAAGGACTTTGAAATATCCCTGGGGGAATCCGTCAGGGCTCCCATGATGCATTCATCATCTGACATAAGATATAATTATACAGAGGCAGAAACAGTACAGGTATTGGAGCTTCCCTACCAGGGTGATAGCCTCTCCATGATTATTGCTCTCCCAAAAAATAATGATTTATCCAGTCTTGAGCAGATGGTGACCTATCAGGATGTTTCTGACTGGAGGGCATCATTTAATACTAGGGCTGTCAGGGTTTCATTACCCCGGTTTACTCTTGAGACACGATATCAATTAGAGGATTATCTGATGGATATGGGGATGGTGATCCCGTTTACATCTGCCGCGGATTTTTCAGGAATGGCTAATACTCATGATTTGTATATTGAACGAGTTATCCACCAGGCAGTTGTTGATGTTACTGAGGAAGGATCAGAGGCAGCTGCTGTAACATCTGCACATATATCGTTAACAAGTGTGCCTGATTATGTATCCTTTGAGGCGGACCATCCATTTCTTTTCTTTATACAACATAAGGAAACAGGTGCAATCCTTTTCATGGGAAAAATCCAAAATCCCCTTAACTAAAACCAGATATACCTTATCCATTTAGGTTCACCAAAGCGTGTTTTTATTAGCCTTTATCATTGTAGCATAGGCTACAAGTGATACATATACGTCCCGGTGTCATTAATATATAAAAAGAGAGGCTTGACCATTTTTTTTGGGATACTCGGGCTTATTGCTTTATCCCAAATTTATGCAGCAATCATTGAACAGACATACCCAATATACACATAAAAAAATAGATATTGATAAATATCTTTCTGGATTGCTTGTTAAACTATCTTATTTTGTGAGACAAAGAATTAACCCATCTCTATTTTTCACAAAAAGAAATCCTAAAATATTCTCTTCTTGCACACTATCTTGTTACGCCACAGGGTAAATCAGTAAAAAAATAATCCTGGCATGATGATTTGCTTACTGATGACTAATATTAACATTTATTGAAATAAGGTTATTCTACTTTGATATAAACCTTGTTTTCACCAGGGTTTACAATCCACGGGATTTTTACACTCACACGGCCCTTCGCGGGAATAGCAACCCCTTCAACCCTGTTATGCTCTTCTCCATTTACAATAAGCTTTATTGAGGTATTTTCAGCAGGTGCACTTCCCTTGTTTATAATATCTGCCTTGAGAACAACTCGGTCACCTGTATTAAATTCATCTGGTTCATAGGTAACATTTTTTATTGTAATATCTGGGCTGGGTTCCTTAATAAGAACTATTACCGAGATTTTTTCGGTTTTCCCCGTTTTTTCTTTATCAGATGCCCAGATCTCAAGTGATGCCCAATCATCCACCTGTGCATCCCGTGCTGAATATACCCTTAAAGTTATATCCTTTTTTTCTTTTGCCCCCAATGGCACAACATCCCGATCAATTTTTGCCTGCCAATCTTGGGGGATATCACCTTTGACATCAAGGTGATACATATTTTTTTCCTCTTTTTGTTTTTTCAGGGGATTTATCACCGTGATTAAAAACTCTGCGACTCCACCCGGAACCACTTCTCTTAATCGATCTATACACACCAATTTTACACGATTCATGAAACCACGCTGAGCTAGATATTGAATCACCAACAAGATAATAGCAATTACGATAATAAGCACCAAATAGGGTGTCCAGTCCTCAACATCTCCATCACCTTCAAAGAGCACTTGTGTGGTAACACTGGCAGAGTCACTTGCATGTGGAGATTCAGCATCAAGTATGACACGATTCGTGGATAAATTTTTTGCATCAGACGGAATCTCTACCTCAATAATTACTATCCTACTTTCTCCCGCCTCCAAAAAAACATTATCCTCCTCTCTTAGATTCACCTCCCAATCAGTGTCATCAACAGAATAGGAAAAGGTATATGTCTCACTTACTTCCCCTGTATTGATCACCGTAAAATTATACGCCACTTTATCGCCCGGTGCACCTGTTTTTCCCAAAGGAGGCTTAATATCAACACCATAAATTGCTTCACGAATCCGGGTGATTACCTGAATTGATCCTGCATCTGTTTCACCCTGGCCGGTTATTGTAATCTCAATAAAATCATTAACGCTTACATTTACTGGGATAACAGAAAGGGTAACATACACTACATCCCCGGGGGGAACAGTAACCGATACGGTGTCCAGGGAAACATCCCACTGTGTACCCACATAATCATGAGATAGTTTTACTGTGTCCGGGAGAGAACCCATATTTTGGGCACGTATAGAAAATGTTGCATTCCCATTGGGGGGAATAGATTTTTGGGTACTGCTGCTAAATAACTCAATATCTCCTTGGGTGCCATAGGGGATGGACACACGAGATTTATGGGCGAAAGAACCATAGAGAAGTTCGGTGGAGAATAAGGAGTTAACTTCGAGTGAAAGGGTGTGGCCCTTACTAAGCTCATATTCATCGGTTTTGATGGTAAAAGAAATTTCAGAAATATTTTCCTGTAAAAAAGTAACAAGTTTTCGTGCATGCCCAATCTCTGATTTACTTCCATCAGGGGAAATATCGTGCAGGGACACTTTGGGGATACGAAAGAGTGTCCATGGATACGGCTTATCTTCCCCTTTCAGCCAGAGATACACATCGATATCCCCGGTAATGATGCCATCAAAAAGGAAGGGGTTTGTCATCCATACCCCCTTGTTCCGTATATCCCATACTGAATCAGTACTTTTTTCAGGTTCTGTATCATCCAGGATTTCTCCTCCATGAAGATACAGGACTAAATCATTTTGTGCCCTACAGGGGCACGAAAAAATGAGAAGTAGCATCACTACTACACATGGCATAATGAATGCAAATCTTTTTTGCATTATCTACTCCTCTATCTAATCTAGGGTATATGGCCTTTTATTTAAATAGATTGTGTTATCTTTCAGATGGTACAAGAAATATGTCATCCCATAATGGTCCATAGGGTGTTTTTCCAGGCATTCACAAGCTTACTTTTAGGGAGATCTATTACTTTATCCATGTTTTCATTATCATAAATAGTCAGTCGTTCACCACCAACATTACCAATTTTTTGGAGGGTAATCCCAGTCATTATTTTTTCAAAATCCTGGGTTTCCTCTTTATCTACCTCCACAATCCATCGGCTATTCGATTCAGAAAATAGTTTCATATCCGATCGTAGATCACCAAGTGAATACAGACATACCACTGCTCCTTTTCCCCCAATAACCATTTCTGACAAACATATACCCATCCCCCCATGTGACACATCATGGCATGCTTGAATAATACCCTTGTCCATGCACTGTTTGATACGCTGTCCACTCTCCCATAGAATATGGGGTTCAGAACGAGGGACGCTACCCGCGTTTATATTTAATGCGTGATAATATTCTGATCCCCCCATCTCTTTTTTGGTGCGGCCAATAACATATATCGGGTTTTCCGTCTCCTTGAATTCTACTGTTACAGCGTTTCGAACATCAGATATGAGGCCGATGCCTAAAAGAGTGGGTGTCGGAGGAACTGGTCCTTTTGATGTCTCATTATATAAACTGACATTCCCTGAGATAAAGGGTAATTTTAACTCCCGGGCCATATATCCAATCCCTCGGCATGCTTCATGCAGTTCTCCCAGCCGGTCGGGTTTTTCAGGATTACCAAAGTTTAGGCAATCAGCCAACGAATCGGGCCATGATCCCACGGAAATAAGATTTCTATAGACCTCGTCGACTGCAGAACACGCCCCCCAATATGGGTTACGGGAGGTAAAATAGGGGTTTACATCTGTGGCCAGGGCGATTCCTTTATATGAATCATGCAATGGCTTGATAATTGTGGCATCGCCATGTGTCTGTTGGGATATCTTGCCTTGTAAAGGCTTAATGATTGTATTGCCTCTGACCTCATGGTCATACTCTCGTACAACCCATTCCCGGGATGAAATATTAGGTGATGCAAGAAGCATCAACAACATATTGTCTAGATTAGGCATCTCAAAATCGTGTTCAGTTTCCCGTATCTGGGGAAGGGAATAGGGTCTCTCATATACTGGTCCTCCGGTCTGAAAGTCAAGATCCATTTCCACGATAACCCTTTTTTGGTGCCACACCCGAATTATCGGCTCTTTAATTACTTCTCCCACGGGAATAGCCGTCACATCCCACTGGCGAAAAACCTCCAGTACTTTCTCGACATTACGGGGATGTGCCACCAGCATCATTCTTTCTTGTGACTCGGATACCCAAATTTCCCATGGTGCCATTCCTTTTTCTTTTAGGGGAATCTTGTCTAAAAGAATTTCAGCCCCTAAACCTGCATCATAGGCAAGCTCTCCACAGACACAGGATAAGCCCCCGCCGCCAAAATCCTTTAGTCCCTCAAGCAATCCTTTTTGGTTACATTCCAAACAGGCATGAATCAGGGGTTCCTTGGTGATAGGGTCACCGAGTTGTACCGCGGAACGTGATGTTTCCTCTGATTTTTCATGGAGTTCCGCGGAAGCAAAAGTGACACCGTGGATACCATCCCTTCCCGTTTTACCCCCGGCATATATATACACATTTCCAATGTCTCGCACCCGGCTGTGAAGTATCTTGTTTTTTTTGACAATCCCTATGCATCCCACATTTACCAGACAGTTACCAAGATATCCCTCATGAAAAAATACCATTCCTGCAACTGTGGGTATCCCGATACGGTTCCCGTAATCCCGGATACCTTCCACCACGCCCTTGAATATATACCGGGGATGCTTTACCCCCCGGGCTAATCTGTCAATGGGATAATCTAGATTCCCAAAAAAGAGGGGATCAACAAAAGCGAGAGGTTGAGCCCCCATACACACCACATCACGGACTATTCCCCCTATCCCCGTGGCGGCTCCACCATAGGGTTCAATGGCGGAAGGATGATTATGTGACTCAAGGGCAGCAACATAGTAATGATCCTTATCAAAGTCGATTATTCCTGCATCTTCCCGGGCAACAATCTTTTGATCCTCAATATTGTAGATATACTTTTTTAATATTGGCTTGGATGACTTATAACAACAATGTTCCGACCATGCCTGCCCTAGGGCTTGCAATTCAATATCTGTGGGTTCCCGATTTTTCTGTTGAAAATATGACTGGATTTGTTTCATTTCATCCCGGCTAAGTGCCAATCCCATATCCTGGCTGATTTTTTCTAAATCCCGTGTTGAAGCAGTGGAAATAGCAACCCGGTACACGGAGTGTTCCTTTTTCAATAATTTTTTATTCATCTGGTTACCCTAAAATGGTAATGGAATAATCATGTATCACGGGATTGGTTAATAGACGTTGACACATCTCCTCTATCTTTTTTTCTGCCTTAGGTTTTTCAGAAAGATCTATCTCCAATTCGGTTACTCGTGCAACTCTTACTTTTTTAACCTCGTGGTATCCTAAAAGATGGAGTGCCTTTAAGATATTGTTTCCCTCGGGGTCACTCACTCCTTTTTTTAATTCAACTTTAACTTCTGCCTTTAACATTAAGACCTGAAATAGATATCCTTTGATTAATCTTCCCTTTTTTTGGCAATCCTGCCTAAATTGTTAGATAAAAAAAGGTGTATCCCCTGATGTTTTTTTTATTATTTTTTGTTATGGTAGGCTATCCCGTTGATGGCATTCCGGGCATTCATATTCAAGTGGTCTTTTATCCCAATCAAGAATCTCAAATATATTTCCACAATGGCTACACGAGATAATGTGTTTTTTAGCAGATACTTTTTTTCCTTTCAACACTCCCTTTGATTTACAATTGGGGCAACTAATCTCCAGGGGTCTTTCACCGGCATCCTGAAATGAAAAAATGGTCTTACAGTTACTGCACACAACCTGGTTTTTTTTCCCTTCCACAAGCTTAAAACCCTCTTTTTTTAGTGATTGCCTGGCGGGAATAAGGTAAAAAAAACAGAATATACTAATAATACAGAGATACAAAACTATACCAATTGCTGCCCATTCCACAAGGGAAAAAATAAAATCGGTATCCTTCAATAGATACCCTCCTTCATGAAAACTTACAGCAAGTATCCATAAAAAATAGAGAATGGCAATAGTAACCAGTACTAATCCTATTTTTTTTCCATTTCTCATACTGCATATTAATAAATGGGCCTATATAAAAATTTAGTGTTTTCTCTCCCTACACCCTTTTTTTATGCCATGAACATGCACTCTTCTTTCTTTCAGGCATATATACCACCAGGGATCTATAATTATGTGGGAAAATGATAACATTTTATTAATATATTCTAATACCTCCTATGCAACTATGAATGTGTATGAGATCCCGGGAATAGGCATTGATTCAAATATCTATATCCTACTAGAAGGGGAACAGGCGTTCATAGTGGATGCGGGCATGAGTGCTCATCAATACTATATCAAGGATAATATCCAGCGACATGTTGATCTTGATGCTGTCGCCTGTATTATTATAACCCATGAACATTTTGATCACACCGGAGGGATTGATATTCTCACCGAAATATGTCCCAATGCACAGGTATGCATGCACAGAAAATGCATGTATGCCCTACAAAAAAAAATGGCAGGGACATCTACAGCAATGGGAAGACAAATGCCCACGGTTCATCGGATACTAAAAGATGGTGATATTATTGAATTGGGGTCGTCACAGCTAGAAGTTATATCTACCCCGGGGCATTCATTTGGGAGTATGTGTTTATATGACAAAAAAACAGAAACATTAATCTCTGGAGATACTGTTTTTTCCAATGGGGGGTTTGGAAGAACTGATTTAGAGGGAGGAGATCTCACGGACTTGGTGAAGTCCTTAAAAAAGTTGATGAAACTAAAAATCAAGAATATCTATCCGGGGCATGGCCCATCTATCATTGGAGAAGGTAATCATCACCTCACTTTGGCTTACCGCAATGCTCTCTCCATTCTCTAGTTTATGTTTATATCCTGAGTTTACCCAAGGATTTTTTTAAAAAACTATCCTTATCTTTTTGTTCTTTTTTCTCAGGTTTTTTCTCCTGAACTATTGGCTTGTATGACTGAATATTATCTAGGGCATGCTCCACATCATAAATTTTACTTACTGAATAATAATCAGTTTCAACCTGTCCATTATCCTTATAGGTAACCTTTACCACATATCCTCCTGCGGTTTCATAGATAATTTCTCTATCAATAATATTTCCCTTTATTAACTCAGGGGCCAATTCCTCAGTTTTTTGGATGCTTTCCCTAGGTATCTCCTTTTTTTCAACCTTTTTTTCCTGTGTATTCTGGATCTGCAATTTATCTTTATCAATAAGTTTACGGATTTCATCCAAGTTTTCCGTTGCGGTTTTTTCCCATGTTTTTTCTTGTAGTTCCCCCCGATAGCTCCCCGTTATCTTTTTTTCCATATCTAGCTTTTCATCCTTGGAGAGACCATATTCTGAAACCATCATTTGTCCTTGAGTATCCTGGTAATCCTTTGTTGTCACTGTTTCAGAATATTCCCCTTGATCCCCTGTTTTTTCGGTTAATGGGCTTTCCACTGTTTTATCTTTTTTCCTCCATTTTGATTTTAGGAGACGGAATCGAACCATATTTACACTCCTCTTCAATTATATTTCTACTATAATAATTCTTCTATTATTCTTCTGTGGAAACTTCGTTTTTATTTGTTCATCACTCTACCGTTCTATTACTGGATGTGACTAATTTTATCTATGCATTTCTTTGTGAGTTCCTCAATGCTTAAACTGGCGTCCAGTATAATGAATCTCTTGTCATTTTTAGCCAGTGCTACATAATTTTTTTGTACCCGTTCTAGAAAATCTTTTTTTTCAAATGTACTCCGTTTTCTCTTAATCCTTTGTAAAGCTTTTTGTGGTTCTATGATAAAGAGGAAAGTTATGTCTGGTTCTAGATAAAACAAGTGATGAATTGTTTGTAGCCATTCCAATGGATTTTTCATATATGGGGATAATTGTGCAGTTTGATAGGCAAAAGTGGAATCCATATATCGGTCACAGAGAACAACACTTTTTTTTTCTAGCCATTTCCGGATTTGAATAACATGTTCGCTTCTATCCGCCATAAACGTTAGGGCAATAGTTAAGGGATTACAGTTCTCCTCAATTGCTTTTGCGATCATTGAACCCCTCCAGGTATCAGTTGGTTCGCGTGTTAAAATAATATCTCTGTTTTTCTTCTGTAACCTTATATAAACCTCTTGTGAAATTGTTGTTTTACCCGAACCATCAATTCCTTCAAAAGTAATAAATTGTCCTGTCATTTTCTAGTGCTTACCCGGTATACAACATATGTGTGTCCCCATTCTTTTTTTTTAAGTAAGTGCAATGGTAAAAATCAAGCCAAGGCCAAACCACAATATTGCACCCACATACAAAACAGTGTTTTGTATATTAGCTAGGATGCTCACAATTATTATCACCCATGGGATAATGAGTGCAATCAAGGGAAATATGAATTGTCGTAAACGCATGGAGGAGTGTATTGCATTTATAGATAAAAAATTTTGGTTATATTTTTTCACCACATCGCCAGGAAAAATAATACGAGAGCATTAAGTACTCGATTTTTTTTTTGGGTTGTCACCTTCCCTGTTTTTATAGATCTTTTCTTTGGAAAAGGATATAGGCTACTATAAGTGGTATTAGTATCCATAAAATTAGGACAGTTGCAATTATGGGTGTCGTATAAAATGTGGGGAGAACACCTGGCATCTCTGTGGAAATGGAAGCAATATTTAAGGAGACAAGTAGTTGAAATGACGATATCGGGTTTATCATACTGATAATATAATACCATGTGGGTGCCGTCCAGTCTTCATTTGAGAGAGTGTCAATTCCATAGTTTGCAATTACTATCCCCACCAGGATAACCCCCCATATCATGGCAAATAAGAACCATAAAAATATGGATCCACCGAGTGCTGTGGATCGTTTATTGCATACTGTGGAAAAGAGCATGGCTAGGGAAATATAGACGAGTCCCAAGAGAATGGCAGATGCGATGAAAATGAGATATTCACCCCATTGGATGCCACTCACATTGAGGGCGATAATGAGGCCAGCTCCCCCAAACCCAATGAGTATTGATAATGCTAACACGGATCCTAAACCAATAAATTTTCCCGCTATCACCTCTCCCCGTTCAACTGGATATGAAAGCAAAAGGGAAAGTGACCCTTTTTCTTTTTCTCCTACAATGCTTGCATACCCCAGCATGAGTGCAATAATGGGGATCAGCCACTGGACCAGAAACATCATGCCGCTAATGGTGGCGGTAAGATCCGTCCATCCTTCACTTCCCAAAACCCCAAAATAGGAAATCACAAGGGTTAAGATTAAAAAAATGATGGTGATGGCAATAATCCATTTATTTCGATAGTTATCAAGAAATTCTTTTTTTGCTATGGCATAGATTGATTTTCCAGTCATCTTACTCCTCAGTATATTTAAGAAACACTTCCTCCAGAGATGGCTCCACCGTGGTAAAATTAGTTATACCCACTTCTTTGTCCTCGAGAGCAGTTATGATTTGGGCTTTTACAGTGTGGTCACATTGTACCTCCAAGATATTATCCTTTATTTTTGCGTCACGTACCCCCTTGATTTTCTTTATATAAGAAATTATGTTTTTAGGTGCTTTTTGTAATTCAATCTGTATCTTTGGTTGTAGATCAAGTTTTTTACTTAATTTGTCCACTGTATCCAAAGCCATCAAGGCTCCATGGTGAAGGATACCCACTCGATGACTGACTTCCTGTACCTCGCTTAATATATGGGATGATAAAAAAATCGTGGTACCTTCCTTGTTTAATTCACGTATTTTCTTTCTAATTTCCCATGCCCCCCGGGGATCAAGACCTGATGTAGGCTCATCAAGGATAAGGACCGGTGGCTTTCCAATTATTGCCTGGGCGATACCCAAGCGTTGCACCATCCCCTTGGAATACCCCCCTACCTTGCGGGTGGCATGGTCACCTAATCCTAGTTCATTTAGTAATTCTTGACTTTCCTGTTTATTTGCTCCCTGTAATTCAGCATAAAAACTCAGGGTTTGAAGAGCTGTTAAATTATCATAAAAAGAGACAACCTCGGGGAGATAACCCACATATTTCCGGGCAACTTTTCCCTTCTCCTGGACATTATGATTCATAATGAAGGTCTTGCCCCTGGTGGGAACAATGATCCCCAGGAGAGCCTTGATGATTGTTGTTTTACCTGCCCCATTCGGCCCTAGTAAAGAAAAAATCTCTCCTTTTTTCACCTGTAAAGATAGATCTTTTACAGCAAGGACATCGCCATACTGTTTTGTCAGCTCCCGGGTTTCAATGACATTCATTGCTCCCTCAAACAAAAAAATAGATATAAATATGTTGCTAGCCTAAATGGAAGATATAGCGTGTGGGACGTTGCCGCCGTTTCCCTGTCCTATAGCCACATATGGGACAGAGTAGACCCGTGATAACCTTTTTTCCCCAGAGAGATATTCCATGTTCTCTCTGGAGTCCTGAGTCGCAGACAGGACAGTTCTTGAGGTGTCCTTCCTCATCTCGTGAGTGAATAGTTACCTTGATATATCCTGTTTTGGCAGCGATACGGCGAGCTCGCTGGGGGCTGACCTGATAGGAAGAATGAATCTTTTTTAGTTCCTGGGTTACCTGTTCCCCAAGTTCCTCCTGGGAATATATGGTTCCCTGTTTTTGTAAAACTTGATAGATGGCAATGGCCACCTCTTCATTAGAGGGTATATGATAACCCATAAGGATGGAAAACCTTTAAGAGTACTTTAACATAACGCACTGTCCGGCTTCATCCCGTAATGGATAATTAAGGGATGATGGTTATCTTCTTTTTAGGATGGGATGTGCAAAGAAACGAGTTAATCCAAAAATTATGAACCATGTA